>Ga0335071_10002972_pt1 | contig 18019 bp, 15 predicted proteins | sample Lox_Sample_15_FD_206724 | JGI IMG/M metagenome (GOLD analysis project Ga0335071, IMG submission 206724) | Soil microbial communities from Loxahatchee National Wildlife Refuge, Florida, United States - Lox_Sample_1.5 | ecosystem: Environmental > Terrestrial > Soil > Wetlands | place: USA... | reverse complement strand
GCTGACCGGCCATAACAGCCGGGAGGCGAACGATCCGTCCTGCAGGGTATGCTCCCAATCGTAGGGTGTGCGGCCGATGTTCATTTGGCGCACGAGCGTCCAGACGATGTAGTAAGCCGCCAGCCCGCCGACGGTGTAGCCTCCGACCGAGCCGCCCTGCTGGCGGGCGATGGTGGTCCAGACCGCCAGGTAGATGACCGGTTCGATGATCCGCCCGGTCAGGTAGAAGTAGTTCTGGGCGCGATGCTGGAACTGGTCCATGATGGCGATTTTCATGTTGGTCAGGTAGTAATCGATGTAGCGCTTCATAATATCCCCTCTCCATCGGCGGAGCGCGCCGTGAAGACCTTCTCGATCACATCCTCGATCGGCGGTTCCTCCACCGTCAGATCGTCGACCTTTTGTTCGGCCAGCAGTCGCGCAATCACCTCGGAGGTCTTCTCGCGCCGGACGCGCAGCGTCACGTGGCCGGCCTCCTGGTTCACCACCTCGCCGTACTGGCTGAAGCCGGCGTAACCGTTCGCAGGGGTGAACTGGATGGTTTTGAAGGCCGAAAAGCGCTCGACCAGGCGGGCCAGCTCGCCGTCATAGAGCAGCCTTCCGTTGTGAATGACGATCACGCGCCGGCACAGCGCCTCCACATCGGCCATGTAGTGACTGGTCAGCAGGATGGTGGCCCCGGTGCGGCGGTTGTATTCGGATACGAACGCCCGCAGCCGCCGCTGCATGGTCACGTCCAGCCCCAGCGTCGGCTCGTCCAGGAAGAGGATCTTGGGCCGGTGCAGCAGCGCTCCGACGGTCTCCACCTTCATGCGCTCGCCCAGCGACAGGTCGCGCACCGGTTTGCGTACCAGCTCCTGCAGCTCCAGCAGGGCGATCAGCTCATCGCGCGAACGCTCGTAATCCCGGCGCGGCAGGGCATAGACTGCCCGGATCAGATCGAACGAATCCTGCGCTGGCAGGCTCCAGTTGAGCTGAGAGCGGTTGCCCATCAACAACGTGATCTGCTGCAAGAAATCTATCTGGCGCTTGAACGGCTCGAAGCCCAGCACGCGCGCCTGCCCGCTGGTGGGGTAGAGCAACCCGCTGAGCATCTTCAAGGTGGTGGTCTTGCCGGCGCCGTTCGGTCCCAGGAAACCGACCATTTCTCCGGACTGGATCGAGAACGAGATCGACTCGACCGCTTCGACCGTTTTGTAGGTACGGTGGAACAGGCTAAGTGTGGCAGCCTTCAATCCCGCATCGCGGACGGGAACCTTGAAGTGGCGGGTAAGCTTTTCAACCTGGATGGCGGGATCCTGCATCGACTGCTCTCTTTCAGGCAAATTGAACCTATGGATTTCTACTCACCTCACGAACGGTGGCGATGGTGGAGAATGCCTCCCTTTCGATAGGCCAGACAATTTTGGAGCAACTTTGTCATTGTATCGCGTGTTTTGAATATTGTACCGTGCATGGATGGATTTTATCGTCGATTTAGGCGGTTTGCATGCGTCCGTCCACGTTCCGGGGCCGCATGAGAATACGCTGCGCAGGCGAATTGAGGATCGCAGCGCTATGGCCGGAAAATTACTCCTCCCGCCAGCCAAAAAAAGGATATAATGGCCCCCTTAAGAGCGAACCATGTGTAGAGCCATTCGCATTTTCACCACTACCACTACTACCACCCCGCCCCCCGCTTGAGCGGACGGATGGTCGTACCTGGATGAAACCCGGCTTCCGAAGTCTGCTCACTTCGGAAGCTTTTTTTTAGGAGACTCATGTCAACATATCAGGGCGTTTTGCATCATTACCAGGGGCTGTTCGACCTGCCGGCACATACACGGCCGGTGACGCTGCTGGAAGGGGATACACCGCTCATCCCGGCGGAGCGGCTGGCAGACCAGTTGGGCGGCGGTTTCGAGCTGTCCGTCAAGTTCGAGGGACTCAATCCCACCGGCTCCTTCAAGGACCGCGGCATGACTGCGGCCGTCAGCGAGGCCTATGGGCGCGGCGCCAAAACCGTCATCTGCGCTTCCACCGGCAATACGGCCGCTTCGGCGGCTGCCTACGCCGCCCGGGCTGGCATGCGTTCGGTGGTGCTCATCCCGCAGGGCAAGGTGGCGGCCGGCAAGCTGGCCGGGGCGCTGGCCTACGGGGCTCAGGTGATCCAGGTGGACGGCTCGTTCGACGATGCTCTCAGCATGGTGGTCCAGATCACCCAGAAGAGCCCGATCTGCCTGGTCAACTCGCTCAACCCCTACCGCATCGAGGGCCAGAAGAGCGCCGCCTTCGAGATCTGCGATATGCTGGGTGCGGCTCCGGATTGGCTGTGCCTGCCGGTGGGCAACGCCGGCAATATCACCGCCTATTGGGCCGGGTTCAAGCAATATGACGGCCTGAAATCCAGCGGCCTGCCGAAGGTGCTGGGCGTGCAGGCGGCCGGGGCAGCCCCGCTGGTGCTGGGGCACCCGGTGGATAAGCCCGAGACCGTCGCGACGGCCATCCGGATTGGACGCCCGGCGCGTGGTGAGCAGGCCCTGCAGGCGGCCGAAGAGTCGCGCGGCCGCATCATCGCCGTTAGTGACGAAGAGATTCTGGCGATGCAGCGTATGCTTGCCCGCCTGGAAGGTATCTGGGTGGAACCGGCCTCGGCGGCCGGCCTGGCCGGGCTGGCGCACGAGATCAAGGCCGGGCGCTTTACCGCCAAAGGCCAGCGCATCGTGGCGATCTGCACCGGCCACGGCCTCAAGGACCCTGATATCATCACCAGGGAGATGACCTTGCCGCTGGTGGTGCCGCCTCGATTGGAGGCGCTGGAGGAGGTCATCCTGCAATGAAAAGCGTAACTGTCCACGTCCCGGCCACCACCGCCAACCTGGGTCCGGGCTTCGATACGCTCGGGCTGGCGCTGGACCTGTGGAACGAAACGGTATTTTGCGAAACCGGTGATGGGAAATTCAGCCTGACCATCGCAGGCGAAGGCGAGAAAACACTCCCTACCGACGAGACGAACGCCATTGCGGCGGCGGCGCTGCAGGTCTATGCCCTGGTGGGCAAGCAGCCCAATGGACTGGCTATCCACTGCATTAACCGCATCCCGCTCATCTCGGGATTGGGTTCCAGTTCGGCAGCCCTGTTGACCGGTATGTTGGGCGCGAATGCCCTGCTGGGCGAGCCGTTGGCGCGCCAGGACATCCTGTGCATGGCCACCGAGAACGAAGGCCACCCTGATAACGTGGTGCCGGCCATGCTGGGGGGGCTGGTGGCCTCCGTACTGCGCGGCGACCAGGTGGTTTCGCGCAAGCTGTTGGTCAGCCCCATGACGATCACCGTGGTGCTGCCCGATTTCTACTTCCCCACCAAGGCCGCCCGCGCCATCCTGCCCGAATATGTACTCAGGCAGGATGCCGTCTTCAATGTCAGCCGGGCAGTCCTGGTGATCAAATCGCTGGAGACCGGCGACCTGCCGTTGCTGGGCGAGGTGATGGAGGATTCGCTGCACCAGCCCTATCGCCTGCCGCTCATCCCCGGCGCGATCAAGGCCATGCAAGACGCCCGGCAGGCCGGTGCCAGCGCAGTGGCGCTCTCGGGTGCCGGGCCCAGCCTGATCGCTTTCTCCAGGCAGCCAGCCAACCCCAATATCGGCCTGGCGATGCAGCGGGCCTTCGAGCAGGTTGGATTGTCTGCGCGTATCTTCCCGCTCGCCATCAGCCAGAGCGGGGCAAGTGTGGTCGAATAGTAAAAATCAGGCTTTGCGGTGGCTGTATGCTCGCAAAGCCTGATTTTTTTTACATTCTCTCTGCATTTTTCATGCTTTGTGTGATAATTGAACTCATGCGTGCGCGACGTGCCCTGCTGTATATGCCCGGCGATGACCGGCACAAGATCGAGAAGGCCTTGACCCTGGGTGTGGACTGCATCTGCATGGATATGGAAGACGGTGTGGCACTGAACCGGAAAGCCGAGGCTCGTGCAGGCATCGCCGCGGCGCTGCGGGAGCTGGATTTCGGCCGTTCGGAGAAGCTGGTCCGCACCAACGCGGCCGGTTCGGGGTTGGAAGAGCAGGACCTGCAGGCGGTGCTGCCCGGCCGGCCGGCCGGCGTGGTACTCCCGAAAGTAGAGACGGCCGAACAGCTCCAGTGGGCCAGTGAGCGGATCGAGGCGGCCGAACTGGCCTATAACTGGCCGCTGCACTCGATATCCCTGCTGGCCGGGGTGGAGACAGCCAGGGCCATCTTGAATCTCAAAGAGATCGCTGCGCAGCCGAGCTTGCAGGCACTGATCTTCGGCGGCGAGGATTACGCCGCCAGTGTGGGCGCGACCCGCACTGCCGGGGCGGAAGAACTGCTGTACGCCCGCTCGGCGGTGGTGGTGGCCTGCGCAGCCTATGGCCTGCAAGCCATCGACATGGTTTCGGTGGACTTCCGGGATCTGGAGGCCGTGCGCCGGGAAGCCCGTTTCGGGGTGCAGTTGGGTTACTCGGGCAAGCAGGTCATCCATCCGGCCCAGGTGGCGCCTGTGCAGGAAGCCTTTACGCCGGATGATGCGGCAATCGCCGCAGCCCGGCGTCTGGTGGAGGCCTTCGACCGGCACCAGGCCGGCGGGGCTGGAGCGTTTGCGCTGGATGGCCGGATGATCGACATGCCGCTGGTGCGGGCGGCACAGGGCGTGCTGGAACGCGCCCGGGCTGCCGGGAAAGTAGGCAGTTTTCCCAATATAAATTTATGAAAGGACATGCCCTGACCATATGAGCGACATCTTAGTCCGCAAGGTACAGACACGCCGCGAAAAGAACATTTTCCTGACCTTTCCCTGGCGCATTTACCGCGGCGACCCGCTATGGGTGCCCCCCCTCCTTCCTGAGAGGAAAAAGGTGATCGACCCGAAAAAGGGCAAGTTCTTCGAGGATGGCTACGCCGACTTGTTCATTGCCTGGCGCGGCAACCAGCCGGTTGGCACCATCTCATGCGGTGAGGATCTGTCGGCCACCCGCAGCCGGGATTTCGGAGAATCCAACATTGGCTTTTTCGAGTGCATCGACGATTACGCAGTGGCCGAGGCGCTGCTGGATCAGGCAACTGCCTGGACGCGTGCGAACAAGCTGGTGCGCATCATTGGCACCTATAACCTCGACCGGGAGGACTCACGCGGCATCCTGATCGAGGGACGCGACCGTCCGGCGTCAGTCTACTGCGGATATAACCCGCCGTATTACCAGACCTTCCTGGAACAGTACGGCTTTACCAAATTCGATGAGGATGGGCTGGCCTACGCGATCGACCTCGACCTGAAAAACCCCGAGATTGCCCATTTGGTAAGTCTGGCGGAAGGGATCCGCAAGCACAAACCCAATATCAAAGTACGCGGCGCCAACCTGAAAGACATCGACGGCGAGATCGATCGGATTGTGGATTTGCAAAATCGCGGCCTGGCGCACTTCCCCAATTTCACCCCCTACACCCGGGCCTCCATCGAGGCGATGGTCCTGCCGATGATGGATGTGGTTGACCCAGAGTTGGTATTGTTTGTCGAGGTGGACGGCAAGCCGGCTGGCTGGTTCCCGGCCGTGCCCAACCTGAACGAGATATTCATCCATCTCAACGGCCTGCGCTATCCCTGGGACTACTTGCGGGCGCTCAAATATTCACATTACAAGGTAAAAAGTATTGCCATCAAGAGCGTGGTGGTGCCGCCGGAGTATTGGGATACCGGTGTGGGCGTGCTGCTGTTCGATGAGATGGCCCGGCGGGCGATTGCGAAGGGTTACACCTGGGCCGACATGTCGTTGACCGGCGAATACAACAAGGATACCTGGCCGCTGGCGCACCGCATGGGCGCAAAGATCTATAAACGCTACCGCTTCTACGAAAAACCGATCGAGAGTTGAACATATCTTTCGGTTAGTACAGCGACACATTTTGAACATGTACGGCCTGATCGCACATGTTCAGAATATGTTCAAGTAATTTTGCACTAAGCCACCTGACAGTTTCAGAAATGGGACGCTGACGAGCGCGGACCCTTGCGCCGCCCGCAAGGGCAGGTGAAACGCGGAAAAGTGCGACTTACAGGCTTTTTTATCCAGGAAAATCCGCGTCCAATTTAACCGTGTCAGGTCGCTAGATTTTGCTGGGAAAGAGGAAATAAATCGTGCTATCCAGCCTTTTTGGCCTGTTATCCGCGCTGACATGGGGGGCAGGTGATTTCACCGGTGGAATAGTCAGCCGGCGGGCCGGGTCTTACCGGGCGGCCTTTTATGGGGAATTCACTGGCCTGTTCTTCCTGCTCGTAATGCTGGCGGTTGCCCGTGAACCGCTGCCGGCCAGGCCGGCCTGGGCGTGGAGCGCATCCGCTGGTGCGATCGGTTCGGTGGGACTGCTGCTGCTGTTCAGGTCGCTGGCAGACGGCCAGATGAGCATCGCGGCGCCGGTCTCGGCCCTGCTGGGTGCCGTCATGCCGGTTGTTGCCAGTATCTTGACGGAGGGGCTGCCCGGCGTGGAGAAATATATCGGCTTCGGACTGGCATTGGTTGCCATCTGGCTGATCTCGCAAGGAGAAGGCCACCAGAAGAAACTGCACCTGCACCTGGCTGACCTGCGGCTGCCATTGCTGGCAGGCGTTTGCTTTGGGGCTTATTTCATCCTGATGCACCAGGGTAGCCGGACTGCCACGATCTGGCCGATGGTATTCAGCCGCAGCGCCGGATCGATCGTCCTGTTCTGTTTTGCGGCTGCTAACCGCCAGTTGCAGTGGCCCGGAAAAAAGGTTGCACCGCTGGTGTTCCTGAACGCCGCCGGGGATATAGCCGGCAACACATTCTATATCCTTGCAGGGCAGGCGGGACGGCTGGATGTGGCGGCCGTACTCGGTTCGCTATACCCCGGCACGACCGTTCTGCTGGCCGGGCTGCTGCTGCACGAACGCCTGAACCGTTCCCAATGGATCGGGATATTGGCCGCGCTGGCGGCGATTGCCTTGATGACGGTATAGTTGAAAAGAGGGATTGAGTAACTAACTCAGGCTGAGGCTTTCAGCTTTTCGAGCAGGAGCTGGTACTTGGCTTTATCGGGCGGTTCCATTGCAAGGATGGATTCGATCGCTTGCATGGCAGCCATTTTTTCACCGTCTTTGAGCAGGATCTCTGCCAAGGTAACCAACTGGGCTGCAGCTTCCGGGACCTTATTGGCATGGCGGTATTCCTCCGCCAGGGCCCGTCGCAGGAAGGACTGCTGGGGATTCTCATCGACCAGTTCTTTGAGAAATGGGATCGCCTGTGCGCGCTTGCCCGCGCCATCCAGGTGGGATATCAGATTTTCCAGTTCAGCGCTGGCCTGCGGTTGTTGGTTCAAGCGCATGTTCAGCTCGATCAGGTTCTTCCGGGTAGCCATATCACCCGGCTCGAGCGTGCGGAGCTGTTCGAAGACGCGCATGGCCTGGCGCCAATCCAGATGCTGCATATCGATATCAGCCATACGCTGGAGCAGCTTGACGCTCCAGGTGCGGTTGGCTCCGCCCTGTTGCGCCAGGCGCAGGGCGCTGACATAGGTCTTGCGGGCCATATCCAGTTCGGCCAGCCGGTAATAGATATCCGCTAGATCGAGGTATTCGCCGATGGCCTCATCCACCTGGCCGTTGGCAGCAAGCTGGTCGATCAGCCGGGAGCGGGCCGATAAGTCCATCGGGGCAACCTGCACAATCCGCTTGAACAGGTTGACCGCCTGGGCGGCTTCCCCCCGGGAGCTGTAGGCCTGGGCCACAACCGTGTATTTGGTTATGGCATCCTGGGTGCGGCCTTCCTGGATCAGCAAATCGCCTACCAATGCATGCAGCGGCAAATAGGTGGGAGCAAACTTGAACGACTCAAACGCTTCGTCCATGGCCGAACGCAAGTAACCGAGCCGCGCCAGGCTGCGCACCCGGCCGACTGCGTCGATGACCTGGCCGCTCTGGGCCTGGGTCAGGATCTCTGCCACAGGCATTATCCCCTCGGCATATTTGGGAAGCTGTTCGCGCGCCTGGATCAATTCGGCCCGCCAATGGGGCCGCAACAGCAGTTGGTGAATGTTGTTACATAGCTGCTCCATTTTATCGGGGTCGGCCTGGTGGCTTTCGGCCTCAATGAGTGGCTCATATAACTGGCGGATCTCAGCCGATTGTTCGGGCGGAACGACCAGCGCATCGGCCAGTTTGAGTGCTTCCAGGTATTCGGTGGTTGCCTGGGGCAGGCGTCCCAGCTGGTGGTGGATCTGCGCCATCAGCAAGCGCGAGGCAATGGCATAATCCTGGTGCTTGACCGCAATTTGCAGGGCCTGCAGAGCATTTTCCAGACGATCCGATTTTGAACGCAGGTACCCAAGGTCAAAGTAGAGCGACGACTCGCTGAAACCGGACGCCAGAGCCTTCTCCAGTTCCTCGGCAGCCACGGAATCGCGCTCCTTGGTCTGGGCATCGATTGCCTGGCCAATGTGCTGCATGACCTTGGTACGCTCACTTGGCTTGACATCCAATTGACTGGCGTCATGGACGATGGCCTGCATGCCGCGTTTCGGCGCAATGGGAGCGGCGCCCGTCTCTTCGGACAGATCGAAGAGGATCTCTGCCAGGCGTGCCAGCGCATGCTTGCACGCCTCGGCAACCGGGTCCAGGCCTGTATCGGCCGATTTGGAAGGCTCCAATTGTTTCACCTGCGGCATGCGCAGGGCGCTGGTGCCTCCCTGGTGGTGCAGCGGTTTGGGCAGCAACTGGCCGTTCTTCAGCATGACCTCTGCCTGGCGTGCTTCCGCGTTGTGCGGTGACATGCGCAAGGCGCGGCCGATCATTTCGGCAGCCTTGGTCGCATTGCCAGAGCGCTGGTAAAGGCTGGCTGCCACCAAATACTCGCTGGCAGACTGCGAGGTGTGGCCAAGCTTTTCGTGCACCATTGCGAGGTACAGCCGCGCGGTCAGGTTCTCAGATTCCAGTTGGGTCACGTTGCTCCAATTCTCGAGGGCCTTGCCGGAATCTTGATTCTTAATATAAAGCTCGGCTGCGTACATATAGGACTGAACAGCCTCTTTCGTATGCCCCAGCCGTTCCAGCAGTTGCCCAACCTTCTCCAGCGGGATCGGGTCATTGGGAGCTGCTCGTGCGGCTTTTTGGTATGCTTTCAGTGACTCTTCGAAACGCTGCAACTCAAATAACGCCAGGCCCAGGCTGGAAAGCGCCTTGGGGTTATCTGGAAATTCCTCAAGAGCCTGCTGGTAGGCAATTGCCGCTTTATCCCACTGCTGGTCCCAGGCGGCAGAATGACCCTTGCTGATCGCTTTATTGAAGGCTTCTTCGTTTCCTGGCATCTTAACTCTCAAACCAATTATGCAAAGGGTTGCAGATCATCCCAGTTCGTGCCCCAGCGCGCTTCCGTGGTCAGCGGGATGGACATCGGATATGCATTCTCCATCACATTGCGTGCCACTTCCACGGTCTGGCGTAATTCGGCGTGCGGGCACTCGATCACCAACTCATCGTGCACTTGCAGGAGCATCAGGCCATGCAGACCGGCCCCGGTAATGGCTGGTGGTATCTTTATCATGGCAATTTTCATTATATCAGCAGCCGTGCCCTGAATGGGGGCATTGATGGCCTCGCGTTCCTCGCGGTTCCGTAAGGTCTGGTTCAGCGTGCTTTTCAGCGCCGGGAAATAGCGCCGGCGCCCCAGCAGGGTCTCCACATAGCCGGTTTCACGGGCCGAGCGGCGGATGCCATCCAGATATTTCTTTACGCCCGGGAATTGCTTGAAATAGGCATCGACGAAATCCTGCGATTGGGCCAGGGTCAAATCGGTGGATCGCGTCAAACCAAAAGCAGACATGCCATAGATCAACCCAAAGTTGATGGCCTTGGCATGGCGGCGTTGTTCCTTGGTAACATCCTTTAGCGGGATGTTGTAGATGGCTGCGGCCGTGGCGGCATGGATATCCTGCCCCAGCCGAAAGGCGTTCAACATGGCTTCATCGTTTGCCATGTCCGCCACGATACGCAGTTCGATCTGGGAATAATCCAATGAGACAAGCACATTGCCCGGGTCGGCCACAAAGCCCCGCCGGACGCGCCGGCCTAAATCGGTGCGGGTGGGGATATTCTGCAGGTTCGGGTCGGATGACGACAGCCGGCCGGTAACGGTGCCGGTCTGGCTGAAGGAGGTGTGGACTCGCCCGGTCTCGGGATGGATCTGGATTGGCAGGGCATCCACATAAGTGGATTTCAGCTTGGCGTATTCGCGGTACTCCAGGATCATATCCACCACCGGGTGCTGACCGCTCATCTCATCCAAGACGCCAGCAGCAGTGGAATAATGCCCGGAGGCGGTCTTCTTGCCGCGGTCGGGCGGGGTCAGGCGCAGGGTATCGAACAGCACTGCCGAGAGTTGCTGGGTCGAGTTGATATTAAAGGACTTGCCTACCGCCTGATAGATCTGCTTTTCCAGGGCTGCCATGCGCTCGCGCAATTCCACCGAGAAGGTTGCAAAGAAAGCCTTATCAAGAGCCACCCCGGTCATTTCCATATCTGCCAGCACGGGTATGAGCGGCATTTCGATATTGATGAAAAGATCCCAGAGCCTGGGGAGGCGTTTGAGCTCGCTCTCCAGCAACGGCTGCAGGCGCAGGGTGGTTTCGGCGTCGGCGGCGGCATAGGGCGCCGCGAGGGCGATATCGACCTCGGCCATGCTGCGCTGGTTCTTGCCCGTGCCGATCAACTCCTCGATATGAGTCATGCTTTCGCCCAGGCGCACCTCGGCCATGTTCTTGAGTCCAAGAGTGCGTGAGCCGGGATCGAGCACATACTCGGCTACCATGGTATCGAAAGCCAGCGGGGCCACCCGCAGGCCGGCGCGTGCCAGCATGATGAAATCGTATTTTAGGTTATGGCCGGTCTTGGGGATGCGGGCATCCGTCAGCGGGCCGCGCAAGGCCGAGATCACCTGTTCGAGCGGAAGTTGCACGCCGGAGCGGTGTCCAACCGGGATATAGTAGCCCTGGCCCGGCCCAACCGCCAGCGAAATGCCGACCAGGCTGGCAGTCATCTCATCGGTGGAAGTGGTCTCGGTATCAAAGGAAATGCTGGCAGCGTGGGTAAGTGTACCGGCCAGCGCAGCCAGCCCGGCCGGGGAATCCACCACGGTCACCTGTAAATTCGTTTTCTGGGGCGATGCCTGTACTGTCGTATAGACCGGAGCCGCTTCCTGAGCGAATAGGCTCAATTGTCCGGCCGCGGCGGGGGCGGTGGGGCCGGTCAGTTTCCTTAATTTGTCCACCAGCGAGCGGAATTCCAGCTCGCGCAGGATGGATTCCACCTTGGCGGGGTCAAAGGCATCCGTGCGGGCCTGCTCCAGGTCGATTGAGATTGGCAGATCGGTCCGGATGGCAGCCAGCTTGTAACTCATGTAGGCGGATTCTTTTCCCGATTCGAGTTTGGTGCGCCAACGCGGCTCGACCTCGTCCAGGTGGCTGTAAATCCCATCCAGCGTGCCATATTTTGCCAGGAGTGCTTCGGTGGTCTTCTCCCCAACGCCCGCCACACCGGGAATATTATCGGACTTATCCCCTACCAGGGCCTTGTAGTCCACCACCTGATCGGGGCGCACATGCAGCTTGCCCAGCACGTCCTCATCGGTGATGTAATTCTGGTCGTCACCGGCCAGGTAGACGATGATGCGCTGGTTGACCAACTGGAGCAGGTCGCGGTCGCCTGTGATGATCTTGACGCCCAGGCCCTGCCTGGCGGCCCAGTGCGCGGCCGAACCGAGCACGTCATCGGCTTCAAAACCTTCCATCTCGAGGCGCGGGATGTTAAAGGCATCCACTACCTGGCGGATGCGTTCGATCTGCTGGCGCAGGTCATCCGGCATCTTGGCGCGCGTGGCCTTGTATTCCGGGAAAATCTCATCGCGGAAGGTTTTGCCGGTATCAAAGGCAACCGCCAGATAATCCGGTTTTTCCTGTTCGAAGATGCGCAGCAATTCACGCACGAAGCCGTACGTGCCGGCGGTTGGTTCGCCGCTGGAGGTTTGCCAGCGCTGGCTGGCACTGCCGGCCGTCAAAGCAAAATACATCCGATAAGCCAAGGCATGGCCGTCGATTAAATATAATGTTGGGGGCATGGGGAAACCGTACGGAAAAGGTTAGCGGAGCTGTTGAGTGATCCCCTGACGCTGGCGCGTCAGGGTAATGAAATCTTTGATCAATTGAGCTGCAGGTGGCTGCGACCCGACCATGATCAGGTAGCCCGGCGCCCAAAAATCACCGGAGGGGTTCTCTTTTTTGAAACGGGGGAATTCAGTAAAAATTTTCTCGGAGGAATGCTGGCGCAGTACCCGCATGAGATAAGCCGGCGCAGTGGCCGGAGGCACGTTGACGGTCCATAACAGATATTCAGGCCGCACCGAGATAAATTCCAACCTCCAGCCAAAGGCGATGCAGGTCTGCAGCACCCAATCGGACAAATTGACAGACAGGTCGCCTACCAGGTGATGCTGGGGGAAGCGCGGTATGAGCTGACATGCATAATCCAGGTTATAGACAGCCGGCGAAACCGGCTCGAGCACGATCCTGCGCCCGGTCTCTCCGGGAGAGCCGGGACGCACCTCGCCCATGGCTTCCTGGGCAGGTTCGTTACGCTTGAAGATGCTTTTGCGGGTAACTGGTGGAACCTCGACCATCTTCTCGTCCGCCAGGGAAGATTCATCCTGTTCGACGGATGTCAGCTTATCGACTGGGACGGCCGGAACAGCCGAACGGCTGAACCGCAGCGGAACCGGAGAGGATAGCGAAATTGCGGGGTTGAACTCTTTGCGGGGCTTTGGCGCAGCCGCCCGCACATCCATCGGCGGGTTTGGCGATGGAATATCAGAAAGGATATCCGAGATTGCGATAGAAGGGCCTTCTTCATCGTTCTGCTCGGCGGTATCGCTATTGGCATCCTGTTTTTCCGCCGGCGAGGTCGAGAGCGAATTGACCAACTGGCCGGCTTGCGTGCGGATGGTGCTGAATGGGGTCTCGGCATCGAAGATCATGGCGAGCACCATATCTCCGCTCAGCCGTGTGGCATAAAGCATGTGCTCGGCGTTGGTGGAAGCCAGGCGGACGAAGCGCACCAGGTCGTTCTCCTCCTGGCGGTCCCAATAGCGCGATACGGTGTCGGTCAGCTCGCGCGTGGCAGATTGCGGCAGTTGACCGGCGTAAGCCCACAACTGGTCATTGCGCGTGATCAGGGCAGCCTGGGCCGAAGATCCCAGGGTAAGGCGCGTCAGGTGTTGGGCGGCACGCGTGACATCCGCAAGCCAGGGCGGGTCGCTGGCCGTTTTGCCTTCGCTGCGGTTGGCTTCAGGGTCCGGAGCAGCCGGGAAGTAGCCGTTCACCATCTCCAACAGGTCAGGCAGGTAGAATGGCTTGGAAAGGTAATCATTTGGGGCAAGCTCATCGAGGGCGGAATGCCAACCGGGTTCTGAGACAACGATAAGACGCGCCTCTGGATTGGCTTGACGCATCTGCATGCCGATTTGACGCAGGTCTTTCTCGGGCAGGCAAGTATCTAAAAAGACGAGCGGGTGATCTTCTTCTTTAAAATAAGAGACTGCCGATCCTTTATCCCCGGCAATATGGACACGAAACCGCCCCGTCTCTTCCAGGTTCTGGCGGATTAGGTCTCCGAAAGGAATATCAGAGGTGACCACCAGTACAGTCTTCATTGTCGTAAAGTGTATCACGCGCGATGGTTATAAGCAATACCCTTTTTCCAATGATACCCCCATATATAGGATATGGGAACGATATGCCGCCATATATGGAAGACAATCTTGAAATCTGGCCCAAAATATGGCATTGCAGCGCCGGAATCAACTCAGTGACAAAGTCATCTAAACCGGAGACATTTGTCATTTGACACAACGCCTTGGATAAAGTAATTTTAAGCGGAAATTTTAAAAACTTGTATCTTCTCAATAAGGATGGGAGAGCAGCCTGCATTCGTTCTCCGGTTCATTGAAAAGACACACAATCTTTGTTCAAGGAGTAAAGTTCTATGGCAATGAAAATTACCGATGAGTGCATTGCTTGTGGCGCATGCGTTCCCGAGTGCCCGACCAACTCGATCACCGAAGGCTCCCCCTATGTGATCGATCCCGCCACCTGCGTTGAATGCGAAGGCCACTTCGATTCACCCCAGTGCGTAGCTGTCTGCCCGGTTGCCGATACCGCCATCCTCAAGGCCTAACTGTAAATGGATTTTTTCATGGAGCCCCTGAAGAAGGGGCTTCGTGGTTTAAACAGCCCCAAGAGACTCTCCATAATTTCAGCAGGCAGCCTGAATTTGAGGGTCTCTGGGAGTTGCCGGGGCGATGGGAGAAATAGGGGGTGTTGGGCGGGCGAAGCCCGCCCAACACCCCCCTATGTTCCCCCCGCTCCCGGCGCTTGCCAATGAGCCGAATTTGGGGGGGGGGGGGCGGCCCCCCCCCCCCCCAAACACCCCCATATCTTCCCCCCTATCCCGGCGATTCCCAATGAGCCGAATTTGACTGAACCGGCTGAAACTATTATAATGGCTCTCAATTGAATATCTAACCTTCGGGGCAGGGTGTGAATCCCTACCGGTGGTAAAGCCCACGAGCGCGCCAGCGCATGACCCGGTACAATTCCGGGGCCGACGGTAACAGTCCGGATGGAAGAAGGTGATGACAAGACCCGCACGGGTCTGGTCTGTTGTAGATGCCCCGAAAACATATTGTTTTCGGGATTTTTTTTTAGCAGACGGCCTGGTGCTATTCAGCAGATGCCATGTGCATCTCGTTTTGCCCCGCAGGATGATTACTGCGAGGCATTTTTGTTTCTGCCTCCTGGAACGAAAATGGATCTAAAGCCTTACCGGAAAGCTTTTCGAACTGCACGTTACTCCCTGTACTGGACGGCGCCGATTTCGTTTGGCACGGCACTGCTGATCTGGTGGCTGGTCACACGCACCGCCGGCCTGCCTGAATTCATCCTGCCATCTCCGCTGCAGGTGGCGGTCCGTTTTGGAAAGGCGCTGGCCGATGGCAGCCTGCTCAGCAATACCCTGGCCACCCTGGAAGAGATCCTGCTCGGCTTACTGGCCGGGACGATTGCAGCGGTGGTGCTTGGCTATGCCATCGCCAAGAACCGCCTGTTGGAGCGGCTGTTGGCTCCCTACCTGGTAGCCACGCAGGCTGTCCCGATCGTGGCCATTGCGCCCTTGCTGGTAATCTGGTTTGGGCCGGGGATGTTTTCCAAGGTGCTGATCTGTGCGCTGATCGTTTTCTTTCCCGTTTTGGTCAACACGGTGGTGGGAGTGCGGGCCGTTCCCCGGCCGTTATACGACCTGATGAGTTCGCTGCATGCCACTCCCTCCCAGACGCTGCGTTATCTCGAACTGCCGGCAACCCTGCCAATCCTGCTGGGAGGGCTGCGGATCGGGGCGACCCTGTCCGTCATCGGGGCGGTGGTAGGCGAGTTGGTCGGTTCCAACCAGGGGCTGGGTTTCCTGGTCAATGTGGCCCGCGGGCAGTACGATACAGCCCTGGTTTTTGTGGCAGTCTTCACCCTGATCTTGCTGGCATTGGTGCTCTATGGGCTGGTGGCTTTTATCGAAAGCCGGGCGCTGATCTGGCAGGAGTCTTATGAACGCTGAAAACTAAAAATAGAGAAGCCCTTATGAAAAAGTATTTACGATTATTGATCCTGATTTGCCTTGGTCTTGGTGCTTGTGGGGGGAAAGCGCCGGCCAATCCGTTGGTCCAGATACGGTTGCCGCTGGGGTATATCCCGGATGTCCAATTTGCCCCGCTGTACGTGGCGGTGCAGAAAGGCTATTTTCGGGAGGCCGGCATCCAGGTGACCTTCGATTATTCGATGGAAACCGATATTACTGCCCTGGTGGGGGCAGACCAGCTCCAGTTTGGGGTGGTCTCGGGCGAGCAGGTACTGCTGGCGCGTGCCAAGGGGCTGCCGATTGTCTATGTGGCAGCCTGGTACCAGCAATATCCGGTCTCGGTGGTGGCAAAGTCCAGCCAGAATATCCACAGCCCGTCCGACCTGCGCGGCAAGACCATCGGCCTGCCGGGGTTGTATGGCGCAATCTACATCGGCCTAAGGGCGCTGCTGCACGCCGGGGGATTAAGCGAATCTGATGTGAAGCTCGACTCGATCGGCTATACCCAGGTGGAGGCGTTGGCGCGTGACCGCGACCAGGCTGTCTCGGTCTATACCAATAACGAACCGGTGCAATTGCGCTCACAGGGCTACAGCCTGACCGAACTGCGCGTGGCCGACTACGTGCAACTGGCCTCGAATGGATTGATAACGAACGAAAAGACGATCGCGGAAAACCCCGCCCTGGTACGCGGCATGGTCAAAGCGTTCCTGCGCGGGCTGGCTGATACCATTGCGGACCCGGCCGCCGCGTATGAGGTCTCCAAGGCCTACGTAGAAAACCTCTCACAACTCGACCCGGTTCTGCAGAAGCAAAAATTGACCACCGTCATTGAACTTTGGAAGGCCGGCCGTCTGGGGTACTCGCAGCCTAAATCTTGGGATAGCATGCAAACGGTCCTGCTGGATATGGGATTGCTGGCCAGGCCATTGGACACCTCCAAAGCTTTTACGAACGATTTTCTACCATGAGGTCTGATCCTTCATTCAAAAACCAGGAGGAGATCGCCTCTTGCTATCCTCCCATGGTTTTCAGGTTGCTGTAGAGGAAGAAGAATGGAAATTAAAATCTGCAAAGCGGAGCCATCTGATATCGCCGGGATCGCCGAGATCCTGCGCGAGCTGGGCTGGTTTACACGGATGGCGGCTGAAACCCCTGCCGAGACCCGGGCACACATCGCCAGCCAGTTGAATCTATGCCAGGCCGACGAAAGCCATTCCATATTCGTCGCCAGGGCAGAGGATGCAACCGTGCTGGGCTATGTCTCGATCCACTGGATACCCTACCTGATCCATACCGGACCGGAGGGATACATTTCCGAATTGTTCATTCACAGCCGGGCGCGTGGCCAGGGGGTCGGTTCGCGCCTGCTGGAAACAGCCGAGACGGAGGGCCGCCGGCGCGGCTGCACCCGCCTGGCGCTGTTGAACATGCGCCAGCGTGAATCTTACCAACGGGAGTTCTATTCCCGGCATGGCTGGGTGGAGCGTCCCGAGGCGGCAAATTTCCTCAAATACCTGGGCGACCACTGATGTCTGGACCCTTCCTGGTTGTGCATGATCTGAGCGTCACCTTTCCAGACGATAATGGCGGGCTGGAGGCGCTTGATTCGGCTTCCTTCTCCATCCAGCCGCAGGAATTCGTCTGCGTGCTGGGGCCGTCCGGCAGCGGCAAGTCCACCCTGCTGCGCATCCTGGCCGGATTGCTCCAGCCGACCTCCGGGACATTCGAGTTTTCCGGCAGCCGGCCGCGCATCGGCATGGTCTTTCAACAGTCGAACCTGATGCCCTGGCGCACGACCATCGAAAACATCATCCTGCCGCTCGAACTGGAGGGTATGCCCAGGGAACAGGCCTGTGCGCGTGCCCAGGAACTGATCGAGCTGGTCGGCCTGCAGGGCTTCGAATCGGCCTGGCCGCGAGACCTTTCGGGAGGAATGGCCCAGCGCGTCGCGATCGCGCGTGCCCTAGTGCATGACCCGGATATCCTGCTGCTGGATGAGCCGTTCGGGGCGCTGGACGCGCTGACGCGCGAGCGCATGTGGAGCGAACTGCTCCGCATCTGGCAGGTGCGGATGAAAACCGTTTTGATGGTAACGCATTCCATCAATGAGGCGCTTTTCCTGGCCGACCGGGTCCTGCTGCTGACGCAGCGCCCTGGCAGGATCAAGCTCGACCTGAAGGTGGACTTGCCGCGCCCGCGCCCGGACGAGATCCGCTATACGGCGCATTTTGGAAAACTGGCCAGACACTTGAAAGAAGCCATCGGGTAAATAAAGGATCAAAGAACACCCTCTGAAACCAGGCAGGTGTTCCTGACCGCCGTGTTTTTTATTTCCTCC
>Ga0335071_10002971_pt1 | contig 18020 bp, 14 predicted proteins | sample Lox_Sample_15_FD_206724 | JGI IMG/M metagenome (GOLD analysis project Ga0335071, IMG submission 206724) | Soil microbial communities from Loxahatchee National Wildlife Refuge, Florida, United States - Lox_Sample_1.5 | ecosystem: Environmental > Terrestrial > Soil > Wetlands | place: USA... | reverse complement strand
GCAGGCCTGCCCGAGGGGGAGGAACTCGAGGTCGTCGCGACGCCGGCGTTCCTGCGCACCCTGCTGCCGTTCGCCGCCTACGACGCCCCCGGCCCGTTCGCGGAGCGGCAGCTGGGCTTCTACTACGTCACCCCGCCGCCCGACGACCTCCCCGAGGACGAGGTGCGCGACATCCTGCGCGGCCACGCGGTCGCGTCGCTGCGCACGACTGGGGTGCACGAGGCCTACCCCGGTCATCATCTGCAGCTGGTCAGCGCGAACAAGGCGCCGACGCTGGCCCGGCGCATCGCCGGGCTGCCCGACGGCGGCAACCTCCTCGTCGAGGGCTGGGCGTTCTACTGCGAGGAGCTCATGGACGCCCAGGGGTTCCTCGACGACCCCGTGGTTCGCCTGGTGCGTCTGAACGACCAGGTCTGGCGCGCCTGCCGGGTCGTCATCGACGTGGAATTGCACCTCGGACGCATGGGCCTGCAGCAGGCCGTGGACTTCCTCGTCCGTGAGGCGAGGATGAACCGGCGGGAGGCGGAGCTCGAGTGTCGCCGGTATGCGGAAGAGCCGGGTCAGGCTATGAGCTACCTGCTGGGCAAGCGCGAGGTCGTCCGGCTGGCCAACACGTGGCGCGCGGTGCGGCACGGGTCGCTGCGCGCTTTCCACGATGAGCTGCTCTCCTGGGGGTCCGTGCCCCCGGCCGTGATCGCCTGGGGCATGGGACTGGGGCCTCGCCCGGCGGCGGCGCGAGTCACGTCCTGACCCGCTCGCGCTCCTCGGCCCCCCACAGCTTGACCATGTCGCGGCCGCTGTCCTTGGCCTGGTAGAGGGCCTTGTCGGCGAGCTCCATCAGCTCGTCGAGCACGGTCGCGTCGCGCGGGCAGGTGGCGACGCCGACGCTCAGAGTGATGTTGACCTCCGGCGGCAGGCCGAGGCCGGTGTACCGCGTGCCGCTCAGGGTCTTGCGCACGCGGTCGGCGACGAAGAAGGCCTTGTCGCCCGGCGTGTTCGGCAGCAGCACGGCGAACTCCTCGCCGCCGTGGCGCGAGCAGATGTCGTGGTTGCGAAGGGTGTCCTTCATGGCGCGCGCCACCGTCTGCAGCACGCGGTCGCCGGTCGCGTGTCCGTAGGTGTCGTTGAACAGCTTGAAGTGGTCGATGTCGAGCATCAGCACGCTCAGCGGCTCCTGGTGGCGCAGGCTGCGCTCGATCTCCTCGCCGGCGCGGTTCATGAAGTAGCGCCGGTTGTAGAGGCCGGTGAGGTGGTCGGTGACCACCTGCCGGCGGATGGCGTCGTACTTGTGCGCGTTGGTGAGCGCGCTCTGCACGTGGTTCTGCAGCGCGGCCATGATGTCGCCGGTGAGCAGGGAGGCGTACTCGCCGCTGGTCGCCGTCGTCAGCAGGGCCATGTCGCCCACGTTCACCACGTTCATGGGGACGACCATCTGGTGGGTCATGGTCTGGGGGAACAGGGAGCAGGTGTGCCCCTCCGTGCACGTGATCTCGCCCGAGGCGATCGCCTGGCGGACGGGGCAGGCGGGCACGTACGCGCAGCACTCTGCCGAGAGCGTCGGGGTGAGCACGCCGTCCGCGCCCTCGAGCGAGAACGCGCGGGCCTCTGAATCGAGCAGCAGGAGCGCCGCGAAGTCGGCGTGCAGGAACGAGCGACAGCGGTTGAGCACCCGCTCTACCGTCTCCCGGTATGGCAGGGCCGCGTTCATCTCGCGGCCGATGATGCTCACGTCCATGAGCTGCCGGTTGAGCGACTGCACGCGCTCCAGGTCGTCCTTGATAGACTGCGAGACCCACTCCTTGTCTTCAGAGGCGGTGAACACGGCGATGAGGGTGCCGACCAGGTAGCCGAGCTCCCTGATCTCGTCGCGGTACCGCGGGTCGCTGCGCTCGAAGTTGCCGCCGAGTCGCTTGCGCGAACGGCGGATGAGGCCGTTCACCGGGCGATAGACCCAGAGGTCGAACACCACCGCGACCACGGCGAGCAGTCCGAGGAAGACGGCCGCCATCTGCCACACGGACTCGCGGTCGATGACGAAGGCGAAGATGAGGAAGGCGAGGACGACGGCGACGGCCACGACGGCCGTCGTCTTCAACTCGAGGCTGACACCTCGCTCGTATCCGAGGCCGGTGCCTCGTTTCTGTTCGGATGGGCTGGCCGTGAGTGGCCTCGATTCGGGGGCTTCTCGTGCCTACCCACGGTATCGGCAGATGTCAGGGCTGCATGAGGGTCGTGAGGGGCGCGGGTCGGGCCGCGGCCGGCGCCGCGCGGGGTGTCAGCCGGTGAACCGGTTGAGGATGCGCCGGTCCCGCGTGGGACGGTGTGCGCCGCGCCGCTCTCCGAGGCGTCGGTCGCGGAGATAGTACGAGCACACAGCGCAGTAGCAGCTGCAACTGAGGCGCGTGTCCACGTCGGCGATGCAGATCAGCGGCGGCTGCGGGGTGGGTTCGGGGCTCTGCGTGCTCATCCCCTGAAGCTTACGCCACGGGGGCGCCGGCTCCTGCCCGCCGTCGCCAGCCGGGACGACGGACTCTGCCGGCGCAGGTCACTTGTTCAGGTAGCTCTCCACCACGGAGAGGACCTGGGCGATGCGGAACGGCTTGGTGATGTAGCCGTCGATGCCCACGTCCGTGGCGCGCTCCATGTCGGTGGCCATCGCCTTGGCGGAAAGGCCGACGATGACGATGTCGCTCGTCGACGCGTCGGCCTTGAGCTCGGTCACGGCCTCGTAGCCGCTGACCACCGGCATCATCATGTCCATGAGGATGAGGTCCGGATGGTGCTCGCGCGCCAGGTCGACGGCCTCGCGGCCGTTGGTCGCCTTGTACACCGCGTACCCCTGGGTCTCCAGGGACATCGACACGATGCTCAGGATGTCGGGGTCGTCGTCGGCGACCAGGATGCCGTTCGCCACGCTGCATTCCTCCCTCTAACTGATCTTGCCCGCGGCCAGCGGATCGGCCGGCTTCGTTGATATCGGCACGGTGAAGATGAAGCTGGAGCCCTTTCCGAGCTTGCTCTGCAGCCGGATCGCGCCGCCGTGCAGCTCGACCAGCTCTCGCACGATCGCGAGGCCCAGCCCGGTGCCGCCTTGCGAGCGCGTGGCCGAGGAATCGATCTGCGTGAACCGCTGGAAGACCTTGTCCTGGTCCTCGCGGGCGATGCCGATGCCCGTGTCGTTGACCCAGATCTCCACGAACTCGTCCATGGTGCGCGCCTCGACGCTCACGCTGCCGTTCTCGTGCGTGTACTTGATGCCGTTCGTGATCAGGTTGAGAAGGATCTGGTTGAGCTTGCCGGGGTCGGCCCACACGAGCGGCAGGTCGGTGGGGAGGAACGTGCTGATGCGGATGCGCTTGTCCTGCGCCCGCGGCTTGACGACGGGGAGCACGCCGAGGAGGGCCGCCCGCAGGTCGACCGCTTCGCGGTTGAGCTCCAGGCGGCCCGCCTCGATCTTGGTGAGGTCGAGCACGTCGTTGATGAGGTTGAGGAGCGCCTCGCCGCCCTTGAGGATGCTGTCGACGAACGCCGACTGCTTCTCGTTGAGCTCTCCGGTCATGCCGCTCAGCAGCATGTCGCTGTAGCCGATGATGGACGTGAGCGGCGTGCGCAGCTCGTGGCTCATGGTGGCCATGAAGTCGCTCTTGAGCTGGTCGAGGTGGGTGAGCTCGTCGTTCTTGCGCGCCAGCTCCTCGTTGTACTGGATGTTGCGCACCACGAGCGCGACCTGGCCGCTGAGGGCGCGCAGCGTGGCCACGGCCTGCCCGGGCACCGGCTCGCTCGAGCGGTGCACGAGGCAGACCACACCGAGGAGCTCGTGTTTGGCCTCCAGCGGGGCGACGAGGAAGCCGTGGTACCCATCCTTCTCCATCGCCTTGAGGAGACGGCCGACCTGCGGGTCGGTGACCGAGTCGTAGGCCTGGGCGCCGGCCTGCGCCACCTCGATGACGCCGAGCTCCTTGTAGCGCCGCACCTCCTCGGGTGTGAGGTCCCCGACCAGGCCGCGCTCCTCGAAGTCGCCGCTGTTGTGGTTCAGGATGAGCGCGAACCCGCGGCGCACACCGGTCGCGCCGGCGATCTGCACGAGCGCGTCCGGCACGAGCCCGGTGACGTCCTGGTGGCGGAGGAACGCGCGGCTGCTCTCCCCCATGACGCGCAGCTGCTCGTTGGTGGCCTGCATGCGGCGCAGCTGCTCCTCCGTGTCGGCCTTGGCCCCGGAGAGCTCGGCGCTGCTCCCGATGAGCGCCTGGGCCAGGCGTCCGCTGAGCAGCGCGACCAGCAGGAAGGCGGCCACGTGCAGGAACACCGTGATCAGCATCCAGTTAGGCGGCACGTGGATCTCGGCCACGGTGGCCGAGACGGCGAGCGTGCCGACGTGCTGCAGCTGCCAGACGGCGATGTAGGCCGCGCCGGCCGCGCCCGCCACGGCGTAGGGGGCCCAAGCCGGCAGGAACACCGCGGAGAAGACGATGGGCCAGACGTAGAAGATGCCCTCGGCGCTGAGGGCGCCGCCGGCCCAGATCACGCCGGCGGTGACGAGCGCGAGGTCGACGACGACCATGACGGCGGCGGCGGCGCGAGCCGGCAGCCGCCGCTCGACGATGTACATCGGCAGGTTGACGAGCGCCACGATGGCGATCCCGACCAGCACCTCGCCGAGCACCACGCCGTGGTCGTCCATCTGGACCCAGAGGACGCCGGTGAGCAGCGCGAGCGTGAACAGCACGCGTACCCACATGGCGTCATGCAGCTGCTCGCGCAGATCCATCGGGTTGTCCGTCCTCCTCCGAAACGCTGGTAGGGTATTCTATCTCCGGCCCCCGGAATCCCCTCCGGTGACCGAGACCGCCGCCCACCCCGGGAGCCCGCCGGCCGAAAGGAGGACGCCGTCATGTCCGCCCCTCGTCTCGTCCTGTGCGGTCTCGAGCCGGGTCCCGCCGTCGCGCTGGCCGCCGGCGCGCTGCTCTCGGCCTTCGCCGGCGACCGCGCCGTCCGCCCCGTGCTGCTCGGTGCCGATCTGCCGCTCTGGCGGCTCTGCTGCGGCTCCGCCGCGCGCTCGCCGCGCATCCTCGACCCGAGGCTGCTCGACGACCTCGCGGCCGGCGAGCTCTACGACCTGTGGGCGGACGACACCGACCTCACCGTCGTCGTCGCCGTCGAGCCGGTGCTCGACCGCTGGGAGGACGTCAAAGGCTCGCGGGCGCTCGACGTGTCGCTCGCCCTCGACGCGCCGCTCGTCCTCGTCGTCGACGCGCGCGAGCGCGGCGCCACCGTGGGCGCGTGGGTGTGCGGCCTCCGGCTGCTCGCCCGCGGGGTAGAGCTCGCGGGCGTCATCGTCGTCGGCGGCGACGAGCAGGGTCGCGCCGCGGGGCTGCGGGACGTCGTCGAGGACGCGGCCAAGCTCGCGGTCCTCGGCTGGGTGCCGCCGCAGCTGAGCGAGCAGTTCGCGCGGCAGTACCCCAGTGCCGGGGCCGGCCCGCTGCGCCAGATCGGCCCCCAGCCGGTCAAGGGAGCCGACGCTGCGTTGTGCCGGGAGGCGGCCACGTACCTGGACGTCGCCGGGCTCGAGGCCGCCGCCGCCCGGCGCGGCTTCCTGCCGGCGCGGCCGCGCCGGCTGCTCGCGCCGCTCCCGACGGCCGCGGGCCTCACCCTGGCCGTCGCCTGGGGGCCGCCGCTCGAGCCGTACGCGCTCGAGGCCATCGACCAGTTCAAGGCCCTCGGGCTCGAGCTCGCGCCCGTGCGCCTCGACGGTGACGCGGCGCTGCCCGACGGGGTCGGCGGCCTGCTCCTCGCCGGTCTGCTCGACGAGGACGAGCTCGGCGTGTTCGCGGCCAACGAGGCGCTCAAGACGGCCGTCGGCGAGGCGGTCGCCGCCGGGCTGCCCACGCTCGCGCTGGGCGGCGGCGCATTGCTGCTGCTCCGCCGCCTCGCCGACAGCCGCGGGCGCTCGCACGAGCTCGCCGGTGTGCTGCCGGCCGAGGCCGAGCTGCTCGAATGGTATGACCGGCCGCGGTACATGCGGGCCGCGGCCGCGCCCGAGAACCCCTACGTGCAGGGCGAGGCCACGCTGACCGAACTGTTCGACCTCGAGTTCCTCACGCTCCAGCAGGAGGCGTTCGCGTGGCGGCTCGGCGGGGAGGGCGAGGAGAGTCAGGTCGAGGGGTTCGTGCGCGAGCGCTGCCTTGCGACGACGCTCGTGCCCTCGCTGCCTGCGACGCCCGGCCTCGCCGCCGGCTTCGTCGCCGCGATGCGGCTGGCGGCGCCGGACGCGTGAACGTCACTGCCGCCGTCCGGCGCGTGGACCTCGCCGCCGTCGAGTCCTGGTTGCGCTCGCGCCAGGGCCTCCTGACGCTCTGGCTGGCCACCACCGCCTCCGTGGCGGTGGTGGCGGCGCTCATGTACCACGCCGGCGTGCCCGGCTGGGACGAGGCGGCGCACGCGTACAAGGTCTACCTGCTGCGCCACGGCGACTCGGTGTTCTGGGACACCTTCTGGTATGGCGGCGGCTACGGCGCCATCACCTACGGGTTCGTCTTCTACTGGCTGGCGCAGTACGTCCCCGGCGTCGTCATCGTCACCATCGCGGCCGGCACCGTCCCGGTGAGCTTCTACGTGTACGTGCGCGACCAGTGGAAGATCGACGACATCTGGCCGGCCTGGGGCATGGCGGCGGTGATGACGGTGTACCTGGCCCACGGCCAGGACCCGTTCGTGCTCGCGCTGGCGCTCACCCTGGCCGGACTCGCCCTGCTGGCGCGCCGCCACCCGGTGTGGGCGGCGCTGCCGGTGGCGATCGGCATCTTCTCCAACCCGATGGGCCTGGTCGTGGTGGTGCCGTTCGTGCTCACCGACCTGATCTGCCGGCCGGCGGTACGGCGGGGATACCTGGTGTTCTTCGCCGCCCTCGCGCCGGCCGTCATCGTGCGCCTCCTGCTCGGCTGGGCCTTCTCCGAGCCGGGCGCCTACCTCAACGAGACCTCTCAGCTCATGATGTTCCTGGGCTTCGCGCTCGTCGGGATAGGGCTGGCCGGCGTGAACGCGGCTCACCCGCGCCGGCCCTTCGTCGTCCTCTTCGCCGTCTACGCCGTGCTCTGCGTGGGCTCGTTCGTCACGCCGGGGAGTCCGCTGGGCAACAACATCGGCCGCTTCTTCATGGTGTTCGGGATGCCGCTGCTGCTCATGCTCAGACACAGCCGGCTGCGGCGGACGTACCCCGGCGGCGACCTCGCCGTCGTCGCCATCATCGTCTTCTCCGTGCTCCAGTTCGCCACCGTCGCCAGCCACTTCTTCAACGCCGTCGAGCGGCCGCAGACCACGCCCGCCTACTTCGCCCCGGCGCTGTCGGCGGCGCACGAGCTGTACGACCCCAACTACCGCTTCCACGTCGTCGCCCTGCGGCGCCACTGGGAGGCGCTCTACTTCCCGAAGGCGGGCTACCCCATCACGCGCGGCTGGTACCGCCAGGCCGATGCCATCCACAACAGCCTCTTCTACTCGACCTACGACGCGGCGGAGTACGTGGCCTGGCTGCAGGGCATGGGGGTGCAGTACATCTTCCTCCCGGCGGACGGACCCCTGGACCCATGGAGCAAGCGTGAGGCCAGGCTGCTGGCGGGCTCCCCGGCGTTCTCGTTCGTCGAGCAGACGGGGGCGTGGCGCATCTACAGGCTCATCGACGCCAGGCCGCTGCTGGTGCCGGTGCCGCAGGAGCCGGAGTCCGGCACCGGCACGATCCTCCGAGTGGGTCACGAGCGGATCGACTTCAGCGTGAGCAGGCCCGGCACCTACTGGCTCAAGTTCACGTCGTCGCCGTACTGGGTGCTGGACGGTGGACCGGGCACGGTCACGCCGCGGCCTGACCGGTACATGAACGTCACGCTCGGACGCGCCGGCAGGTACTCGCTGCGCTTCGTGGTCACGCCGAAGAAGACGCTCGATGTGGCCACCGGCCGCCTCGGGCTCTGACGGGCGGGCGTGGGGGTACAATCCCGGCATGTCGCGCCCGCGCCTCGATCCGGACGTCTTCGCCCTCCCCGTCCAGCGTCTCCGGGAGGGATACTACAGTGACGCCTACTTCAACGGCGCCAAGCGCGTGCTCGAGGTCAAGGACCTGCATCCGCGCGTGACCATGCAGGTCTTCCAGAAACACGACGGCGCCGTGCTCGGAGGGATGGACGAGGCGCTCGCCGTCCTGCGCCTGTGCGTGGGTCACTTCGAGGGCGAAGGCGACGACCGGGTGTGGGTGGGCGGCTGGGACCGGCTCGAGGTGCACGCCCTCCACGACGGCGACGAGCTCTCGGCCTGGGAGACCGTGCTGACCATCGAGGGCGACTACGGGCTGTTCGCCCACCTCGAGACCGTGTACCTCGGCGTCCTCTCGCGTCGCACGCTCATCAGCACGAACGTGCGCCGCGTCGTCGAGGCCGCCGGCGGCAAGCCGATCCTCTTCTTCCCGGCGCGGTTCGACCATTACCGGGTGCAGACGGGCGACGGGTACGCCGCCCATATCGCCGGCGCCATCGGCGTGAGCACCGACGCACAGGCGTCGTGGTGGGGCGGCAAGGGCATCGGCACGGTGCCGCACGCCCTCATCGCGGCGTACGGGGGCGACACCGTCGCCGCGGCCGCGGCGTTCGCCGACATCCACTACCCGGAGATCAACGTCACGGCGCTGGTGGACTGGGACAACGACTGCGTGGCCACCAGCCTCGCCTGCGCGCGCGCCTTGGGCGAGCGCCTGTGGGGCGTGCGGCTGGACACGAGCGAGACCATGGTCGACCGCTCGCTCTGGGAGGAGATGGGGACGTTCCGCCCCAACGGCGTCGCGCCTGAGCTGGTCCGCGCGGTGCGCCGCGCGCTGGACGACGAGGGCTTCCGGCGCGTCAACATCGTGGTCAGCGGCGGGTTCGACGCGGAGCGCATCCGGCGCTTCGAGGAGGCCGGCGTGCCGGCCGACGCTTACGGGGTCGGCAGCAGCCTGCTGCGCGGCAACACCGACTTCACCGCCGACGTCGTGCTGCGCGAGGGCCGGCCGTGCGCCAAGGTCGGGCGCAGGTACCGGCCCAACCCGCGCATCGAGCGCGTGACGTAGTCTCCTCCGCGGGGTATCCGACGAGCATGGAGACCGAGAGCGCAGAACCGCGGCGGGCCGTCATCGTCGTCGACATGCTCGTCGGCTTCGTGCGGAGCGGCAACCTGTGCAGCCCGCGTTACGACCGGATGGTGCCGCGGCTCCTCGAGCACCTCGCGGCCGCGGAGGCGCAGGGCGTGCCGCTGGTCTTCCTCGTCGACACCCACGCCCCCGACGACCCCGAGTTCGCCATGTTCCCGCCCCACTGCGTGGAGGGCTCGGGTGAGGACGAGGTGATCCCCGAGCTCAAGGGGTTCGCCGAGCGCGGCACCGTGGTGCGCAAGCGCACCTTCTCGGGGTTCCACGGCACGGAGCTCGGCGCGGTGCTCGAGCGGCTGCGCCCCGAGGTCGTCGAGGTCGCCGGCGTGTGCAGCGACATCTGCGTGCTGCACACCGTTGCCGGCTTGCGGGCGCGGGGCTTCGCGGCCGTGGTGCGCGAGGACCTGGTCGACACGTACGATGCGCCGGGCCACGACGCGGAAGAGTTCAACCGCTTCGCCCTCGCGCACATGCGCGACGTGCTGGGCGCGCGCGTGGAGCAGCCGGCAGCGCGCTAGTTTCCGGCGCCGGCCTCGGGCGCGGCCGACTCGTGGCCGTCGATGAGGTCCACGAAGCTCTGCGAGCGCCTGCCCGTCACCGAGGTGGGGTCGATGTCCGCCGCCTTCTGCCACTCCTGCTTGGCGAGGTCGGTCCGGCCGGCGGAGAAGAGGACGATCGCCAGCGAGTAGTGCGCGTCCTGGTCGTCCGGATGAGCGGCGAGGACGGCCTTGAGCGCCTTCTCGGCCCGTTTGGAGGCGCCCCGCGCGTGCCACACCATCGCCAGACCGACCTGGGCGGCCGGGTTGCCCGGCTGCCGGGCCAGAGCTTGGGAGTACGCCTGCTCCGCAAGCTCCAGGCGCTCCTGCATGAAGTAGGCGTCGCCCTGGTCGAGCAGCGCCTGGACGTCGCCCGAGTCCTCGCCGCGCGTGCTCCCGACCTCGACGGGCGAGGTGGAGGCGCTCGCGGAGGGGCTGTCGTCGGCGATCGTTGCGGCGCCCGGCATGCCGATGCTGGGGTGCCCGGAGGGGAGCGCGCCGGTCGGGCCGGCGGCTTGGCTTGTGGAAGCGCCGTCTCCCGAGCTCATGCCGGACACCACGACGGCCGCGGCGGCTGCCACGGCTGCGGCGACGGCGATGAGGGCCAAGGATCGTCTCACTCTCGTACTCCCGGGAGGGGGCGCGCTCGGGGCGCCCCCGGAGGATAGCATCGGCCGCGACGCGCCCGCGACCGGGGTTTTGCCCGCAAAGCGGCACTATCCGGAGAACTCCGACTGCTCTCTCGAAACCTTAACCGCTGCTTAATACGCGCGGGCTCTGCCGGTTGACCCGGCAAGCACGGCGGGGATACAGTCCATTCAGACCGTTAATGTCCGGTCTCTGATCGGAAGAGAGGGCGATGGGACTCCAACTCACGCGCGGCGCCGAGTACGCCATCAGGGCGATGAGCTACCTGGCGCGGTTCCCCGAGGGGCATGTGGCATCGCTCCACGAGATCGGCGAGGCGCAGGACATCCCGGAGAGCTTCCTCGCGAAGATACTCCAGAGCCTCGTGCGTGGTGGCCTGACCGTTTCGCAGCGGGGCGCGCACGGCGGCTTCGCCCTTGCGCGCCCGGCCTCTGAGATCACCATGGCGCAGGTCATCGAGGCCATCGACGGCCCCATCTCCGTGAATCAGTGCGTCCTGAGCCCGGAGGACTGCGCGCGGAGCGCGTCGTGCAGCACGCACGAGGCCTGGCTGCGCGCGCAGGCCCAGCTCATGGACGTGCTGGGCTCCATCACCCTCGAGTCGCTGGCCCCCCAGCCGGCGGCCGTCTCCTGAGTCTCACCTGAGGTCGCCGCCGGCGGGCGCCGGCGGAGAGTCGTGGTGCTCGTATCCGGTCGGGTGAGCGGTCATCCACGCCCAGGCATCGGCGACGGCGTCCGTGAGGCTGCGTCGCGGACGCCATCCGAGACGCTCGGCCGCGCGCATGTTGCCCGCCACCAGCACCGGCGGGTCCCCCTCGCGCCGCGGCGCGATCTCACGGCGGAGCGGCAGGCCGGTCACGCGCTCGACGGCGTCGAGTACGGTCTGCACGGAGTCGCCCGAGCCCGTGCCGAGGTTGAACGGTCCCTGCACCTTCGGCAACGCTTCGAGCGCGGCGATGTGTGCGTCGGCCAGGTCGGCGACGTGCACGTAGTCGCGCACGCAGGTGCCGTCGGGAGTGGGGTAGTCGTCGCCGAACACGCGGATGGGCGTGCCGTCGCGCGCGGCGCGCAGGGCGAGGGGGATGAGGTGCGACTCCGGGTCGTGGTCCTCGCCGGCGTCGCCGTCGGCGCCGCAGGCGTTGAAATAGCGGAGGGCGGTGGCGGCGAGCTCGCCGCGTGACCGCGCCTGCTGGAGCAGGCGCTCCCCGGCGAGCTTGGTCTCCCCGTAAGGGTTCGCGGGCGCCGGCGGGTCCTCCTCGTCGATCGGGGTGCGCTCGGGCGCGCCGTACACGGCTGCGGTGGAGCTGAAGACGAGGCGACCGGCCCCGGCGCCCACGGCCGCCCGCACGACGGCCGCCGTCCCCGCCTCATTGACGCTGCGATACCAGTCGGGCCGGGCGACGGACTCGGCCACCTCGGCGAGCGCGGCCATGTGGACGACCGCCTCGCAGCCGCCGTCCTCGAGCGCCGCGCGCACGGCCGTCGCGTCGCGCACGTCGCCGCGCACCAGCGGGACGCCGGCCGGCACGGCGGCGGCGTGCCCGCGGGAGAGGTCGTCGTAGACCACCACGGCATGGCCGCGCGCCTGCAGGCGCGCCACGATGACGCTGCCGATGTACCCGGCGCCGCCGGTGACGAGGATCTTCATGCCTTGATGCTATCAGCCCATGCTGGGACGGGGCCGGGCACCCGCGCAGGAGAAGGGGCGGGGCGGCCCTCCCGGCCGCCCCGCCCCCTGCGTCACGCGACGAGCGTGGCGTCCAGAGTCACCTGGAGGCCACGGTGATGGCCACGGGCACGGACCCGAGGTGGTCGCCGCCGGCCGCCGTCTGTCCGTCGGCCGCCGTGTAGAAGTCCACCGTGCCGGTGATGGTGTCGCCCGGCGCGGCGTCCGCCGGCACCGTGATCTGCGCCGTGACCGTCCCGCTGCTGCCCTTGGCGACGGTGACGGGCGTGTCCACTCCCGGCGCCGAGAAGCTGTCGAGCGGGACCGGCGCCACGAACATGACGTAGAGCCCCCAGTTGACGGGGGTCGCCGGCTGGCTGGGGTCGGCGTAGGCGATGGTCAGCCGCCAGTCCCCGGCCATCGGGTCCTGGACCTGGACGGCGTTGCCCTCGGTGGTGCTCGCGATGCTCTCCGCGACGTCAGTGCCTGTCGGGTCGTACAACCCGAGGTCGAGCAACGTGGCCGGGCTGTCCCAGTTGACGATCGCGGTGACCTGCTCGACGTGCTGCGGCAGGCCGAACTGGATCACCGAGGATCCGGCCGGGCCCTGGTCCGGCAGGCTCCCGGCGAACGGCGGCTGGTTGCCGAGGTAGTCGGGCATCCACACCGGCTGGAACAGGGCCTCGCCGTTGTACGTCGCCGTGGAGTCGGCGTAGACGGCCAGGTCGGTGGGGCCGTCGTTGGCGACGGTGAAGTCCTGGGTGACGGTGTCGCCCGGAGCCGCGATGGCCGTCCAGGAGGCGGGCTGGACGGAGCCACGGTCCACGGTGACCTCACCGTGATACGGCTCCGTGAAGCCGTTGCCCGAGAAGCCCGGTGCCCAGACGATGAGCTGCCACCTGCCGGGCGCCGGATCGGACCACAGGACCTGCTCGGCCGTGTGCGTGAGCGCCGCGTCGGGCACCCAGGGCTCGGCCGCGTAGTCGTCGGATGACAGGTCTCCGCCCTTGGCGTCGCGCACGCGGCCGCTGGGATCGACGAGGTAGACGTTGAACAGGTTGCCCTCGTCGGGCCACGTGACCTGGGCGTGGATCGACGTGGCCCCCTGCGGGACCTTGACGTCGTAGAAGTAGAACTCACCGCCGAAGTACTCGATGACCGAGCCGGTGAGCCTGCCCTGGAACGATCCGGAGCCGTCCCCGGCCAGGGTCACCGGGACGCGCAGGCTCACCGGGACGGTGGTGACGGTACTGCCGTTGCCGACCCGGATGCCGCCGAAGTAGGTGCCCGCACCGTAGCCCCCGGGCACCTTGACCGTAGCCTTGACGGTGCGTGAGCGGCCCTTGCCGATGGTGACGTGCGTGCTGGAGAGGCTCAGACGGCTCCACCTCGCCCTGTGCAGGAACTCGATCTTGATGTTCACGGGCTGGTCGGTGATGGGCACCATGCTCGCCCGCGGGAAGATCGCGAGGGTCCACGGCGTGTCGGAGCTCACAACGGGGCGCTGGTCCTTGGGGCCCTTGAGCGACACCTGGCACTGGCTCAGGTGGCCGTAGCCCCCGTACGTGGGCGCGTAGGTGAGGAAGTTGCCGTCCGAGTCGTACAGGGCGCTGCGGATCGAGACGTCCGGGCCGGACGGCCAGGTGATGGTGGTCTGGACGAAGTCGGTGCCCTTGGGGACGACGACGTCCTCGACGTCGGTGTAGTCCGGACCCGTGAGTGTGACGGTCTTGGTGATGGTCTGGCCGGCGCTCGCCTTGAAGACGGTCGGCGTGAGGTCGACGGTCTCCCTGGCGTTGCCGGTGTTCTTGATGGTGACGTCGGTGCTCTTCTGACCGCCCTCGGCGACGCGAGGCGACCAGGAGCACGGCGTGCGGCCGTCGGCCTTGACGGTGACGAGCATGGACTTGCCGCGGCTCAGCACGGCCTTCACCGCGGCCTCCGCGTTGACGAGGCCCGTGCTCTGGTCGAGCGCCGGATAGCCGAGGTCGGTGGCGGTGCTGGCGAGCAGCTTCTTCCAATAGGCCGGCTTGGGCAGCGCCTTGCCCGGGTGCGCGAGCTTCCACGCGCACTCGGCGAGCGCGAGATCGCCGGCCACGACGGGCGCGGCCATGCTGGTGCCGCCGAACTCCTGCATGTTGATGCCTTCACCCGACCCGTAGGTGGGGGCGAGCGCCCAGCCGTAGGCGCCGAACCCCATGATGTCCGGGCGGAAGACGCCGTCGGAGTTGGGGCCGCGGCTGGACCAGGTGATGACCTGGTCGCCCTTGTAGGCGTCGCCGTCGACCAGGAACCCGATCTGGGAGAACTCGCGGTTGCCGGTGCTGGCGCCCACGGCGATCAGCCCGGGGGCGTCGGGAGCGCTGCCCATGGTGCCCTGGCCCGGGCCTTCGTTACCCTCGGAGTTGACGACGGCGATGCCCTGGTCCACGGCGGCCTGCATGGCCAGCGCGCCGGGATCGTTGCCGTCTTCAGGGAGGAACAGGTCGCCGAGGCTGCACGAGATGATGTCGACCTTCTGGTCCACGAGCCACTGGATGCCACGGATGACCTGGGAGTCCCAGCCGTCGTAGTCGCCGGCCACCTTTGCCATGTAGACCTTGGCCCCGGGGGCCATGCCGGAGAACTTCATGGTGGTGCCGGTCTCGTAGTTGTAGACGGGCAGACCCTGGGCGGCCACGGTGCTGGAGGTGCCGGTGCCGTGGCCGATGTCGTCGTAGAGGCCCTCACCGGTGAAGTCCTTGTATCCTCCGATGGCGGCGGCCAGGTCGGGATGGTACGGGTCGGTGCCCGTGTCGAGCATGCCGACGCGCACGCCTTGGCCGGTGACCTTCTGGCCGTTCACCGTGATGTCCCAGGCGTCCGTGGCATGCGTGAGCTGCAGTGCCTCGGATTCCATGGGGGCGCCGGCCGAGGCAGCCTTGGCAGCGGCCGTCTTCTTGGCCGCCGCGCTGAGCTCGTCGCTGCCGGACGCCGGCATCTTGGGCACGCGCACGCGGTGGTCGTTGACCACGCGCAGGACGTTGGGGTCGGCGCGCAAGGCGTCGATCGCCGCCCGCGTCATGGTGGCCGAGAAGGCCGGGATGATGTGGTAGCGGTACACGCCGCGGGCGTCGCGCGCCGCCAGACGCGCCGCCACCTCCTTGCCGCTGCCGCCGTGCTTGAGCAGGACGATGACCTTGATCGACGCGTTGGCCGTCTGGTCGGTCCGTGCCGCCGCGACGCTGGCTGTGAGCGCCAGCGACACCACGGCGGTCAGGAAGAGAAAGGACAGACGTCGAACCATGGAGCCCCCTTCATCGAACGTGTCTGCGGCGCGTTCGGGACGCGCCCCCCTTCGACCGTCCCCTCCCGCCCCGGCTCGTCCGCGACGCCGCCCCTCAGGTTCCCCGGCGGTGTGAGCTCGCGGCGACCGCCCGGGCAGGGCGCGCGGTCGTTGCGGCCAGTCTACATCCCACAGCGGACGGCGCCAGCAGGCGCGGCCCCCGGAGGGCTGCCGCGCACCTGCCGCGCCGTCTCGGGACGCTGAGGCTGAGCTGTGCGGCGCGACCGCGCCGCCGGATCTCAGCCTCAGCCGAAGGGGCTGCCGCCCGGCGCGGCGCACCCGCCGCTCGAGCCGCCGATGCTGCTCAGGAAACCGGAGAACTTCTGCCGTACGTCCGTGCTCCCGCACTCCGGGCACACGCGGTCTTCATCCTTCAGGAACCCCTGTCTGAAGACCTCGAAGTCGTGCCCGCACGCGTCACAGACCAGATCGTAGGACGCCATGACCCTCCGTCGCGGTGGTGGTTGGATACCCTATGGGGTATTCTACGCGAGGCCGCCGCGGCGGGCAAGCACGGCCGCGGCCGCGTAGACTCTGGTGGGCGGCACAGGAGCGCCGCACCACCGGACTCCGGCAGAGAGGGGGGACGCAATGAAGACGAAGTCGCTCGGCCTGCTCGTCGTCGGCCTCGTGGTGGTCGCGGCCGTCGTGCTGGTCGTCGTCCACGGGTCATCGTCGGGCGTCTCCTCCGCCACCGGCGCCTCAGTCACGCGGATCGCCCCGGCCGACTTTGCCGTGGCCGATTACGCCGGCAGGCCGCTGGTCGTCAACTTCTTCGGCTCCTGGTGCAAGTACTGCAGGCTCGAGGCAGGCGACCTCGCCCGGTTCGCCAGGGCGAACCCCGGCGCCCAGGTGGTCGGCATCGCGAGCGAGGACACCGAGCAGGACGCCACGGCGTTCATGACACAGTACGGACTCACCTATCCGCTCGTGGTCGACGACGGGAGCCTCACGGCAAGGTTCGGCATCCACGGGTGGCCCACGACGATCTTCTTCGATGCCACGGGCCGGGAGACGGGCAGGCTGGTCGGCGCGTCCACCTTCGACCAGTTCAACGCCTCGCTGGCTCAGGCGCAGTGACCGCGCCGGGGTCGACGCCCGTGCCCGGCCACTCGTGATCCTCGCGGTCGAGATCACCTCGTTCAGCCTGACGGCGCTCCTCATCGCGTTCGCCGCGGGACTCGTGTCGTTCGTCTCGCCCTGCGTGCTGCCGCTGCTGCCCGTGTACCTCTCGTTCGTCTCGGGCGTCGGCGTCGAGGACCTCGGGAGGGAGCACCGGCGGCTGCTGTGGACCTCGCTGCTCTTCGCGGCCGGCTTCACGGTGGTCTTCGTGCTTCTGGGAGCCGGCGCCGGAGGCGTCGGCCGGCTCCTCATCGAGTACCGCCGCCAGTTGACGATCGTCGCCGGGGCGTTCATCGCCGTGAGCGGCCTGGTCGTCGCCGGGGTCGTGCGGCTGCCCGAGCCGGTGCTGCGCGCGGCGCCGCGGCGGGCCGGCGCCGGCGGAGCCTTCGTCACCGGCGCCGCCCTCGCCGTCGCCTGGACGCCGTGCGTCGGTTACGTCCTCGGCGCCATCCTCTCCATGGCCGCCACGAGCCAGAGCGCAGCGAAGGGGTCGCTGCTCCTGCTGGTCTACTCGCTGGGGCTCGCGGTGCCGTTCGTGGTCGCGGCGATCGCGTTCGACTGGCTGGCCGCCCGGCTCCTCTGGATCAAACGGCACTACCGCGGCATCCAGGTGGTCGCCGGGACGATCCTGTTCGTCTTCGGCGTGCTGATGATGTTCGGCGTGTTCCAGCGGCTCGCCGGCTACCTGCCCACGTACGACCTCGGGATCTGAGGGGCGCCTCTGCGGCGGGGCGGTATCCTAGGCGCCATGGAGCCCCGTCACCGCATCCCCGAGCTCTCGCAGGAGGGGCGCGCCGCCGCCGATGCGCTGCGGCGCGACGTCGCCGGCGAGGTCTCCACCTCGCCGCTCCGGCGCTGGCTCTACTCCACCGACGCCTCGGGGTATCGCGTGGTCCCCGAGGTGGTGGTGGTCGCCACACGCCCGGACGACCTGGCGGCGGTGGCCGAGGTCGCCGCGGACGCCGGCCTGCCGGTGACGGCCCGCGGCGCGGCGTCGAGCGTGGCGGGCCAGGCGATCGGCCCCGGCATCGCCGTCGATTGCTTCAAGCTCGACCGCGTCGTCGAGATAGACGTGGGGCGCAGGACCGCGCGCGTGCAGCCGGGGGTGGTCCAGGCGGCGCTCAACGCTGCAGCGGCGCCGTACGGGCTGGAGTTCGGGCCGGACACGTCGACCGTGGACCAGGCGACGATCGGCGGGATGGTCGGCAACAACTCGTCGGGCTCGCGCTCCATCGTGTACGGCGAGACCAGGGACAAGGTGGTGCGCGTGACGGGTGCGCTCGCCGGCGGCGAGCGCTTCACGGCGGGCGCGTCCGCTCCGGACGACCTCGCGAGCGGCATCGGCGGGCCGGCGGGGGAGAGGCTCGCGGCGGCGCTCGCGCACGTGCGCGAGCGGTACCGCGAGCCCATCGCCGCCGGCTTCCCGCGGACTCGGCGCTGCACCTCCGGCTACAACCTCCGGGAGCTGCTGGCGCCCGAGCCCAACCTGGGACGGCTCCTTGCCGGCTCGGAGGGCACGCTCGCTCTCTTCACCGAGCTGGAGGTGCTGCTCGA
>Ga0335071_10002970_pt1 | contig 18024 bp, 9 predicted proteins | sample Lox_Sample_15_FD_206724 | JGI IMG/M metagenome (GOLD analysis project Ga0335071, IMG submission 206724) | Soil microbial communities from Loxahatchee National Wildlife Refuge, Florida, United States - Lox_Sample_1.5 | ecosystem: Environmental > Terrestrial > Soil > Wetlands | place: USA: Florida... | reverse complement strand
CGTCCAATCCTTTCGCTCGGGCCGTCGTTATGTAATCCTGGCGAACAACCTCCAACATGTTGGACCGCATGTACCGACTCATTCCGGCCAGCCCTCCGAATGCGGACACAAACACCGGAAGAACAAGATGCTTGGCCAAATCGAGCAGCCGGGCCGGAATGGACAGGTCTGCATAATCAAGAGACCTGATCCCGGAAATGGGGAGCCACTCCAGCTCAACTCCGAAAAGAATCATCAGAAGCAGAGCAAGCCAAAAAGTGGGAATCGCGAATCCGAGGAACACGATGATCGTAGTAGTCTGATCGAAAAAAGAACCCTGTTTGACCGCCGAAAGCACCCCTATAGGAATCGCGACAATCAAGATGAAGAACATGGACACAAGGTTTATCAGAATGGTTATAGGAATGCGTTCTAGGATCTTGTCCAATACCGGGCGACCATCCGGCGCGAAGGATGTCCCAAAATCCAGCATGAGCATGTTTCGCAGCCATTTAAGGTACTGCACGTACCAGGGTTGGTCCAGGCCGTAATGTGCTCGTATCCTATTGACAGCCTCCTCGTTCATATTCGGATTAAGGTCGGTCAGGATACTTGTTGGATCACCAGGGGCCATTTTCATCACCGCGAACGAAATCACAGTGATTCCCAAAATCACCGGGATCATCATGACCAGACGTTTCAGAATATATCGGCCCATCGCACCTCACCGCTCAATATGATACTTCTGAAGAGGCTTCGGAACATACCATTTTGGGAAGTTATAATAAATTCCTATGGGCCCCGGATCAATCCCTCGAAACCGGGCGCTGATTATCGGCAAACCATAACCCACGAAGAGAAATGTGTACGGCTGGTCCTCTGCAAGGATTTCCTGAAATTCATCATAGTATTTCTTCCGCTCGTTGCGATCATAGGTGGACACTCCCAACTCCAGCAGTTTGTCCACTTCCGGATTTTGATATGTGATGAAATTGAGCTGTCGCTCCCCGGTCTTCTGGGAATTCCAGATATCGATCTGGTTGGGGTCCTGGCCCATGGTCCACCCCAACAAGCAGGCTTCAAAGTTCCTCTTATTGATGAAGTTTTTGAGAAACGCGGCCCATTCGATCACCCGTATGTTGACCTTGATCCCCACCTTTCTCAGGTCGCTCTGTATTATAGTCGCGGCATTCTTCCGGAGCTCGTTTCCCTGATTCGTAATGATCGTGAATTCAAAGGGCTTGCCGTCTTTGCGGAGAATTCCGTCCCCTTCCGTGTCTTTCCATCCGGCTTCAGCGAGCATCTGAGCTGCTTTTTGGGGGTCGTAAGGAAATTTTCGCACGTTGGGATTGTACCAGAAGGTATCAGGCTTGTATGGGGTGTAGGCCGGCTGACCGAGGCCCAGTAGAACGCCTTCCACGATGCTTTCCCGATTGATGGCGGTTGTAATCGCCTGCCGAACCTTCTTGTCTTTGAATCTCCAGTCTTGAAGGTTATATCCGAGGTAGGTATAAGAATTCGCTAAATATTTGTACCTGACAAAATTCTCTTTGAACCAGGGGGTGTCGGTCTGCCGTCGGTATTGGAGGGGCGACAGACCCATCTCATCCAATTTGCCCGCCTTCAGCTCCAGGAACATAGTCGCGGGGTCGGGGATGATCCGCGTCATGACCCGGTCTATGTAAGGTCTCCCCTCGAAATAATCGTGATAGCTGTCCAACACTATCCTATCGCCGGTTTTCCATTCGGTAAACTTGTATGGCCCTGTGCCTATAGGCGCACGGCCGAGAGGGCTCTTTGTGATATCTTTCCCTTCGAGCAGATGTGCGGGTAGCATCCCTTGACCCCACGACCCCAGCGCTGGTGCGTATGGCTTCTCGTAGGTGATTTCGACCGTGTAAGGATCAATGATTCGAAATTCCTGCACCCTCAGAAAATCCGTGGCATAGGCCGTGGGTGTCTTGGGGTCTACGTATACTTTATAGGTGTATTCGACATCCTTTGCAGTAAACGGCTGTCCGTCCTGCCACTTCACATCTTTACGCAGGTAAAACCGGATTTTCAGATTGTCCTCGGATATTTCCCACTTCTCGGCCAGATCGTTTACCAGCTTGATATCTCTGTCGTACTTGACCAACCCATTGTAAATGTAGCCGCTGATCTCAGCGCTCGCGCTATCCGAAGACAGCACTGGGAGCAACACCGACGCATCGCCGATGCTGCCGGAAATGTACATATCGCCGTACGCGGGGCCGCCATTTTGCTCGGCACTGATGCTTTCCGTTTTCTGTTTCAGGTTGTTCCCGGACGTCCGGCCGCTCTCGGAACATGAACAGAGGAACAAGATTGTGCACATCAACGCCAAGAGAGAGGCTTGTCTGACGGTCATGTTTTTCCTTTTGCCCGCGAGTTGGCAAAGATATAGTCAAAATGGTCACGGCTGGCAAGGGGCTTGAAACACTTCCAAGGAAATCGGCAGGAAAAAAGGAGTTTGTGTCACAAGATCGTGGAACAAATGCTTCTTCTCCCGGCCATCGGGCGTTCCGCGCGAGACCGCTCTACTGTCGAGCGTCCCTTTATGACACCCGCTATTTCAGCCCATTGGGGCGATTGAAAGTAGACCGGCGCTTTAGCGCCGGATGACCGTCGTGGAAACGATTCCCGCCATGAATGGAATTATGAGACACCCCCATCGTAAGTCGCACTTGCCGGTAAAAACACTCGGCACTAATTTATAAACAGATAAGAGGTCCAAATGGCGGCGGTTTCGGGTCGTCTGTTGCCGGCCAAATGAGATCCGTTGTCCGAGCCGGAATTTCGCCGCCCATTATGAGATTATGGACATGATAATTGTTGAGGGTGCAGTGGGCGGATCAGATGGACCAACGAAAGGATTCGAAAAATGACACGCATTGAATTCTCCGATGACGAGGCTAATATGATGAGAGGCATCCTTGAGACCTACCTTCATGACCTGACTTCAGAAATCGCCAGCACGGAAAACCTGTCGTTTCGAGAAGATCTCAAGAAGCAAAAAGTGTTCATCATGGATATGCTTGGGCGCCTGACCGGATTGGCCGCGTAAACTGTGTGGGGTAGACTTTTTCACATTAGGTTTCCCCTATTATTTTGTCCGGTGGACGGGGCCATCAGAGCACCCCCCTCGCGATTCCGCTTTGTTTTGCCAAAAAATTCAGCGATACTATCCACAGAACCTCTCCCCTCAAAAGGGGATTCCCCTACCTCGGATTAATTGTAACCGCAAGTCCGGCGCAACAGGAGGGATTCCCGATGAACAACCGAAAGAAAACCAAACAGCAACTCGTCGATGAATTGAAGGAACTCCGCCAGAAGGTCTCCAGATTAGAGGCGGTCGAAGGGGCGCTGCGAAAGAGTGAGGAGAGGTTGGAGCTTGCGCTGCAAGGAGCCGACCTCGGTCTATGGGATTACAATCTTCAGACCGGCGAGGCGTTTGTCAATGCTCGGCGGGCGGAAATGGTCGGATATTCTGTCGATGAGCTGGGGTCTAATGTAAGTTCATGGGGGAAACTCGTTCACCCTGATGACATAGACCGCGTTACGGATGCTTTCAACGCTCACGTCAGAGGTCGCACGCCGTTATATGAGTCTGAACACCGGCTCCGTCACAAGTCGGGCGAATACATATGGATTCTCGCTCGGGCCAAAGTTGTGGAATGGGATGAACAGGGCTACCCAGTGCGAATAGCAGGAACCAGTCTTGACATCACAAATCGAAAACGCGCTGAGGAAGCGCTGCAATCAGTCCGCAATGAGCTTGAGCGTCGAGTGGAGGAACGGACCGCTGAACTAAAAGAGAGTGAGGAAAAATATCGACTGATTTTTGAGCGCTCTCCCATCGGAATTTTTCATTTTGACGAAGCCGGATCGATTACAGCCTGTAATGACAATTTTGTGCGGATAATTGGATCGTCCCACGAAAAATTGATCGGATTGAACACTATTCGAGACATCAGGGATAAGAAGATTGTAGCGGCTATCCAGGAAGCACTTTCAGGTGGCATGGGCCACTATGAAGATTACTATTCTTCCGTCACAGCATCAAAGACCACGCCAGTGAAGTGTGAGTTCGCACCCATATTGTCCCACGATGGAAGAGTTGCTGGAGGCGTTGGAATAATAGAAGACATCACCGAGCGCAAGCAGGCAGAGGAGTCGCTTAGGCAAAGCCAACAGGTCCTTTCACTGGCACTCGAAGGAGCAAACCTTGGGACATGGGACTGGGATCTGACCACGGGAAAAGCTACATGGTCTGAGCGAATCTACAGCATGTTGGGATACACGCCAAATGAGTTCGAACCAAACCTCAAGAATTGGAAGAGACTTGTTCACCCTGAGGATTGGCCGAAGATCTCAGAGACTCTCAATCTGCACCTGGAAGGAAAACTGACGAATTTCGAGGCGATCTATCGCACACCGGACAAGTTCAGAAAGTGGCATTGGTTCCAGGCTCAAGGAACGGTAACCGAGTTTGATGCATACCGGAAGCCCATTAGAATGACTGGGGTCGTTGCAGACATCACCGAGCGCATAGCGGCTGAAGGGGCTCTGAGGCAGAGTGAGGAGAAGTACAAAACTCTCGTGGAGGAAAGTTTTGACGGAATCCTCATCATAAAGGAGACGAAAATCATCTTTGCTAATTCACGTCTCTGTCAGATGATGGGTTACTCCAAGGAAGAGCTGGAAGGAATGGACCATTGGCTGACGCTTCACCCCGATTTCAGGGATGTTGTACGAGAGAGGTCCCTGGCACGGATGCGCGGGGAAAGTGTACCCGCTCATTATCAGGTCAAACAACAGCGGAAAGACGGTTCAGCGTTTGACGCAGAAGTCCATGCACGGGCCATAGAGATACAGGGCGCACCAGGTGTCCAAGTCTGGATTAAAGACATCTCAGAGCGCAAACAAGCTGAAAATGCTCTGCGAGAAACTGAGGAGCGCTTCAGGACAGCCTTCCAAACCAGCCCTGACCCGATCTCCATTTCCCGCCTCAGTGACGGAGTGTTCGTTGAGGTTAATGATGGTTTTACCGAACTCAGCGGGTTCGCAAGAGAAGAGGTAATCGGAAAATCCTCATTTGACATGAACATCTGGCATAACCCAGCCGACAGAGATCGCCTAATTACCGAACTCAACGAGAGAGGGCATGTGACGAACCTTGAAGCTGAATTCCGCCAGAAAGATGGTTCGGTACGAACCGGGCTTATGTCGGCACGCGTCGTGGTTCTCGGCGGCGAGCCTCAGATTCTATCGGTCACGCGAGATGTGGAAGACTGGAAGAAGGCGGAGCAAGCCCTTCGTGAAAGCGAGGAGAAGTACCGTACTCTCTTTGAGGATTCCAGAGACGCTGTGTACATAACCACTCGGGACGGAAAGCTCGTGGACGCGAACCAGGCCTTCCTGGACCTCTTTGGTTTCAGCAGAGAAGAAGCTGAGAACATGGATATTCTTGGCATATACATTGATCCTGCAGACCGTACGAGGTTTCAGAGGGACATTGAGCGAAGCGGATCTCTAAAGGACTATGAGATCAGGCGTCGGAAAAAGGATGGGACTGAAATCGAGTGCTTGCTCACCTCTGCCGTGCGGCTGGACGAAGACGGAACAGTTCTAGGCTACCAGGGTATCATCAGAGACGTGACCGAGCGCAAGCAGCTTCAGAAGCAACTTGTTCAGGCCCAGAAAATGGAGGCGATTGGAACTCTAGCCGGAGGTATCGCACACGACTTCAACAACTTGCTCCAAGCCATCTTAGGTTACACCGACCTTCTACTCATGCGAAAAAGAGCAGATGACCCTGATCGCCATAAGCTGGAAATAGTTCACCAAGCAGCCCGGGATGGTGCAGATCTTGTCTCAAGAATTCTTACCTTCAGCATGAAAGCGGAATTCAAGGCTCGCCCAACGGACCTAAACCAAGAGATACGCAGAGTCGAAAAACTCCTCCGTCGTACTGTTCGCAGAATGATCAAAATAGATCTCTTGCTTGCTGATGAGCTCTGGGTCATCGATGCCGATCCAGCCCAAATCGAACAGATACTTCTCAACCTCGCAGTCAACGCCCAGCATGCCATGCCGGATGGTGGACGACTCCTCATCGAAACAACCAATGTCTGGTTGAAGGATGAATATGTGAGAAACCACTTGGAGGCCAAGCCTGGCAGACATGTTCTCCTCACCGTTTCGGATACCGGCATGGGAATGAAACCGGAAGTGGTTGACCGCATCTTCGAGCCATTTTTCACAACAAAAGCCAGCGGTGAGGGAACGGGGCTCGGCTTGGCGATGGTCCACGGCATTGTCTCTCGACACCGCGGGTACATAAGATGCTACAGTGAACCCGGTCATGGGACCTCTTTCAAAATCTACTTCCCGATTTCTTCAGCTGAGAGTATGCGGGATATGACCGTCACACGGGAGATGCCGGCATTTGGTACTGAGACCATACTCCTGGTAGATGATGATGATCGCATTCGAGAGCTGGCACGGGAAATGATCGAGACCGGAGGATACAAGGTGTTGACCGCCTCCAGCGGAGAAGAAGCGTTAAGGATATATGCAGCTCATAGAGGAGAAGTCTCCCTGGTCATCCTCGATCTGATCATGCCCGGAATGGGGGGAAAGAGGTGTCTTGAAGAGATTCTGCAAATCGATCCCGATTTGAGAATTCTCCTTGCGAGCGGTTATTCGTCCAACGGTCTCACTATCGATGAAACGGGGAGTGGAGCGAGAGGTTTCATCACAAAACCTTACGATGCCAAATACATTCTCACAGCCATAAGAAAAGTCCTGGATCGGGGGCACCTGTGAGGATTAGCGCTCACCCATATCCTGAAACGATATTTCAAAGATTGGTGTTGAGGTAGAGTTCAATTCCTATAATAGGCGCTATGACCCGGTGAGGGTTTGTCCCCCAGTTGTTGACCGGGGAAGGATTGTCCCAACTCGCCACGGATTTGTCTATGCACGCGAAGTTGAACCATTTTCCAGGCTGCCAATATGCTGCACGAAGATTTAGCCGCCAGTTTTCCAGCAACTTCCATCCTATGCCGAGGTCCAGTTCCCAGCCCAGATCATTGTAAGGTATCGAAGGGTCCGGAACAGAAAAAGTTCCTCGATGGTCAAATTCCACAGCACCGGACTTGTCCGGGTTGGGCCTTATATAACCATATCCGTATCCATAAGATGCTCTTCGCGCCAGCATGACCGAAGCTACTATGTCAAGGTTGCTGGCTAGCATGTAGTTGAGCTGCGCTGCAACCACATCCGAGGCGGACATATCAAGATATGAATCCACTCCGGCTCTGTAATATTTTGCCATCATGAGGCAGTAAGGGTAGAAAACTCCGTAAGCGCTTCTTGCTGGGTCCTGAATGAAAGGTTGCTTGCCTATGAGGATTCCGTGCCTTCTGTCAGGTCCGGGCATGTGGCACCAGAGAACGCTAAGTTTCGTGGGTCCGGAAAATGCTCCAAATTCCAACATATACCGCCATGACTCGATATACTTTGGTGCAAAGTGACTTCCTCCTCCCGGGAAAGGTTCCGCGGACTCGCCGAAAAAGGTCCCATCCTGGGAAGATTGATATCGTATGGTTTCATAGTACCAGTCGGCCTCAGCATTTAGGAACAAGACGCGGTTGGCATATTTGACATAGATCCAGCCTTCGGTGCCGGTTGTAGTGGACGGGGGCGTAGAGGCTCGCTTTTGCGTACTCCGCTGACTTTCAGGGCCTTCGTCAAATACCCAATAGAAGCCACCGATGCCCGCATCAATGGATCCGGCGGCATACCTGATGTAGTTCAACACATGGGCCGTCCTTGCCGTATTCTGATCTTCGAGGTTCCAGTACAGCAAGCTGCCTCTCCTCCAAGGATATAATCCCGCGCCTATAGTTAACGGACCGTAGAAGGTCTCGAGCTGAAAGATTTGCACGGTCCTGCTGGTAACATCTATGACATCTTCGGCAACTTCTGCGCTGCTGAATTGGAGCCCGCACCCCTGCTGGAAACCTCTTCTCCCATAATAGATTGTGCCCCAAGGAGTATTTACTGTCATCCACAGTCTGGTCCATGTCCCGTGTGAGAAGCCTGTTTCACGCTCCGACGTTAAAAACGGGTCCGGATTTTGTACGGTTTCCGGAAAGATCCTATACGTACCTGCAAGGAAGACAGCCTCGTTAAATCTCAGCAGGGGAAATATCACGAGGCGTGTCGAGGAGGCAACCGCGGTAGTCCCTGAGAGCATCTTTCGTCGAAACCAGCCATTCAGAGAGGCTAAATCACCTCCCTGTGAACTCATGTCCGTGTTGAATGGCCCAAAGAATCCGTTAGCTCCCGCCTGAGAAGCATAGACGAAGCGAAAATTTACAAGGGCCGAATCAATACTAAACTGCCAAGCACTTGATGTAGAAGGTGTAACCAGAAGTACATTAATGATCAGAGCCATATAGCGGCTCAGACGAATTTTCACGAGACCACCTTGCTCACGGTGAAAGATTCCTCTGTGCTCTCGTCACCCGCGAATGCTAACCGCAATTGTAATGCCTGACCAGCCCATACGGGGCTGCTGCGCTATTGGCGCACCTATAGCCGGTCGTCAACCCTCCTTGATGGTTCCACATTGTCCTCAAGGAGACACGACGGCGCCAGAGCCAAAACTATCTTGTTCGAAAATCCGAGTCGTTTAGATCTCCTGAGCGTACCTCTCCTTGGAGCAGGCTGTCAAACACATTCTTCTCTGCCCCGCATAGCCGACAGACACATGTTGATCTATAAACAAGCGAGCGATCTCCGGTTGTCAGCCCTCTCGATACGCCTTTGGAGCCGACGATGCTGCCCTGCGATCTTCTCCCGTTTCTGACCGCGGATGACCGAAACCTTGCTTGTCTTCGAGAATTAGTGTGTGATGCGCTGTACCGGATCACCCAACGAAGACCAACAAACCAAAAAACTTGTGCCAGTCGGAAAGACTTTAGAGAAATGCTATAATGGCTTCGTAGCTGGTTCGATTCATAGAAATCCGGAGCTGAACTGTGATTTTCTTGAGTAATGTGGCCAAATTCTATAATGGCAAGCCTTTGTTTGAAGGCGTAAGCATAAGTGTTCACAGAGGCGATCGCATCGGGATAGTCGGTCCCAATGGAGCAGGCAAATCAACTCTATTGGGGATGATGGAGGGCGTCATAACGCCGGACAAAGGAGAAGTCTCCATCGAGAAAAGGATACTCATGGGAGTGCTCCATCAGGAATTGATACAGGGAAATGACGGCCCCATCTTGGAAGAAGTGATGAACATTTCAGACGAGCTCCGCGACCTCCGCGAACGCCTCACTCATTTGGAAAAGAAGATGGAGCGACTGTCTACAGACAGTGCGGACGTGGAATCCCTGGTCGAAGAGCACGGGCGGCTTTTGCACGAATTCGAGCGGTTCAATGGCTACACTCTCGAAGCTCGGGCGCTAAAAGTCCTTCAAGGGCTTGGTTTCCAAGCCGGCGACGAGCGGCGGCGGTGGAGCGAGTTTTCCGGTGGGTGGAGAATGAGGGTCGCTCTCGCCAAAATACTCCTTGCTGAACCTGATGTCCTCCTGCTGGATGAGCCTACCAACCACCTGGATCTGGAAAGCCTACTTTGGGTTGAAACGTATCTCATGAATTTCAAGGGCGCTCTTGTACTGGTTTCGCACGACCGGGCATTCTTAAATCGTTTGATAAAGCGAATTATCGAGGTGAGCCGGGGCAAAAGCACCGCCTACACAGGTTCTTACGATGACTACGAGCATAACAAAGAGTTGCAAGAAGATATTCTCCAGGCCGCTTACAAAAACCAGCAGGAGAAGATCAAGCGCATTCGGAAGTTCATCGATCAAAACCGCGTGAAGGCGAGGACTGCGAGCCGCGTTCAGAGCCGCCTCAAAATGCTCGACAAAATGGATCGAGTAGAGCTGCCTCCACGGCCTAAAACCATCAAGTTTACCTTCCCGCAACCGCCTCCTTCCGGCCGAAGAGTTATCGAGATACTGGATTTGGTTAAGCGATACGACGGACATGAGGTGTACGCTAATTTCAGCATCAATGTGCAGCGCCAGGACCGTATTGGTCTTGTCGGCCCCAACGGCGCAGGGAAATCCACGCTTCTGAAGATAATGGCGGGGGTGCTCCCACACGAGGGCGGGACCGTCAAGTACGGCCACAATGTGCATGCAGGGTATTTCGCGCAACACCAGTCCGAAAGTCTCAATACCGATAGATCGGTGCTCGAGGAAGCATTCTCTGTGTCTCCGGGGTTACCGGAGCAGGAGGTTAGAAATCTGCTGGGAGCTTTTCTCTTTTCGGGCGATGATGTGTTCAAAAAGGTGAAAGTGTTGTCCGGAGGTGAGAAGAGCCGATTGGCGCTGGTCAAAATACTTCTTGCGCCCCCTAATCTGCTCTTATTGGATGAACCTACCAACCATCTGGACATAGCCTCCTGCGAAATCCTTGAGGATGGCCTAAGGCGCTTCACAGGCACGCTGATAATGATAACCCACGATCGTCGTTTGATGAATACCGTCTGCAACGCAATTCTGGAAATCCGGAACGGCCGGGCCGAGCACTATCCGGGGAACTACGAAGACTACGAGTATAAGAAAGGGCTCATGGAGCAATCAGAGGAAATCATTACAAGCCCTTCAATTACTCCTACACCTATGCAGACCGTCTCGACCTCACCAGCAGGAGGGTCTCGAAAAGAGCGCAAGCGCAAAGAGGCCCAAAATCGAACTGCACTGTTCAAGAGACAGGCCCCCATTAAAGCGGAAATCAAGCGAATTGAGACAGAGATGGGAGTAAAGGAGTCCCGCCTCAAAGAGATCGAAAATGTAATGGCGGATCCTGCCAGCTATGCACAAAAAGAATTAATCTTGCCGCTCGTAGAAGAGTCTGCCAATCTTGCGCAACACCTGAAAGACTTGGAGAGCCGTTGGGAGGAATTGCATGCGCAACTCGACGAGATGGAAACCCGCGTCTGCAATAATTGATCGCGCGCCTTTTCAGCCCCTGTGATAGAAAATGCTCATGGTGGATTTCTGGTTGCCGAGTTCGTCAAACACACTGTCAAATGCTGCCTGGGCCTCATCCAGCGTAGGCCGTTTCATAGGGTCAAGGTCGAGCATCCGATCGACAGTCTCCGATAAATATTCCAGCGAAGTGTTCCGCTTCAGAAAAGGATTCTGATCGGCGGTCTTTGTGCGGGGCTCTTTTTCGATTCTTGATAACTGCTTCACCAACTCCTTTCGATCACTGGTCTTTGGAAACAGCATTGGCAACTTACCGGCAAGCAGGACGGCGATAATAGCGCCGACACTGTAGAGGTCCGACTGAAACCCGGTTCTGCCTCTGGACTGCTCAGGAGCCATGTAAGCAAATGTCCCCACAACTTTACCCTTAAAAATGTCATCAACCGCCCCAGGCCCTACTCCCAGCGCAACCCCGAAATCTATCACCTTGATCCGGTTCACCTTTTCGGTCTCATCGACAGTGTAAAGAACATTGTCGGTTTTGAGGTCCCTGTGCACCACTCCTCTCTCCCGAAAAACTCTAAGGCACTGGAGCAATTGGTTGACTATTACTTGCAACGTGGCCAGGGTGATCTTGCTCTCTGTCATAAAGGGCGGCCTGTATTTCTGTTGCCAGTTTTTCTCCACCAGGTCCGTTAGATTGTCACTGGGATAATAGCCGTTGACAAGCAGCAATTCGGAATCCTGCTCGATCAGGCCGTGGTATTCGACGATCAGCGGGTGCTGTTCCGGAGTTTGCACCCTGGAATGCAAGGCCGCCTCGTATTTCAACAGAGCCACAGGGTCCCCCAATGAAGCGGGGACTTGCGTCTTGACCTTCTTGAGTGCCACAATCCTGTTGCGATGGATCCCGACGCTGACTTTTCCCATGGCCCCGGACGAAATGTCACCCAGCACCTTGACCTTTTTCCCGGAAACCTTCGCAGGATCATACAAACTATCCATTATGAGTTTTATCAGCGCGGACATCTCTTCGGTAGTCTTGGAGCTGAAGCCGTGGACACTCTTTTTCAAATCTTCTTCAGCCCTCTTCTCCATTGCGTTCCGGTCTAGAACCGACTTGTACAGTTCCACCGCCCGAGCTGCTCTAGGATCTTTAAGCCGATGATCTCCGTGATAGTCTCCAAAAGAGAGGTAGTAGCGATACAAGAAAAAGCTTTGGACCATTCTTCCTTGCGGCATGGTGCTGTAGAGTTTGTGAAGGTCGACTGCTTTCTTTAACAAATCTGCGCCTCGGCGCTTCTTGTTCTTCATCGCCCGTATCTGCCGGGCTACTTCCGCCGTATCCTCCAAGGCCCGGTAATCCATTGAAATTTCATAAAAATGACGAAAATCCAGAAGGCAAATAATGAACAGATGCGTCGAAATGCCTTGTAGTGTGCCGATGGATTGTGCCGTGCTGGTTAACTGGTCCAGAAGTTTCTCATTAAGAAAAACAGCCAGCAAGTCTTTATAGTAACCCCTCGCTATGCGCTCCACTGTGTAACCGCAGCGAAACAGAAACCAAGTAAGGTTCATCAACTCTTCTTCGACTTCTTTGCGTGCTTGACTCGGGAAAAAAAGAAACGATCTCGAAGGCTCACGCTCGATCATGAGATGATGAAGCTCCAATATTGCCCTGCCCACAAGGTCCGCGATGCGGGCCAAGCTTGTTTCTTGCGACTCGGATTCCTCACGGGCCAGAAAATATGGGATCATAGTTGACGTTTCATCGTGATCCGGGGCATATCGTTTCCTGTACTTGTCATTAAGCGAGCTTAGCTTGGCTTTTACGGCTTCCGCTTCTTGGAGCGTGGGCCTGGTCAGGAGGTGTGAATCCAGCCACTTAACTGCGTAGATAAAAACCCGGCTTTCTTCCTCCATTCTTTGTATCTCATTGCGGCCTTCCATGAGCAGATCTTGGTCCGAAAACTCCCGAGCCGCACTGATCAGGTGAAAAAGCGCCTCATGGTACGTGAGTTCACCCCTCTCCAGGCGAGGAAGCATATCACGTATCACCAAAAGAAGATAAGGCGCCGTGTTTTTTAGAATTATTCCAATCTGCCCTAGAGGATCAACTTCGCCTCGCTTCGCCAAGTCCGTGAGTTCGGCGTAATGATATACGACCCGATAAAGGTCTTCTCTCAGAGATTGGGCATCATTTTCGTTGAATGAAGGCATGGTTCAATCGCTTCCCGTGCGGGGAGCTATGCAGTCTGTCGTATTCTTCTGAGCTAGTAGGAGCGCTGTGGCAAACTCCGAACCTCGAACGCTCAAGATATCACAGTGTCGTTCCGTTCTGACCTCAAATCAGTCGTCGGGCGCAGGCCCATTAAAATTAAGGCCCGTTCCCTTCGAGAGCCCAATGGGCAACATCACCTATCGGTTGCCGCGTCTGCTGTTGTGTTTTATCAGCTTCTTGAAGTCCGGCATGGCCTTCAACTCTCGCAAGGCATTGTCCGACTTGGCCCGTTTGATAACAGCTTCACCTCCAACCCTCACGGCCAGATCCAGCGTGTCTAAAGCCTGTTTCGGACGTCCTGTCTTTGCATACACAAGAGCGGCATTATAGTGCAGCCATTCCGGTTCAAACGGCTCGGTCTGATCCAATGCCTGATGATAATATTCCAGGGCACTATCATAATCTCCTATTTGCACGTTGAGATACACCAATCGACTCATTGTGTACGGCATCAATCGTGGTTTGCTCTGCAGGATTCTGCTGATCTGCCGTGTCTTCCGTTTGTTGCCTGCTATCCAGTGTGCAACTGCAAGATCAGCAAGGGCAAACTGATCTTCTGGGTCTTTCTCCAATCCCTGGCGATAGTACCTGATTGCGTCTCGAGGCTTCATTTTCTTGTAAAGAAAGTAGTAACCCAGATGAAAATCCACTTGCGAATCCCCGGGATCGTTCTCCTCGGCTTGTTTGAACAATCCCAGGGCCACATCTTCCTGACCTAATTCCAGGTACAAATGGGCAAGTTCCGTAAGAAACTGGCTGTCCATAGGGTTGATTGCCGCCGCTCGACGCAAGTAGTATAGGGCACGCTCATAATCGGCCTCATCGAAGTAAATCAAACCCATGTTGAAGTACGGATCACCATTGTCACGGTCCAGGCTTATGGATTCTAGGAAATCTTGCTTGGCCTGTTCCGTATTGCTCATTTTCCAGCAGATGAGTCCTCGATTATTGAACAGATATGAGCATTTGTTGGCGCTCAGGCGGATAGCCGTGTCGATCAGTTCTCGAGCCTCCGACAAGCGATCCCTTTCGTATTCGATTAAAGCCTTTTCATTGAGCGAACGAGTTAGTCGCTCGCGATCCCATTCTCTCGACCGGCAATAAACAAGATGGCCTGTCCTGAGCCGTCTCAGATCTTCTTTTCGTAGTATCAAGGAGTAGCCGTTCATCTGCGTGCCGTCTTCGAAAGCGCAGAGTTCCACGGCGAACACGGGCGGCCCGCCCTCCACTTCAAGGAAGTTGAGATAATGATAGAATTTCTTCTCTTCCAGCTCGTCTATTTCCCAGATTTCGTCTGCGTTTTCCAAAGTGAAATCGATCCATGGGAGGAAGTTCGTCATTCCGGTCTCGACACATTCGGAACGGACCCCCGGTAATCCGGCCAGAATAGATTTTTTATCCGGAAACAAAGGAAGAAAAGTTGGCGGAACCGTCAAGACTTCGCAGCACGAGGTTTTTTCCTCGTCTTTTCTCGCCATCCCACACCTCATCAGGTGATGTCACTCGGTCATGGCTGAAAATACCATGAAGGCATGATCAGGTCAATTAACTCGAATCGAAACTCGCGAGCACGGAATTTCCTTCGGCAAGCTTACATTCCACTGATCAGGACACTTTTATGTGGAGGAATCGACAGAAAACGACCTTATCGGAATACTGTCAGCCGCGCCGCGTGAGTGGACCAGTAGACGATATTTGAACCAGTCATTCCACATTACCGCCATGCTCGCAGCGCATAATGCAGCGGTTTCGGTTCGCAAGGTACCATGTCCAAGACTGGCAGGGAGGAAACCTTCTGCAATAGCCTCAGCTTGTTCGGAGCAATCAAAGCCGCCCTCCGGCCCTACGACTATTACGACCTTTTGTGGAGCCATTTCTTCGAGCAGCGAGAGCAGCGGTCGCGCCCGTGAATCCGTTGACAGTATTAGCCGAGTTGCCGGATCGCTCACACTTTCAATGAACTCAGACAAAGTCGTTAGGTCTTCCACGCCTGGGAGTTCGTTGCGTCCTGATTGGGCGGCAGCAGCACGGACGATGGAGATCCATCGGTCTTTGCGCTCTTTCGGACGGCGTGTCGTGCGACTACTAATCAAAGGCACAAGACGAGAAACCCCAAGTTCAGTTGCGTGCCTCAGGATTTCCTCGACAGGCCCGGGCCGTACACAGGAGAACGCAAGGACGATTTCAAACCTCGCTGTTTTTTCCGCAAGGCGAGCATCAATTATCTCGCCATGGACATAACCTCCTGTGGCGCGGGTGAGCCGCACAATATACTCCTGACTCCCGTCAAAAACCTCGATTTCATCGCCTGCTTTTAAGCGCAAAACTTTGTGAAGATAATTTCCGGCCTTCTTGGAAAATTTTACTCCGTCACAAGTCAGTTCTTCCGGCGATACGAATATACGTCTGGGCTTCATTGATCTTGACATTCCGGTTTCAGGCGGCTTCGGGCCTTCTCTGGTTTGTAATGGCCGCGAAGCCGTACATCTCTCTATCGTCAGACTTTGGTCTTAGTTCAGAACTCTGAGTGATGGGACCCGAATCTCCGTTTGAGATAAAGTTCGATTCTGTCCAGGCCCGCATGAATGTTTTCAAGGGAGTTCGTGTAAGAAAACCGAATGAACCCTTCCGCATTCTTACCAAAATCAATCCCGGGAGCTACTCCGACACCGGCTTCTTCGAGGATTTCAAATGCAAATTGATACGAATCCGAAGAGAATCGCCTGGCGTCAGCCAACACATAGAACGCTGCAGTCGGGTCAACATCAATGCCAAAGCCCATGTTCTTCAGCCTTGCAATCATAGCTATGCGGCGTTGGTTGAAAATTTCGCGCATTTTAGCGGTGTGCTGCGAAGAGTTGGTGAGAGCTTCAACTCCCGCGGATTGGACGAAATCCGATGCGCTGATAAAGAAGTTCTGGGCCATCTTTTGTATGGACCGGATATACTGCAGGGGCGCTATGAGGTAGCCTAGTCTCCAACCGGTCATCGCGTAGAGCTTTGAGAAGCCGTTGAGCACGAACGCATGATTCGTGAACTCGAGAATCGAACGTTCTTTTCCTTCGTACACCAGCCCGTGATATATCTCGTCAGATATGACAGGCAAGTCCATTTCTACCAGGCGCTTCATCCTTTCGGCTTCCAATAACGTCCCTGTCGGATTGGAGGGTGAATTGATCAAGACGGCGCGAGTTTTCTTGGTGACAGCTCTTTCTACGTCATCCGGGTTGATCTGAAATCCGTCACGGGCTGAAACATCTACGAACACCGGCACGCCGTCCAGGAAGCGGATAAAATTCGGATAGCAAGCATAATGAGGGTCTGAGACAATGATTTCGCAACCGGGATCGAGCAGGGCGGAAAGCACCAATAGAATTGCAGGCGACGACCCGGAAGTCACCACCACGCATTGAGGGTCCACCTCGACTCCGTAAGTCCTGCCGTAATGTTCCGCTATTGCTCGTCGCAGATCGACAGTCCCAGTACTGGGTGTGTAATGCGTCTTCCCGTCTCGCATGGCTTCGGCTGCAGCTTCGATAATGTTTGGTGGGGTGTCGAAATCCGGCTCACCCACTTCCAAATGTATGATGTCTTCGCCGGCCTCGGCCATTTCCATTGCCCGTTCCAGCACATCCATTACCAGAAACGGCGGAATGTCTTGAGACTTTCGGGAAAGTGGAAAGTCTGCATAATCCATAAAACAAGTCTCCCTAATGTCACTAATACAGTGATTATTATATGAAAGCGACGGAGTGATCAAACTTATTCATTGATTTTGGTCCGCTCCCCTGCTAAACTTGCGAAAATTTAAGAAAAGCCGTTTGAGGCCATTGACGGTACTTGTTGCACAGGTCGGCATGACCCATACGGAATTGAAAATATTCGGTGAGCCCCGCGCGTTAGGCGTGATATCCGTTCTTACGCTTCTGGTAGCTTTTCTGATTCCGAACACTGCGCTGTCCCAAACCTACGGAATCAAAGATGCTGAAGGTAATTTTGTGCCCAAAGTTACGATAAACGTAGGCGCCAAAGCGGTCACCATAAAGAAAACGGACCCAAAGGAGAAATTCTCCTCCTTGTCCCTGAAATTGAACCCCAATCTCGTCAAGAACGTAGCAAACTTGAACATCGAATGGCTTGATGCTACAGGCAAGGCGCCCGGCAAGCCGCTACCTTTCCAGGGTCCGCCGAAATACGACCCAAAAACCGGGGTCTTTCAGGATTCGATGGGCCCATCAGCCGGCCTGAGAATCCTTGATAAAAAAGGCGGCCTGTTTGCCGGTAAGAATGCAGCCGATCTGTTCGTTATCAAAATTGATAATCAGGGGTTGGTCTCAGCAGAATCCGCGATGGAAAAAGATCGCACCGTTCAGTTGGGAACGGGTCGAGATGTTTCCATCAATGTTGCAAAAAGTGCTGTGGTTTTTAATGAGGGCAATTTAAAAAAAGGGGAAATGCTTGACGTTGATAACCGGTCCGGAGTCGATCAGGTTCTCGGGGTGGAATTACCGGAAAAGGGGCTTCTTTTTTCTCAAATCGTAAAGAAGTTGGAACAAAAGCCGTTTCCTCGCGAGAGCTGGGAACGCTTCACGCTGCCCCCAGACGCGGGCATCTTCATCGTTCTCATTCCGGAGCCTGATCCAAGCGCTCTGGCCCAATTGGACGGTAAAGACATCGTTATCAAGGTGTACCAGGGAAACAGGATTAGAGAAACCCGAAAGATCCCCGTCA
>Ga0335071_10002969_pt1 | contig 18025 bp, 12 predicted proteins | sample Lox_Sample_15_FD_206724 | JGI IMG/M metagenome (GOLD analysis project Ga0335071, IMG submission 206724) | Soil microbial communities from Loxahatchee National Wildlife Refuge, Florida, United States - Lox_Sample_1.5 | ecosystem: Environmental > Terrestrial > Soil > Wetlands | place: USA... | reverse complement strand
GTTGCCGGCCATTGCGAGTGACGCCGGCGGGGGCGTAGATGGTGACGTTGTTGACGACGGTGGTGTTGTTGATGACGGTGGTGTTCCCGGGGCGATTGGGTCCGCGTACCACCATGCCGGGCCGCACCACGGGCGGCGCGCCCACGACGACCTGCGGCGGCGTGCCCAGCGGGGCCGGCACCACGATGCCGACCCGGGAGCCCGGAGGTGCGGGCACGAACACCCCCCCTTGCACGTGTTCGCGGACGACGAGGGGGGCGCGGTAGGCGGGGCGGGCCTCGACCACGGTGATCTGGATCCCCGGGGGCGGTGGCCGGAACACGTACCCGGGCGGCCCCCAGTGTCCGGCCACGAACACGACGTACGGTCCGCGGACCTCGTAGTAGGGCTCGACCCAGACCCACTCGAGTCGCGGGGGCAGCATCCAGTGGCCGGACATCCACACCCACTCGCCATCGCCCCAGACCCAGTAACCGCCCACCCAGAACATGTCCGGCTCGGGCATCGGTGGAGGGGGCTCGTAGCGCATGGGCGGCGGCAGGTAACGGACGGCGATGGGCGGTGGCGGCGCGTCGGGGGGATCTTCGTACACCGCCTCGGCCGGCTCGGGGTCGGGCGGGTCCTCGTAGACGACCTCGTCGTCTTGCGGGGGCGGGGTCTCGCGCTCGACCATGGCCTCGGGCCGCGGCGCCGGGCGTTCGACCACGACGCACCCTTGGGCGAAGAGGAGGGCGAGGGCGGCCAGGATCGTTCTCATGGGTTGCTCCCGTGGCGGGCTGTGCTTGCGAGCCCCGCTTCCAAGGAGCAATCCCTGCGCCAGGGGGCGGCGGCCGAAATCCCCAACGATTCCGGGGGAACACCGGGAGGGGGGTGTGCCTCGAGTGACCGCTTACGCCCGCACCTTCACGTTCGGGGAGACGCGATCTTCCACGGCAGGAACTCTGCGCTCAGGGGGTGATCCGCTCCATCATCCGTGCGAAGGGGATCGTTTCCCGCACGTGGTGCAGGCCGCAGATCCAGGCGACGCAGCGTTCCACTCCCATTCCGAAGCCGGCATGCGGCACCGTGCCGTAGCGGCGCAGGTCGAGGTACCACTCGAAGGCTTCCTTGGGGAGCTCGTGGTGGGCGATCTCCGCCTCCAGGGTGGCGAGGTCGCTCTCTCGCTCGCCCCCGCCGATGATCTCTCCGTACCCCTCGGGTGCGAGCACGTCGCAGCCGAGCGCCACTCGCGGGTCGTGCGGGTCCTTCTTGAAGTAGAAGGCCTTCATCTCGGCGGGGTAGCGGTGGACCATCACCGGCCGGTCGTACTGCTGGGCGACGAGCGTCTCCTCGTCGCCGCCGATGTCGTCGCCCCACCTCATGGGGTGGCCGGCCTTGTTGAGCAGGTCCACCGCCTCGGAGTAGGTGATGCGGGGGAAGGGCGGCTTGACCGCCCGGAGCTTGTCCACGTCTCGCTCCAGCACGGAGCGCAGCTCCTTCTCGTGCTTGGCGAGCACGGTCTCGACGACGAAGGAGACGAACTGCTCCATGAGCTCCATGTCGCCCGAAAGGTCCATGAAGGCGACCTCGGGCTCGACCATCCAGAACTCGGTCAGGTGGCGGCGCGTCTTGGATTTCTCGGCGCGGAAGGTGGGGCCGAAGCAGTAGACCTTCCCGAGCGCCATGGCCGCCGCTTCCATGTAGAGCTGGCCGGACTGGGTCAGGAAGGCCTTGCCCAGGTCGAAGTAGGGGACCTCGAAGAGCGTGGAGGTGCCCTCGCAGGCGCTGGGGGTGAAGATGGGGGCGTCGACGAGCGTGAAGCCGCGGCCGTCGAGGAAGTCCCGGATGGCCTTCTCGACGCTGTGGCGCACCCGGAGGATGACCTGCTGCCGCTGGGAGCGGAGCCAGAGGTGGCGCTGCTCCATGAGGAAGGCGACGCCGTGCTCCTTGTGGCCGATGGGGAACTCGGCGGCGGGGCGGCCCACCACCTCGAGCCCCCTCACGTCCATCTCGTAGCCGAGGGGGGATCGCTCGTCCTTCTTCACCGTGCCGGTGACGGCGAGGCTCGTCTCCTGGGGCAGGTGGTCGGCGGCCTGGAACACCTCGGGGCTGACGTTCCCCTTGAACACCACGCACTGGATGGTGCCGGTCCCGTCGCGGAGCTGGAGGAAGTGGAGCTTCCCCGACGAGCGACGGTTGTGGAGCCACCCGTGCAGGGTGACCTCCTTCCCATCGTGCTCGGCGATCTGGGCGACGTAGACGGGCGGGTACATGGGGGCTCCGGTGGAGGGGTGGCGGGCGACAATATAGCGCGGGCTCCGGGGTGGCGAGCTTCCTCCGGTCCGCTCGCGCTGCGCCGGCTCGTCCCCGGCCCATTGCGAAGGAGACGGGGCGGGAAGGGTCCGCTAATATTCGCAACCCCATGTCGATGAACGAACGCTACCAGCCCCAGTCCATCGAGCCGCGCTGGCAGAAGCGCTGGGAGGAGGCGGGCGCCTTCCGCGCCGGCCGCCCCGGTGCCGAGCCGCGCTACGTGCTCGAGATGTTCCCGTACCCCTCCGGCGCCATGCACATGGGGCACGCCCGCGTCTACACCATCGGTGATGCGCTGGCGCGCTACCTGCGGATGCGCGGCTACGACGTCCTCCATCCCATCGGGTTCGATGCCCTGGGGCTGCCGGCGGAGAACGCCGCCATCAAGGACGGGCGCCACCCCGCCGAGCGGACGCGGGAGAACATCGCCTCCTTTCGCGAGGAGATGAAGAAGCTCGGCTACGCCTTCGAGTGGGAGCGGGAGATCGTCACCGCCGACCCCGAGTACTACCGCTGGAACCAGTGGTTTTTCTTGAAGATGCTGGAGCGGGATCTGGTCTACCGGCGCCAGGGGAAGGCCAACTGGTGCACCGGCTGCCAGACGGTCATCGCGAACGAGCAGGTCCTGGAGGAGGAAGGGGTGAGGACCTGCGAGCGGTGCAGCTCCCCGGTCCTGGAGAAGGTGATCCCGGAGTGGGCCTTCCGCATCACCCGCTTCGCCCAGGAGCTGCTCGACGGGTTGGACCGCCTCGGCGCCTGGCCGGAGCGCATCACCACCATGCAGCGGAACTGGATCGGCAAGAGCGAGGGAGCGGAGATCCGGTTTGCGGTCCCTGGCTCGCCCGAGCCCATTCCGGTGTTCACCACCCGCATCGACACCATCTACGGCTGCACCTACGTGGTGCTGGCGCCGGAGCACCCGCTCGTGGCCTCTCTCACCGCGCCGGAGCGGCGGGCCGAGGTGGACGCGTTCGTCGCCCGGATGCGCCGGACGGACGCAGCCGAGCGCACCGGCGAGAACGCCCCCAAGGAGGGCGTCTTCACCGGCGCGCGCGCGGTGAACCCGTTCACCGGCGAGGCGGTGCCGGTGTGGATCGCCAACTTCGTCTTGGCCGAATACGGGACCGGGGCGGTGATGAGCGTGCCGGCGCACGACCAGCGCGACTTCGAGTTCGCCCGAAGATACGGGCTGCCGGTCCGCACGGTGATCCAGCCGGAGAAGGGGGGGCGCACGCCTCCGGGCGAGCAGCTGGAGCGGGCCACCACCGAGGACGGCGTGCTGGCGGACTCGGGCCCCTTCAGCGGGCTCGCCTCGGCCGCCGCCCGGGCGCGGATGGCGGAGCACGCCGAGCAGCACGGCTTCGGGCAGGGCACGGTCCGCTGGCACCTGCGCGACTGGGGCTTCTCCCGGCAGCGCTACTGGGGGACGCCCATTCCCATCATCTACTGCCCGGATCACGGGGCCGTCCCGGTCCCGGAGAAGGACCTGCCGGTGATCCTGCCCCCGCAGGCGATCATCACCGGCACCGGCGAGCCGCCGCTCGCCAAGGTCCCCGAGTTCGTGAACACCACCTGTCCGCGCTGCGGGAAGCCGGCGCGCCGCGAGGTGGAGACGATGGACACCTTCGTCGACTCCTCCTGGTACTACGCCCGCTACCTGTCGCCCCACGATTCCGCACGGCCGTTCGAGCCGGAGGCGGCGCGGCGCTGGCTGCCGGTGAAGGTGTACGTGGGGGGGCCGGAGCATGCGGTGATGCACCTGCTCTACTTCCGCTTCTGGCACCGGGTGATGCGCGAGCTGGGGCTCGTGTTCGAGGACGAGCCGGTGCGGCGGCTCGTCACCCAGGGCATCGTCAACGGGGCGGACGGGCGGAAGATGTCCAAGCGCTGGGGCAACGTGGTCGCCCCCGGTCCCATGGTGGACCGGTTCGGGGCCGACACCCTGCGGCTGTTCATCCTCTTTGCCGCCCCCCCGGAGAAGGACATCGACTGGTCGGACGAGCAGGTGGAGGGGCTGCTCCGCTTCCTGGGCCGCGCCTGGCGCATCTTCCACGCCCGGCAGGAGAGCTTCGCCGCCCCGTTGGCGGCGCTCCCCGGGGCCTCGGGGGAGTTCTTGGAGCTGCGCCGCCGCACCCACCGGACCATCCAGAAGGTCACCGAGGCGTTCGAGTCCGACCTGAAATTCAACACCGGCATCGCCGCGCTGATGGAGCTCGTGAACGCGCTCTATGCCTCCGAGCCCAAGGCGGACCCCGACCGGGCTGCCGTCCGGGAGGCGCTCCTCGCCTTCGCTGCCCTGCTCGCTCCCTTCGCCCCGCATGCGGCCGAGGAGCTCTGGCACGAGGTCATGGGCCCATCGGCCCGCGATCGGTTGCTGGCCCAGGAGCCCTGGCCGGCGTACGATCCGGCGCTGGTGGTGGCGGAGACGGTCACCATGGCCGTGCAGGTCAACGGCAAGCTGCGTGGCGAGGTCCGGGTGGCGGTGTCGGCGGCGGAGGCGGAGGTCCGGGCGCTGGCCGAAGCGGACGAGAAGGTGAAGTTCCACCTGGGCGGGAAGACGGTGCGCAAGGTGGTGTTCGTGCCCAAGCGGCTCATCAACTTTGTCGTGGGGTAGGGCGATGCCCCTTGCGCGCGCCGCCGCGCTCCTGTGCTTGGTTCTGGCCGCCTGCGGCTACCGGGTGGTCACCCCGTACCGGGCCCGGGGCGGGGTCGACCACATCCACGTCCGCGCCTTCGAGAACGATTCCGGGGATCCCGAGCTCGGCGCCGCCGCCACCGCCGCCCTTCGCGACGAGCTGGCGCGGCGCGGCGCCTCGGCGGCCGCGGACGCGCCGGCGCAGCTCGAGGGCTCGGTCCGGGTCACCACCGGGGTGAGCGCCAGCTACTTCTCCTCGGCGGCCAACGTCGGGGTGGAGATCCACGCCCGGCTCTCCATGCAAGGCAAGCTCCTGCACGAGGTGACCATCCAGCGCGCCGAGAGCCACCCGGGCGGCGCCGACCCGCTCGAATCCGAGGGGCGCCGTTCCGGCACGCTCCGCAAGCTGGCCAGGGACGCTGCGCGCGAGGTGATCCGGGAACTGGAGCAGCCGGCGGCGAGCGAGACGGTGAGGGCCCCGCGGCCTGCTGACCCGGGCGGGAAGACCTGATCGGGGCGTCCAGCTCCCTAGGTCTTGGCCTGGGGGGCGGCGGGCGGGTGGGCGACTGCCTTGGCGAGCCGCGAGATGCGGCGCGCGGCGGCGTTTCGGTGCAGGACGCCCTTCGAGGAGGCCATGCCGAGCGCCCTTTCGGCGGCCGGCAGCGCCGCCTTGGCGGCGGCGGCGTCTCCGCGGGCGAGGGCCTCGCGGACCTTCTTCACGGCGCCCTTCACGCCGGCGCGAACCTTCACGTTGCGCGCGCGACGCTTGAGGGCCTGACGATTGCGCTTTTCGGCGGAGACGGTGTTCGCCAAGGCGTTTTCTCCCGGTCGAGGGCGGGCTATCTATCGCCCATCCGAGGCTCCGTCAAGGGTTCGCCCTGAGCAGCGTGGGCGGTGTTCCGATCGCGAACCTGCCCGGGGCGGCTTTGGGCCGCGGGGGCGCGGGAGTCAACTGCGCGGTTCGGCCTACGGCCGCAAGGGCGCGCGAGGCACCAGTTGCGCGCTGCTTTGCGAATCAACGGGACGCGCTTCACGTGCTCGAAAGGCCCGCGTCCCGTGCGGACCGGAAAGCCGCCCGAGTCGCGGACTTATCCACGCGGTGACGTTGGCTGGCGAAAACAGGGGCGGGAAGAGACGGGGTGTGAAAAGACCTGGGCTCTTCCGAAGCCAAGGTGCTGCATTCACTGGGAATCCTGGTGCGCATAGGTCCTCTAAGACCGTGGCGAAGGGGTTACTTCCCTGTGTCCCCCGGAAGCGCCCACACGGCTATCCACCGACTTTCCCCAAAGGCTTGTGAGAGGGGGGAGGGGGGGGCCGAGGCTCCTTTTTCTCTTGACGTTCGAGTGCCTTCGCCTCGTCCCACAGCGCATCCATCTCCTCCAGGGTCGCCCCGCCATGGGGAACCCCACGCCTGGCCAGATTCTCCTCGATGTGTCCGAACCGGCGCACGAAGCGGCCGATGGCCTCGCGGAGCGCCTCCTCGGGGGCGATGCCGAGCTTGCGTCCCAGGTTGGCGAGCGCGAACAGCGCGTCCCCGAGCTCGCGCTCCACCTCCTCGGGGTGGCCTTCGGCGAGGGCCTGGTCCAGCTCGGAGATCTCCTCGGTGAGCTTGGCGCGGGCGCCGGCCACGTCCCTGAAGTCGAAGCCGATGCGGCTCGCCTTCTCGGTGAGGCGGTCGGCCCGGGCCAGGGCGGGCATCTCCCGGGGCACGCCCTCGAGCACGCTCTGCCCGCCTCCCTTCTTCCGTTTCTCCTCGCGCTTCAGGGCGGCCCACTGCTTCAGCACCCCTTCCGCATCCCGCACCTCCGCATCGCCGAAGACGTGCGGGTGGCGGGACACGAGCTTGCGGGAGATGGCCTCGGCCACGTCGGCGAACTCGAACGTCCCTTCCTCCTTTCGTAGCTGGGCCTGGAAGACGATCTGCAGGAGCAGGTCGCCGAGTTCCTCGCAGTGCTCGCGCACGTCGCCGGCGTCGATGGCCTCGAGGACCTCGTAGGTCTCCTCCAGTGCGTATTGGCGCAGGGATCGGAGCGTCTGCTCGCGGTCCCAGGGGCAGCCCCCGGGGCCGCGCAGGCGTTCCATGAGGGAGAGGAGGTGCTCGATGGCGTGGGCGGCTCGGGTCATGGCGCTCTGTCGCGGCGTGTAGGTTGAGCGGCTCGTTCTTCTTAGCGCGTGAGGGGGCGTGCTAGCATCTGCTTCTCGCCCATGGCCCGCGGAACGACCGCACTCACCGCGCTCGCTGTCCTCCTCGCCCTGGCGATCCCGGGGCTGGCCGGGGGGCAGGTGCCGCCCCCGCGGCTGGTCGAGGACGACGAGGAGCAGGAGCCGGCCAAGCCGGCTGCGCCCCCGACCCCTCCGCCGGCTGCCGAGCCGGCGCCGCCGCCGGGTGTGCCGGCCCCGGGAGCGCCCGCCGCTTCCGTTCCGCCGCCGGCCGCGGCCGCGAAGGGCCCTTTGCTCGGGCCGCCCGTGCTGCCCGCCCCCGAGCCGGCGCGCCGGGTCGTGCCGGTCCAGACGAGCTGGGCGAAGCTCATGGGGAGCTGGGCCGAGCGGCGGCGGGCGCTGCGCGAGGGGGACCCGGCCGGCGCCGAGGCGGCCCAGAAGGCGCTGCTGGCGGCGCAGCAGGAGCTGGGGATCGAGAACCTGTTCCCGCTGGCCGCGGCGGAGGTGCGCGCCGTCTCCCGGGCGCTCGCCTCCAACCTCCCCGCCGAGGCGCTCTCCCGCGCCGAGGTGGCGGTGACCCTGGCCCCGGACTGGCCGGAGTCGCACCTGGCGCGGGCCCGGGCCCTGCTCGCCTCCTCCGGCGGCGGGGTGGGGGCGGCGCTCGGGGCGGTGGCCGACGCGGTGGCCGCGGCCTGGCGCGATCCCCAGTCCATCCGGGCGCTGCGGGCCGACCTCTTCGCGGCGCTCCTCGCGGCGGTGGCGGTGGCGGCGCTGTTCGCCACGCTCTTGCCGGCGGCGGTCCGGCTGCCGCTCTTCCTCCACGACTTCCACCACCTGCCGCTCGTGCGGGGCACCGCCAGCGTGCAGGCGGCCTTCCTGGCGCTGGTCCTGCTCGCCACCCCCCTGGCGCTCGGGCTCGGGCCGCTGGCGGTGGTCTGCACCTTCTTGCTTTTCGCCTGGCTCTATCTCTCCTTGCGGGAACGGCTCGTCGCCACCGCTGCGTTGCTCTGCCTGTTCGCGCTCCCCCTTGCGGCGGCGCGGGCCACCGCCTGGTCGATCTGGACGGGCACGCTGGCCGACCGGGTCCAGCAGATCGAGCACGGCGCCCTCTCCGACGAGGAGGCGGCCGCGGCGGTGAAGGAGCTCCCCCCCGACGCACCGGCGCCGCTGCTCGCGGCGCTCGGCCGGCACATGCGCCGCCGCGGCGACCTCGACGAGGCGCTCAAGCTCTACCGCGCCGCGGCCGCGGCCGACCCGCACGCGCCCGAGGTGCAGGTGGACATCGGCAACGTCCTGTTCCTCAAGGACGATCTGGACGGGGCGCGGGCCTCGTACCTCGCGGTCCTGGACCGGGCCGAGGGCGACCTCGTCACCCGGGGCACCGCCGCCTACGACCTCTCCAAGCTGTTCGTCCGCACCGCGGAGATGGAGAAGAGCTCGGCGGCCCGGGCCAACGCCGAGCAGATGGCCGGCGCCTTCTTGGCCCGCCACGGCTCGGACGAGGACTTCTCGGCCAACCGCTATCTCGTGGACGTGCCGGTGCCCCACGCCAAGGTGGCGGCCCTCCTCGACGGCGACCCGGCCCCCGGGGAGATCCGGCGCAGTGCGGAGGCGGTCCTGCTCGGTCCGGCCGCGGGCCCGCGCTGGCGGTGGGTGGCGGGCGCGATGCTGGCGCTGCTCTGGGGGCTGGCCCTGGCCTCGAGGCGCCTCGACCCGGTTCGCCCCTGCTTCCGCTGCGGCCGACCGGTGTGCCGGCGCTGCGACGGGGCCACCGGGCGGTCCTGCGGACAGTGCGTCAACGTCTTCGAGAAGCGGGGGCTGGTGGAGCCTCGCGACCAGGCCCGCAAGGAGCGCCAGGTCCGGCGCCACACCGCCCTGGCGCGGGGGGCGGCCCGGGTGCTGGCGGTCGTGGGCGGGGGCTGCGGCCATCTGGTCTGCGGGGCGCCGGTGCGGGGTGCCTTGTTCAGCGGGGGCATCGCCTTCTTCGCCTTCTTGGCGGCGTTCTGGTCGGGGGTGGCGCCACCCGTGTACCCATCGGCCTTTGCCCTCCCGGTCCGGCTGTTGCTGGCAGCGTCCATCGGGTTGGCGCTGTGGGCGTGGGCCATCCGGGACCTCTTCCGGCGGACGGGGGGCTAGCCGTGGCGCTCAAGGGGACGCTCAAGGACTTCGGGATCGCCGAGATCCTGCAGCTCATCGGGCAGCAGATGAAGAGCGGGGTCCTGCACCTCGAGTCGCGGGACGACGAGATCCACATCGCCCTCTCCGAGGGGAACGTGGTCCGGGCCGAGGCGGCGGGGCGCAAGGCCAACGAGCGGCTCGGGGCCATGCTGATGCGGGCGGAGATCATCACCCAGCCCGAGCTGGACTACGCCCTGAACCTGCAGCGCCGGTCGCTGCGGCGGCTGGGGGACATCCTCGTGGAGCACGACTTCGTCTCCCGCGAGGACCTGCGCGAGATCACCCACCTGCAGACCACCGAGACGGTCTACCGGCTCTTCGCCTGGAAGAGCGGGACCTACGAGTTCGAGCCCGGGGGGGTGGAGTGGGACGAGGAGACGGCCATCCCGATCCGGGCCGAGTCGGTGCTGATGGAGGGGTTCCGGCGCCTCGACGAGTGGCCCATCGTCCGCAAGCGCATCCCCACCCTCCAGGCCACCTTCGAGCGCAAGAAGCCCCTGCCCGAGGCCTCCGAGGCCCCGCCGGAGGAGGGCGAGTTCGCCTCGCTCGGGGTGAACGAGCGCCGGATCTACCTCCTCGCCACCGGCGCCCGGACGGCGGAGAAGATCATCGATCTCTCCCGGCTGGGCGAGTTCGAGACCTGCAAGTCGCTCGCGAACCTGGTGAACCGGGGCTACCTGTCCCTCGTCGCTCCGGCCGGCCGGGCCAAGGCGGTGGGCAAGTACGCCGCCGGCTGGAAGGATCGGCTGAAGGCCGGCGCCATCCGCGTCTTCTCCACCGTGGCCATCGCCGCCGCGCTGGCCGGGATCGCCACCTGGATCGACGAGCGGGCTCTGGCCGCCTCGGGGCCGGGTGGGGTGGCCCTGGAGGATCGGGCGCCGCGCCGCCTGCTCGGCCGCTACTCGGTGGAGCGCCTGCGCGGGGCGCTGGAGGTCTACCGGATGGAGCGAGGCGAGTATCCCCCCAGCCTGGAGGCGCTCGTGGAGGCGGGGCTGGTGGCCCGGCGGGAGCTCAAGTTCCCCTGGCGCGAGGAGTACTACTACCGTCGACGGCCCGATGGGCTGTTCGTGCTGCTCCCGCCCCTGGATTGAGCCCCTGGGCGGGGCGGGCGCGTTCATGCCGCACTCGCGGGCCCCGGCTATGCTGCTGTGAGATTCCGGATGGGGTTTGGGCGTGCGCCCGGCGCCTCACTTCCCCGGGCGGCGACAAGGAGAGCGTTTGGCCCAGAGCGGAGCGGAACCTCAGAAGACCTCGCGGATCGAGTTCCCCGACAACGATCGGGTTCGCGCCCTGTGCGGGGCCCACAACGAGAACCTCAAGCTGATGGAGCGGCGGCTCGGAGTGCAGCTCGGGCTTCGCGGGGGGCAGATCCTCATCGCCGCGGCCGAGGAGTCGCGGGTGCAGCGGGCCGAGGCGCTGGTGCGGGAGCTGTACGACCTCATGGCCGGCGGCTACCCGCTGTACCTCGAGGACGTGGATCAGGCGACGAAGCTCGCCGGACAGGGTGTACCGCTCAAGGAGATCTTCGGCGACACGGTCTTCGTCTCCTCGCGCCACCGGATCATCACGCCCAAGGGGCTCGGGCAGAAGCGCTACGTCCAGGCCATCCGCGACGACGACATCGTGTTCGGGATCGGCCCGGCCGGCACCGGCAAGACGTACCTGGCCATGGCCATGGCCGTTTCCTTCCTGGTGGAGCGCAAGGTGAAACGGATCGTGCTCACCCGGCCGGCGGTGGAGGCGGGGGAACGGCTCGGGTTCTTGCCCGGGGACATCGCCGAGAAGGTGAACCCCTACCTTCGACCCTTGCATGACGCCCTGTTCGACATGGTCGACTACGAGAAGGCCTCGACGCTCATCGAGCGGGGGACGGTGGAGGTGGCGCCCTTGGCCTTCATGCGGGGCCGGACCCTGAACGACTCCTTCATCATCCTCGACGAGGCCCAGAACACCACCGCCGAGCAGATGAAGATGTTCCTCACCCGGCTCGGGTATGGCTCCAAGGCGGTCATCACCGGCGACGTCACCCAGGTCGACCTCCCCACCGGGCGCGGCTCGGGGCTCATCGAGGTGCAGAAGGTGCTGCGGGGGGTGGAGGGGGTCTCCTTCTGCGCCTTCAGCGAGGTGGACGTGGTCCGCCACCCGCTGGTCCAGGAGGTGGTGCGGGCCTACGACGCCTACGAGGCGGAGCGGCGGGCGGCGCAGCCCGGGGGGGGGAAGGACAAGGAGTAGGCGCCCCGCGGCGTATCCCGTTGCGTTCCCCCCCGTGGCGGTGCGAACCTGCACCCCCGTGGCCGACCCTTCGGATACCACCGCCACCGCCGAGGTGGCGCCGCTCCCGCGCCGCGACGTGTTCGGCCGGGTCTTGGGGCTGGTCCTCGTGGCGCTGGTCTCGGCCGCCTCGGGGTGGCTGCTCGCCCCGGCCGACGGCAACCGGCTGCCCGGCCCGGAGTCTCTGGGCCAGCCGGCACCCCGCACCATCCGCGCCGACCAGGACTACGACATCGAGGATCCGGAGGCGACCGCCCGCCGTCGCATCGAGGCCGCGGCCGTGGTCCGGCCGGTCTACGATCACGACGAGGGTGCGCCCGCCGAGGCGGCGGCCAGGATCCACGCCGCCTTCCAGCTGATGCGCGACGAGGAGCAGGCGCTGCACGTCGCCGGCTGGGCCGAGGCGGTCAAGCCCTCCGAGCTGGTCCGCCGCTACCTGGCCCAGCGCGATGCGTTTGCCTCGCGCGTGCAGGTGCTGCTTCCCGACAACGACTTCGCCTCCCTGTGCGAGGCCCACTTCTCGGAGGCGGTGGAGCGGGAGCTCACCTCCCTTGCCCAGCGCGGCCTGGCCGGCGACGTGGTCGAGGACATGAAGCTCCTCGCCACCGACCGGGGCGAGGGTTTCGTCAAGCGGACCATCCTCTCCGGGGAGATCCAGGGCGAGCGCTCGACCAACGCCGAGGCGCTCATCCGAGACGTGGCCACCGCCCGGCAGGAGGTGGCTCGCACCGGGGCGGCGCGGCTCGACCGGGAGCGGCCGACCCTCTCCGAGGCGATCGTCCACCTCGCGAGCGCCATGGTCCACCCCACCCTCGTGCCGGCCCAGGCGGAGACGGTCAAGCGCCGGGAGGAGGCGGCCGCCCGGGTGAAGCCGGTGGTGGTGGCGGTCAAGCGAGGCGAGCGGATCGTCGACGAGGGCGAGCCGATCGAGGCCCGCCACCTGCTCCTCTTCGACGGGATGCGCGCCCAGCGGAGGGGCCGCGACCTGGGCCACGTGCGGCTGGGGGGGGCGGCGCTCGTGGCGCTGCTCGTCTCGGCGCTCTGGACCTTCGCCCGCCGCAACGTCCCCCGCTTCAAGCCGGCTCGGCGCGACGCGCTCCTGCTCACCGCACTCCTGGTGGGCACGCTGATGCTGGCCGCGGTCGGGTTCACCGAGGCTGACGCCCTCCACGACCGCCTCCCCGAGGGCCTCTCCTCGGGCTCGCTCCGCTTTCTCATCCCGGTGGCAGCCGGGGCGATGATCGTCCGGCAGGTTCTCTCCGCCGAGGTGGCCATGCTCTTCGGGATGGTCGCCGGCCTGGCCGGAGGGCTCCTGGCCGGGCAGTCGATCGGCTATGCGCTCTTTGGCACGCTGACATCGATGGCGGCCGGGGGTCTCTACCCGAGCAGCCGCGACCGGGTCGGGCTGTTCCGGGTGGGGGTGCTGGTCGGCTTGGTGGGTGCGGCCACGGTGGCGGCGCTGGGGTTGTTCGGGGGTCGCCCCTGGCTCGAGCTGGGCGCGGCGGCGCTGGCGGCGCTCGTGGGCGGGTCGCTCGTGCTGCCGGTGGTGGTGGTGGGATTCCTCCCGCTCGTGGAAGGGGTGTTCGGCTACGTCACGGACGTGAAGCTCCTCGAGCTCGCGAACCTCAACCACCCGGCGCTCAAGGAGCTGATCCTCCAGGCGCCCGGTACCTACCACCACTCCATCCTCATGGGCTCGATGGTCGAGGCGGGGGCGCAGGCCATCGGCGCCAACCCGCTGCTCGCCCGGGTGTGCGCCTACTACCACGACCTGGGCAAGATCCGGAACCCGTCCCACTTCGCCGAGAACCAGCGTGGCGAGAACCGGCACGATGCCCTGGCGCCGTCGATGAGCGCGCTCATCGTGAAGCGGCACGTCACCGACGGCCTGGAGCTGGCCCGTCGCTGGCACCTGCCGCGCAGCGTCCGGGACGGCATCGCCGAGCACCACGGGACACGGCACGTCGGCTACTTCTGGGCCAAGGCGCAGCGGGCGGCCGAGGAGGTGGGCGGGCGCGCATCCCTCGACGAGTCTCTCTTCCGCTATCCGGGCCCGAGGCCGCAGACCCGCGAGGCAGCGCTCGTCATGATCGCCGACACCTGCGAGGCCTCCTCGCGGGCGCTCGAGGCACCGACCTCGGAGGCGCTGCGGGCCCTCGTCCACAAGCGGATCAACGAGGCCTTCTCCGAGGGACAGCTGGACGAGTGCGACCTCACGCTCCGCGACTTGAACGCCGTCGCCGGGGCCATGTTGCGGGCTCTCGAGGCGATCTACCACACGCGTCCCGGCTACCCGCGGGCGGCACCGGACGCGTCGCTCCAAAACGTGCAGTTCCTGGTGCGACCTTGATCGATCGGCGGCGCGGCCGCCGGGCCGGCGTGCGCCCGATCGTCCGCGCCTCGAGTGATCACCCCGCCGGGGCGTCTGCGGCACGGCAGCTCGCCCGGCGTGCCGCCGCGTTCCTTCGTGTGCTGGGCCGACCGGAGGTCGAGCTCTCCCTGGTCATCACGACCGACGCGCGCATCCGCGGGCTGAACCGCAGCTGGCGCGGGAAGGATCGGTCCACCGATGTGCTTTCCTTCCCGATATCGGAGCCGCCCGGTTCTGGGACCCTCCTGGGCGACGTGGTAGTCTCCTTGGACACGGCTGTGCGGCGCGCGCGCGCCGAGGGCCGCCCGCTGGGGGCGGAGCTGGAGCGTTACCTGGCGCACGGTTTGCTGCACCTGCTCGGTTACGACCACGAGCAGGCCGGGGATGCCCGGGTGATGGCGGAGAAGGAGGCGGCGCTCGTCCGGGTAGCCGGCCTGGTCGGGGAGGCGCTTAAGAAGGGCGGCCGCGGCGAGCGCGGCGGCCGAAGCGAGGAGCGATGGACCCGTACGCCGACATCGATCTCGACTCCGAGTCGGTCTGGCTCGACGACGCGTGGTACACGCGCGAGGAGTTGGCCCGCCGGATCAAGGAGATGATCGAGGCGGGCGACTTCCGGGTCTCGCGCCCCAGCCAGGCGCTCGAGCGGCTCGAGTCGGCGCTGGCCACCGCCAAGCCCATCTCGGTGCGATTGCCGGCCGATCTGCTCGAGGCGGTGAGCGCCACCGCCGGCCGGCTGGGCCGGCCCATGGGCCAGCTGGTACGGGAGGCAGTGGCCTACTACCTGGCCGCGGCGGCGGCCTACGGGGCAGGGCAGGACGCGCCCAGCGGCACCGCCATCGAGGTGGACCTCCACGACGAGGCGCCTCCTCCCCGGCGGACCCGCTAGAGCGGTCGAAACACGGCCGGTGCCGGCATGGCCTCGACCCGCTAGTATCTCCGCGCCCATGCGCCGTTTCCTTCCCCTGGCCGCCGCACTCGTCTCCGGCCTGGCCACTGCACTCAGCCTGCCGCTCGTCGTTCCGGCCATCTCCATAAGGGAGCTCGACCCCGCCGGCCGGCTGGAACTCGTGGCCTTCGTCTCGCTCGTGCCGGCCTTCCTGGCGCTCCGCGGCTTCCGGCGAGCACTGGGGGCGGCGCTGCTCGGGTTGGTGGCCGGGCTGGCGTACTTCTTTGCCGCCATCTACTGGGTCTCCCACGCCATGACCGCCTTCGGGGGACTGTCGATGGGGCTCTCGCTCATCGCGCTCACGCTCCTCGTCGGGTACATGGCGGTCCACTGGGCGCTCGCCTTCGGCGTGGCCGGGCACCTGCGGGTGCGGTTCGGCTGGCCGCTCTGGGTGGTCTTGCCGCCCGCCTGGGCGGGGGCCGAGCTCTTGCGCAACTACCTCTTCTCCGGATTTCCCTGGGCGGATCTCGGCTACACCCAGGTCCGGACGCTGGCCTTGGCCCAGCTGGCCTCGCTCACCGGGGTGTACGGAATCGCCGCCCTGGTGGTGCTTGTGAATGCGGTGCTGGCGGAGCTTCTGGCCGCCGTCTGGGAGAAGCGGCCGCTCCCCCGGGCAGGGCCGGCGGTGGCCGCCGCGCTTCTCCTTCTCTCCCTCGCCTACGGCCGATCGCACCTCAGGAAGGTCCGCGAGGAGATGGCGGCCGCTCCGAGCATGGAGGTGGGGTTGGTGCAGCCGAACATCGACCAGTCGCGCAACAACTCGCGCGCCGAGCACGAGAGCTACATCCTCGATCGCCTGGTGGGGCCGACGCTCGAGGCCGATCGGGCGGGCGCGGATCTGGTGGTCTGGCCCGAGGCGGCCTATCCGCTCGAGGTACCGCCGGGCGTGGCGAGCTTCGAAGTGCCCAGGGCGGGTCTGCCGCAGCTCACCCGGGCCCACCTCTTGCTCGGGGCCCCCACGCTGGAGTTCTTCCGCGACGAGGAGGGCCGGCGCCTGCCGCGGGTGGGGAACATGCTCTTCCTGCTCGATCGCAAGCTCCGGGTGCTGGATCGTTACCAGAAGATCCACCTCGTCCCCTTCGGCGAGTACGTTCCGGCCGCGGTGCACACCCTCTTCCCCTTCCTGCGGCAGATCGTGCCGACCATGGTGGCGGTGAGCCCGGGGCGGCTCTACACCGTTCTCTCCTTCGAGCCCGAGGCCGCGCCGGCCGGGGAGGTGCCGGCCCGGGCGGCCTCGGCCAAAGCCGGCGCCGGGGGGACCCGCCCGGCCGATCCGCCCGCCCTGGACCCGGTGCGGCTGGCGCCGCTCATCTGCTACGACGCGATCTTCCCGGAGATCGTCCGCACCTTCATGGAGGAGCGGCCGGCTCCCGACGTCCTCGTGAACAGCACCAACGACGCCTGGTACGGCTACTCCTCGGGCCCGTACCAGTTCCTGGCCATCGTGCAGATGCGGGCCATCGAGGCGCGGCGGGCGGTGATCCGCTCGGCCTACGCCGGGGTCTCGGCGCTGATCCTGCCGACCGGCGAGCTCGCGCCCGGCGCCCTCGAGGTGGGGCCGGTCGATCCGGTGCTCTCTCCCGACCGCAACGAGCCCGCCCATCTCCTGCTCGCCAGGGTGCCGCGGCTGCGAGGCGCAACCGTCTACACCCGCATCGGCGATCTCTTCGCCTACGCCTGCGTGCTCTTCACGGCCCTGGCCCTCGGTGCCGCCCGCCTGCGGCGCCCCCGCGCGCCGGCCTTTCCCCCGGGGGAGCCCACCCCCGAACACCCCAGGAGCTAGCCCATGGCCGCACCCAACGCCGACCGTCTCGCCGAGCTGGCCCGACGCCTCGAGTCGCTCCGGGGGTCGCTTTGACGTCGAGAAGAAGCGGGACCGGGTGGCGGAGATCTCGCGCATGGGCGAGGACCCGGGCTTCTGGAGCGACAACGCCCGGGCCCAGTCGGTGCTGCGAGAGAAGGCCCAGCTCGAGGCGCTGGTGGGCGAGTACGGCCGGGCCCGACGGGTGCTGGACGACGCCCAGGCCCTGCACGAGCTGGCCGAGGAGGCTGGCGACGAGGGGGCCCGCGCCGAGGCGGTCCAGGCCATCGACGGGGCCGAGCGGGAGGTGGCGGCGCTCGAGTTCCAGCGCATGCTCTCCGGCCCCCACGACGCCGCCGGAGCGATCGTCGAGGTGAAGAGCGGGGCGGGTGGCGTGGAGGCCATGGACTGGGCGGCCATGCTCTACCGGATGTACGCCCGGTACTGCGAGCGGAAGGGCTGGACGGTGGAGCCGGCGGACATGGTGGCCGGCGAGGAGGCGGGGATCTCCCAGGCCTCCTTCATCGCCCGAGGCGATCACGCCTACGGGTTCTTGAAGGCGGAGCGGGGGGTGCACCGGCTCGTGCGCATCAGCCCCTTCGACCAGAACGCCCGGCGCCAGACCAGCTTCGCGGCGGTGGACGTCACCCCGGAGATCGAGGACGACATCGTCATCGAGGTGAAGGAGTCGGACGTCCGCATCGACACCTACCGCTCCTCGGGGGCGGGCGGGCAGAAGGTGAACAAGACCGATTCGGCGGTGCGCATCACCCACCTGCCCACCGGGATCGTGGTCGCGGTGCAGAACGAGCGCAGCCAGCAGAAGAACCGCTCGGTGGCCTGGAAGATCCTCCGCGCCAAGCTGTACGAGCTCGAGGAGCGAAAGCGCGCCGCCCAGCGCGATGCGGTCGAGGCCCAGAAGAAGGACATCGACTTCGGATCCCAGATCCGCAGCTACGTGCTCCAGCCCTACCAGATGGTGAAGGACCTGCGCACCGGGGTGGAGACGGGCAAGGTCGACAACGTGCTCGACGGGGATCTGGACGGGTTCATCCAGCCCTACCTGCTGGGCGTGCGGCGGACGGACCGGGCGGTGGAGGAGTAGGGGCCGGGAGGGAGCGGGCTGGGGAGGTCTTGGGCCGGTTCTCCCGATGGCGGGTGCCGGGCCGGCGGCCGCGACGGCGCGCGGGCGGGGAGCCTCCTGGCGCGGCTCGCCGCGGAGCCCCGACCCGTCCCTGGCGAGCCCGGTCCTCGTAGGAGCGCATCCTGCTCGAGGATGACTGCCGGTCGAAAACCCGGCCCGGGACCTCGGGCGGGCGCGCAATGCGGGGCCTCGCCTTTGAGGCCGACGAGACGTCTTGCCGCGCGCGG
>Ga0335071_10002967_pt1 | contig 18030 bp, 13 predicted proteins | sample Lox_Sample_15_FD_206724 | JGI IMG/M metagenome (GOLD analysis project Ga0335071, IMG submission 206724) | Soil microbial communities from Loxahatchee National Wildlife Refuge, Florida, United States - Lox_Sample_1.5 | ecosystem: Environmental > Terrestrial > Soil > Wetlands | place: USA... | reverse complement strand
GCCCATCCGCTCCGCGCGCCGGACACCCGGCACGGCTCCGAAGGCGTCGTCCGCGAGGGCCTGGTCCGAGGTGAAGACCACCCGGTTTTCCGCGCCCAAGCCGCGGATCAGGTTCTCCGGCGTGTCCAGGGCGATGATCCGTCCCCGGTCGAGGATGGCCACGCGGTCGCAGAGCCGCTCCGCCTCCTCCATGAAATGCGTGGTCAGGACGACGGTCTTGCCGTCGTCGCGCACGCTCCGGACGAGGTCCCACATCGACCGCCGGGCCTGGGGATCGAGCCCCGTGCTGAGCTCGTCGAAGAAGACGAGCCGCGGATCGTTGACCAGGGCCAGGGCGATGAAGAGGCGCTGTTTCTGCCCGCCCGAGAGCTTGGCGAACGGCGCGCGGCGCTTTTCCTCGAGGCCCAGCCGCCGGACGAGCGGGTCCCAGGGCACCGGGGCCCGATAGAAGGACGCGAACAGGTCCAAGGCCTCCCAGACGCGGATGCGGCTCTGGAGCTGGCTCTCCTGGAGCTGCACGCCCACGATTTCGCGGAGGGCGTAGCCGTCGCGCCGGGGATCAAGCCCCAGGACGCGCACCTCGCCTCCGTCCGGCGTGCGCAGGCCTTCGAGGCATTCGATCGTGGTCGTTTTCCCCGCGCCGTTCGGTCCCACCATCCCGAAGATCTCCCCGGGGCGGACCTCGAACGACACGCCGTCGACGGCCCTGATCTCGCCGTAGGACTTCCGCAGGCCTTCGATGCGGATGACGGGCTCAGGGCCCTGCCGTGAATGCGACGCCATTCCGACACACCTCGCGATTTCGTCCGCGAGCATAAATCCCCTCTCCGCGGAAGTCAAGGACGCGCGGCCCGGCCGGCCGCGGGCGCGCCTCCGGATTCTTGATCGCCGACGGCCAAAAAGGATAGGATAGGCGGCAAGGAAGGACCGGCCCGATGTTCAAGAAACACCCCAAGACGCTGGCATTCATCTTCTTCGCCGAGATGTGGGAACGGATCGGCTTCTATACGCTCCTGGCCATCCTCGTCCTCTACATGGACAAGGTCCTCGGCTGGCCCGACGGCCGCAAGGGCGACGTCTACGGCCTCTTCTTGGCGGTCTGCTATTTCATCCCCCTGCTCGGCGGCTGGATCGGCGACCGCTGGCTCGGCCGCCGGCTGACGATCAAGATCGGCGCGGTCCTCATGGCCGCCGGCTACGTCGGCCTGACCCTGTCCTCGCCGGCCCAGACGACGACGTTCTTCCTCGGCCTCTTCCTCATCGGCTTCGGCACGGGGATCTTCAAGGTCAACATGGCCGTGCTCGTCGGCAACCTCTACGTCAAGGCGCCCGAGCTCAAGGACGCGGCCTTCAACATCTACTACATGGGCGTCAACATCGGGGCGGCGATCGCGCCGCTCCTCGCGACCTACGTCAGCGCGACCTACGGCAGCTACAATATCTCCTTCGGGATCTGCGGGGCCGGGCTCGTCATCGCCCTGATCATCTTCCAGAGCGGCAACCGGAAGCTCGCGGCCGTCGATTTCAAGGTCGCGCCCCGGACGGACGCGGCCGCCGGCACGGCTGCGCCCGCCGGGATTTCCGGCGCCCCGGCCGGCGAGGACGGACAGCGCATCGCCACGCTCGTGATCCTCTTCTTCAGCGTCATCTTCTTCTGGGTCGCGTTCTATCAGAACGCCTTCGCCCTGACCCTGTTCGCCGAGCGCTCGACCCGGGTCTTCGCCTGGCTGCGGCCCGAAACCTACCAGTTCTTCGAGCCGTTCTTCATCCTGGCCGCCACCCCCCTCCTGCTGCTGCTCTTCGGCCGGCTGCGGGCCGGCGGCCGGGAACCATCGACGCCGGTCAAGATCTTCTTCGGCCTCCTCATCATGGCCGTCTCGATGGTTGTCATGGTCGCCGCCTCGCTCGCCGGCGGCAACCGCGACCTGCCGATCATGTCCCCGGCCTGGCTCATCGGCACATATTTCTTCGTCACCCTGGCCGAGATCCTGATCTCGCCCATGGGCCAATCCTTCGTCTCCAAGGTCGCCCCGCCCCGGCTGGCCGGGCTGATGATGGGCGGCTGGTTCGCCGCCACGGCGGCCGGCTCCTACGGCTCGGGCCTCCTCGGCAAATCCTACAGCGCGATGCCCCATCACGCCTTCTTCCTCGTCCTCACCGGACTGCTGGGCCTGGCGGCGGCGATGGTGCTCCTGTTCCTGAAGAAACTGAGGCGGTTCGCCGGCTAGGCGGCCGCGGGAGGAAGCATGTCCCTGATCCACGAAAAGACCCGGCAGGCCGTCGGCCTGCTGAACGAGCTCGACCTCGACTGCTGGCTGACGTTCACCCGGGAAAGCGAGATCAACGGCGATCCGGTCCTCCCCTTCCTGGCCCCCGGCCCGGTGACCTGGCACTCGGCCTTCCTCGTCGGCCGCGACGGCCGGACGCGGGCCATCGTCGGCCGCTACGACAAGCCGACCGTCGAGGAGGCCGGCGTCTACGACGAGGTCACGGCCTATGTCACGGGCTTCAAGGAGCCCCTGCTCGAATTCCTGAAATCCGCGAACCCCCGGACGATCGCGGTCAACTACTCGCCCTCGAGCGAGATTTGCGACGGACTGACCCACGGGATGTTCCTGACCCTGCGCGACGCCCTGGCCGAGATCGGGATGGCCGACCGCCTCGTCTCCTCCGAAAAGCTCGTCTCGGCCCTGCGCGAGCGCAAGTCCGCCACCGAGCTGGGCCGGATGCGCGAGGCGATCCGCCAGACGCAGGAGATCTTCGGCCTCGCGGCCGGCTTCATCCGCCCGGGCCGGACGGAGAAGGAGATCGCCGCGTTCATGAGGGCGGAAGTGGCCCGCCGGGGCTTGACGCCTGGCTGGAGCGAGGCGACGTGCCCGTCCGTCTTCACCGGCCCCGACACCGCCCAGGCGCATTACGCCCCGACGGACCGCGTCGTCGAGCCGGGCCATGTCCTCAACATGGACTTCGGCGTCCGGGTCGAGTCCTACTGCTCGGACATGCAGCGCACGTTCTACGTCCTGGCCGCCGGCGAGACCGCCCCGCCCGACGACGTCCGGAAAGGCTTCGAGACGATCCTCCGGACCGTCCGGGGATCCTTCGCCGCCATGAGGCCCGGCGTGCTGGGCCTCGACGTCGACGCGGTCGCCCGAAAGACCGTCGTCGACGCCGGCTACGAGGAATTCCCCCACGCCCTCGGCCACCAGGTCGGCCGCTTCGCCCACGATGGAACCGCCCTCCTCGGCCCGGCCTGGGAGAAATACGCCCAGAAGCCGTTCCGGCCTCTCGAGCCCGGGATGGTCTTCACCCTCGAGCCGCGTCTGACCGTGCCGGGCCGGGGCATCGTGACCATCGAGGAGATGGTCGTCGTGACGGAGACGGGCGCCGCGTGGCTGTCCGATCCCCAGCGCGAGATCATCCTGATCCGGCCGCCCCGCTGACCCCCCGCCGGCCCCGCTTCGGCCCCGCCGATCCGGCGGCGCCGGGCCCGGGAAGGGCGCGGATCGGCGCCTCCCCAGGAAGTCATCGGCCGCCGCTTGACAGCCATTATCCCTAGTATTAATATAGGAATTGTATATATAAGCCCAGAGTTAAAGGAGAAGACAGATGACCCGAAACGCCTCCGTTGGGATCGCGGCCGGCCTCGCCCTCCTCGCCGCCGCCTGCTCGAGCCCGAGCTCGCCTTCGGCCTCGTCGGTCTCGGATACGGTCGTCGACGATCCCTCGTACGCCTCCGTCATCCAGCCGATCTGGAGCGCGAGCTGCACCGGCTGCCACGGCTCGGGCGGCGATGCCGGTCTCAATCTCTCGAGCGGCTCGTCCTATGCCAATCTCGTCAATGTGCCCTCGACCCAGGATAAGACCAAGATGCGGGTCCTGCCGGGCGACGCGACCAACAGCTGGGTGGTCATGAAGATCGAGAACCGGCAGACCGTCGGCGGCAAAATGCCGCCCAGCGGCTCGCTGACGGCCAACCAGATCCAGAACATCAAGAACTGGATCACGCAGGGGGCCAAGAACAACTGATCGCCGGCCGCGGGGCGGCCGCGGACGGGCGAAGAAGCGCGCCGGCGCGTTGACGGCCGTTCCGCGCTCGGCTATAAAAGACCTCGGGAATCTCGAAGAAAGGACGCCGCCATGGCCAAGTCCGCCGGGCCCGGGACGATCTTATTCGCCGCCGTCTTCGCCGCCGCCTTCGCTTGCGCCCCGTCGTCGCCTCCCGAGCCGCCGAACGAGCCCGCCCGGATCGAGCTCGCCGGAGGCAACGTCCTGATCCGTTATGCCGGCCGGACGATCCTCGAGGGCGCCCTTGACGGCGGCGGCGAGGGCGTGGCCTCGCGCGTCAATGTCGCGCGGAGCGGCGATCGGGTCGAACAGACGCTCCTCCTGACCGCGCCCTCCCGCGGCGGAGGCCTGAGGCTCGCCGCCGTCCTCCGGGGAAGCGACCAGGCTTTCGCCTGCGAGGCCGACCGGCCGGACCGCGGCCCCCTGGTCGTGCGCCACACGTCCGGCCCGAGCCGGAATCTCCGCAACCGCGCCGTCTACGATCGGGCCGGCGACTGGCTGCTCTCCGTCGACTTCGGGCCGAAGGCCGTCGTCCGGCCGGCGGAGACCGGTCCCGCCGAGCGCGGGTTCTCGCTGGAGGCCGAGGGCGGGGAGATCGTCCTCCGCTTCCGGCCTCGCTACTACCAGCGCCATCGGGGCCTCGCCTATTTCGAGCCCTGGACCTACAGGCCTTGGCCGGCGTCGGTCGCCGGGTGGGTCTCCTGGTTCGCCTTCTACGACAAGGTGACCGAAAAGGACATCGTCGAGACGGCCGACGTTTTCTCCGCCGCCATGGCTCCCTACGGCTACGACATCCTCCAGATCGACGACGGATACCAATCGGGCAAGGGCGCGCCCGGGCTCTGGCTCAATCCCAACGCCAAGTTCCCCCGCGGCCTGAAATACCTCGCCGACCACATCAAGTCCAAGGGCCTCACGCCCGGGCTGTGGACGGGGGCGAGCTTCTCCGACGGCGACGAGCCGGTCGTCCATCCCGAGTGGTTCGTCCGGGATGCCGCCGGGAAGCCCGTCCGGGGCAACTGGATCGACTACGTCGTCGACGCCTCCAACCCGGCCGCCCTCGAGGCCCTGATCACGCCGCTCTACCGGGGATTGCGCGCCCTGGGCTGGCAATACTTCAAAGTGGACGCCCTGCGCCACCTGCGCTACGAGGGCTACAACGCCAACCGGGACTATTTCGACAAGGCCGGGACCGACCTCGTGGCCGCCTATCGGAGCTACGCGCGGACGATCCGCGAAGCGCTCGGCCGTGACGCGTTCATGCTCGGCTGCTGGGGCATCCGGCCCGAGCTCACGGGGATCATCGACGGCTGCCGGATCGGCACCGACGGGTTCTCCTATGCCGGCCTCGCCCAGTACAACTCGTTCAACAACGTCGTCTGGCGGAACGATCCGGACCACATCGAGCTCAACGACGACCGCTATCGCTCGACGCTGGTCACGACGCTCACGGGCTCGATCCTCCTCCTGACCGACAAGCCCGAGACCTATCGCCACGGCGACATCGAAGCGGCCCGACGGGCGGCGCCGGTCCTCACCACCCAGCCGGGCCAGGTCTACGATGTCGACCCCTCGCGCTCGGACGCCCTTGGGCGCGTCGATACGGAGGTGAGCGGCTCGGGGCCCCGGCCCTTCGACGCCGGCTCGACGCCCGCCTGCCGGCTCTATCTCCTCGAGATCGAGCGGCCGTTCGGCTCCTGGGCCGTCCTGGGCCGGACCGGGGGCGATTCCGGGGAGACGATCGCCTTCGCCGATCTCGGCCTCGACCCGAAGGCGGAATACCTGGTCTTCGAGTTCTGGACGAAAAAGCTGCTGGGAACGTTCAGCGGCGGGTTCATGCCCGGCCCGATCGATCCCCGGTACCGTTCGCAGGCCCTTTGCCTCCGCCGCCGCGAAGCCGGTCCGCAGCTCGTGGCCACCAGCCGCCACGTGACGTGCGGCGGCGTGGATCTGCTCGACCTGCGGCGCGAGGGCGCCTCCCTCGCTGGCCGCAGCCGTCTCGTGGGCGGCGACCCCTACGTCCTCTATTTCACCTGGCCCGGAACCAGGCCGCTTCCCCGCGTCGAATGCCGGGGGGCCTCGGTCCGGAGCGTGGAACGGGACGGGGCGATGGCCCGCGTCACGCTCTTCGCCGACCGGAGCGGCGAGGCGGAATGGACGGCGCGCTTCGATTGATCCGCGTTTACCGCAGGCGCTCCCAGCGGAGGGCGCGCCTGAGGATGCGTTCAGGGACGACCCGGACGCCGAGGCCGGGCCCCTCGGGGATGCGGATGAACCCGGCCGGGCCGAGGACGACGGGCGGCTCAGCGATGTCCTCGTCGAAATAGACGCTCGTCTCGGACGTGTCGCCGGGGAGAGTGAATCCGGGCGCGGTCTGGAGGTGGATGTTGACCGCCCGGCCGATGCCCGTCTCGTCCATCCCCCCGGACCAGACGTCGACGCCGCGGTCGGCGCAATAGCCGGCGATCCGGATCGATTCCATCAGGCCGCCGACCCGCCCCTGCTTGATGTTGATGATCCGGCAGGCGCCCAGGGCGATCGCCGCGGCGGCATCCGCGGCCGCATGGATGGATTCGTCCAGGCAGAGCGGCGTCTTCAGCTCCTTCTGGAGGAGGGAATGCTCGTAGATGTCGCTGTAGGACAACGGCTGCTCGATCATCATCAGGTCGAAGTCGTCGAGGCGCTTCAAGCGGGCCGCATCGGAGAGCGCGTAGTCGCCGTTCGCGTCGACCATCAGCCGCAGCTCGGGGAAGCGCTCGCGGACGGCCCGGACCCATTCGACGTCCTGCCCTTTCTTGATCTTCATCTTGATCCGGTGGTAGCCGCGCGCCTCCGCCCGCTCGACCGCCGCGAGGAGATCGGCCACGGAGTCCTTGAGGCCGATGCTCAAGCCCGACATGATCTCCTTGGCCGGGAAGCCCAACAGCTCGTGGAGGGGCAGGCCCTTCTGGAGGGCGATCAGGACGAGGAGCCCGTTCTCGACGGTCGCTTTGGCCATGCCGTGGCCGCGGACCCGGCCGAACCGGGCGGCGAGCTCGCCGAGGGGAAGGCCGGGCTCGAGGAGCGGCAGGAGGAACTCGACCAGGATGTGGCGGGCCGTGCCGTTGGTCTCGTAGAAATAGAACGGATCCGGGTCGGAGACGCATTCGCTCCAGGCGGCCACGCCGCCCGACTCGAGGCGGAGGAGCATCGCCTCCTTGTCCGTCCAGACATGGACGCTCGTCCCGAACGGCGCGACGAACGGCAGCCGGACGGTGACGAGGTCGAGGCGGTCGATCTTCGGCAGGGGCAGGGCTTCGAGGGCCGCGAGCGGCGGGGTGGAACGCGTCATGGGGACCTCCGGACGCCCATTATATCCGTCTTTCCGGGCCGACTTCCACCGCGGATCCGCGACGGCGGACGGTGCGGCGCCCGTTAGAGGAGAGGGCGCCGCTTCTCCGTGGGTTGACTTGCCCCATCCGGTCCGCTATAAAGGACGCGTGCGTCCCCGCGCGACGTCCGCCATCCCCCGCCCCGCCAGGAGGTCCCCGCATGTTTAAAGGCCAGCCCAAGGGCCTGTTCGTCGCCTTCTTCGCCAACATGGGCGAGCGCTTCGGCTTCTACACGATGGTCAGCATCTTCGTCCTGTTCCTCCAGGCGAAGTACGGCTTCACCGCCGCCCAGTCGAGCTTCACCTACAGCCTCTTCATGTTCTGCGTCTACTTCTTCCCCCTGCTCGGCGGGATCCTGGCCGACAAGGTCCTCGGCTACGGCCGCACGATCAGCATCGGCCTGATCGTCATGTTCCTCGGCTACGTCCTCCTGGCCGTGCCGACGGTCATGGGCTCGGGCTTCCCCCTGGTCGTCGCCGCCCTGGCCGTCATCGCCATCGGCACCGGCCTGTTCAAGGGCAACCTCCAGGCGCTCGTGGGAAACCTCTACGACGACCCGAAATACGCGCCGCTGCGCGATCGGGCGTTCAACATCTTCTACATGGGGATCAACATCGGGGCCATGTTCGCCCCCTCGGCCTCCGAGTTCGTGAGCAACGCGGTTCTCAAGACCGCCGGCTTCGCCTACGACGCCCGCATCCCCGCCCTGGCCAACGAATTCCTGAAGGGCAAGCTGGCCGACGCCGACGGCTACCTGGCCATCGCCAAGACGCAGCTCGCCTCGGTGACGCCCGACACGCTCAAGGGCTTCTCCGAAGCCTACATCAACGCCCTGGGCAAGTCCTACCACTTCGGCTTCGGCGTCGCCTGCCTCAGCCTCATTCTCTCCATGCTCATCTTCTGGGGCTTCCGCAAGCACTACAAGCAGGCCGACCTGACCGAGACGCAGAAGGCCAAGGACGCGTCGATGAAGGCCCGGGTGGTCGAGCTCTCGCCCCAGCAGATCAAGGAGCGGTTCGCGGCCCTGGGCCTCGTTTTCCTGGTCGTGATCTTCTTCTGGATGTCGTTCCACCAGAGCGCGGTGACGATGACCTACTTCGCCCGCGACTACACCGTCCCGAGCGTGGGCAAGCTGACCAACCTCTGGTTCGACCTGACCGGGCTCCTGCCCGTGTTCCTGGCCGCGATCGGCCTCGTCTTCCTCATCCGCCGGGGCGGCAAGACGGCCTCGCGCCTCGCCGGCGGCGCCGCCCTCGTGGTCTTCGGGGCGCTGGCCTATCTCCGCTACGCGGGCTACGACGCCCAGAATCCCTTCCAGCCCCAGCGCTTCCAGCACTTCAATCCCTTCTTCATCGTCGCCCTGACGCCGGCCGTCATCGGCCTCTTCGCCTGGCTGAACAAGAAGGGCAAGGAGCCGTCCGCGCCGCGCAAGATCAGCATCGGGATGCTGATCACGGCCGCCGCCTTCTCCATCTTGGCGATCGGGTCGCTCGGCCTGCCCAGCCCGAAGTCCCTGGGCGGGCTGGTCGCGCCCGCGGCGTCGCAGGTCTCGGTCTACTGGCTGATCTCGACCTATTTCATGCTGACGATCGCCGAGCTCTTCCTCAGCCCGATCGGGATCTCGCTCGTCTCCCGCGTCGCCCCGCCCAAATACAAGGGACTGATGCAGGGGGGCTGGTTCGCCGCGACGGCCATCGGTCTCAACCTGGTCGGCTTGACGGGCAGCCTGTGGATGAAGGTCCCCCTGACCGGCCTGTGGTTGATCTTCGTCGTCTGCTGCATCCTGTCGATGCTGTTCATGCTGTCCATCATGAAGAAGCTGGAGCGCATCGCCAAGGGCTAGCCTCAAATTTCACATCGCGGACCCGGATCGGCGGCGATTGAATTCCGCCTCGGAGCGGTCTAGAATAGGCCGACGCGCGCGACAGGAGTTGAACGCATGCCCCAAGAACCCGCATTCCGTGGCTTTTCCAAGAAGACCGTCGATTTCTACAGGAACCTGGCCAGGCACAACGACCGGGCCTGGTTCGAAGCCCACCGGGAGGCCTACGAAGCCGAGGTCATGGCTCCCGCCCGGGCGTTCATCGTGGCCATGGGCGCGCGCCTCCGGACCATCGTCCCGAAGATCAACGCCATCCCCAAGGTCAACAAGTCCATCTTCCGCATCGCCCGCGACACGCGCTTCAGCCTCGACCCGTCGCCTTACAAGACCAACCTCGGCCTCTATTTCTGGGAAGGAACGGGCGGCCGGATGGAAGGCGCCGGCTTCTATGTGGGCCTCGAGCCGCCGGAATTCTACCTCGGCGGGGGCATGTACATGTTCGGCGACCGCCAGCTCCTGCGCTTCCGCAAGGCCGCGGTGGACACGCGGTCGGGAAAGGAGCTGACGGCGATCGTGTCCGCGATCCGCGCCGTCCCCGGATTCGACGTCGAGGGCAAGCACTACAAGCGCATCCCCGCGGGATACGACGCCGGCCATCCCAATGCGCCGCTCCTGCTCCATAACGGCCTGTACGGCGGATGGGGCGGGCCTTCGATCCCGGCGGAGTTCTATACGCCGGGCCTCGTCGATTTCTGCTTCGAGAAATTCCAGGTCATCCTTCCGCTCCACCGCTGGCTGGTCAAGTACGTCGGGTAGCCTTGCGGCTCAGAGACCGGGCTTGCGGACGTAGATGTCCACGTCCAGGAATTCCCGCCGCATCGTCTTGACGAGGTCGTATGTCCCGTCGAGATAGGCCTGGAATTCCTGGTAATCGATCAGGTTCTTGAGATTGTGGGCGGCCTTCCCCTTCTCGACCAGGATCATCTTCACCTTGCAGCGGTCGCACTCCCTCCTGATGTCGGCCGGGAGGACCTGGCCGCTCCGCGTCCGGGCCATGGACACGTCGACGAGCGCCGGCGGGCACGGCCGGCGGGCGTAGAAATTGGCGAACGGCGTCTCGCCGAAGACATAGTCGCCGGGCGCGGTCCGCTCGGCCACAAAGCGGGCGACCTCGCGCGTATCCTGATCGTGGGCGGCGAGCTTTTTCAAATTGAAGGTCGGGAGGAGGCAGACGACGACGAGAATGACGGCCGCGGAGACGGCCACGAGTTTCGCCGCGCCGGGCCGCATCCGGGCGAGGCCCGCGACGCCGTCCCCGAAGAAGAGCGCCAGGGGGATGAGGGCGATCACGACATAGCGCAAATAGAACGTGACCGGCATCAGGATCTGGCCGAGGACGGCCAGGACAGTCAGGAGGAGGAGCAGCCGGCGGCGCTCGCGGAGGACCGGCCGGAAGAACATCCCGGCCAGAGCGATGGGGATGAGGCCGTAGTTGTGGTTCCCGACGAATTCGAGGAGGCGCTCCTTCCACAGCTGGAGCAGGTCGGAGAAGGCGAATTTGGCCTTGGCCGCGTGGATGCCCATGGTCGCGTGGAACGTGCCGGGGACGAAGAGGAGCATGAAGCCGTAGACGAGGCCGAACGTCGCCAGGAATCCGGCGCCGGCGAAGAGAACGCGCGAAGCGGCGGCCCGGAAGCTCTCCTTCCTGCCGATCCAGAGGATCAGCGCGTAGAGGCCGTAGCCGGCGAGGATCAGGACGGCGTTGAGCTTGGCCAGCGCGGCCAGGCCGGCGAAGACGCCGAAGAGGAAGATCTTCCCGCCGCGGCGGGGCGCGCTCGGCCCGGGCTCGGCGGCGGAATCAGCGCGGGCTTCGCCCTCCCCCTCCGCGGCCAAGGCGAAGTAGAGGGCCCCGGCCGCGAAGAAGAGCATGGCGTCGTCGGGCATGAACGAGCGCCCGAGAAAATACACGTGCTTCGAGAACAGGAACACGGCCGTCGCGGCGAGGGCGACGAGCCGGCCGAATTTCAGGAGCTTCAAAGCCGCCCCATAGACGAAAAGCGCCGCGCCGAGGACGAGGAGGAACGACAGGGCCCGGGCCGCGCCGACCGACGGCCCGAAGACCTTGAAGACGCCCGCCGCCAGGTAGAAGCTGAGCGGCGTCTGGACCACGAGGAAGTCGGCGTACGGGACCTCGGCCAAGCTCACCCGCCAGGCGGCGTAGAGATAGGTCTCTTCGTCGTTGTTCATCAGGTCGCCGGCGAGATTGTAGAAGCCCATGAACAGGGCGAGCGCGAGCAGGCCGAGGGCGAGCCAGGTCGCCCCGCGGCGCGCTGCGGCGGGGAGGACGGCCATGGCCCGACTATAGCGGCCCGGCTCCGGGGAGTCAAGGCCGGCCCGCGTCCCGCCTTCCGGCCGCCGGCGCCCGGAGCGCGTTGACAGGACCCTGCGACGGATTTAACGTAGGGAGAGACGACCTGCGCGTCGAGGAGCGTCTCCGGAGGAAACGAGACCCCGCATGGCCAAGCGCCTTCTCCTCTTCGTCCTCGCGGCCGCGATCTTCCTCGCCGGGGCCGCGGTTTTCTCGCTTCTCTCCAATATTCCCACGTCCCGAGAGAAGAAAGCCCAGGCCGAAATCCGCGACGCCGAGAATCGCCTGCGGCGGGAGTACGGCGTCCTGGCCGTCCTGTCAGGATTCCAGCGCCGGACGGGCGGAAACGGGGACGTCTACGTTCCGTCGGTCCTCGTGCGCGTCGCCAACTTGACGGACGCCCCGTCCTCGGAAATCGCCATCCGGGCGGAGTTTTCCAGGGCCGGCCGGGGCTTCTGCCGGGATCGCAATTCCGTGCCCGAGCTCAAGCCCGGCGAGAGCTGGGATCTGTGGCTGACGTGCATCGAGCCGACGGGCTTCGGTTCGGTCGCCTGGGGGCTCCCCCTGGCCGAAACGGCGGAGCCGATGACCTTCGCCGTCTACCTGGACACGGACCGGATCAGCGTCTTGATGATCGCCGAGCCGATGAAATCGGCGTTCTTCTAGCCGCGCCGGGGGGCGTCCCGCGCGGCTTGCTTTCCCCCCCGAATTCGAGGACGATAGGCGGGTGAAAATCGGTTCCGGTCCGGGAAGAAAGGGACGCCATGTGCGGCATCGCCGGATTCAGCTGGCCTGACGAAACAGCCGCGCGGGCGATGGCCGCCGCTCTGCGCCACCGCGGCCCCGACCAATCGGGCGTCCGGGTCGACAGGGCCGTCTCCCTGGCCCATGCCCGCCTGTCCATCATCGACCTCTCGGACAAGGGCCGCCAGCCGCTCGGCAACGAGGATGGCACGCTCTGGCTCGTCTGCAACGGCGAGATCTACAACCACCGCGAGCTCCGGCGCGAGCTCGAGGGCAAGCACGCCTTCGCCTCCTCGACGGACGTCGAGGTCATTCTCCACGCTTATGAAGAGTGGGGCCCCGACGCCGTCCGCCGCTTCAACGGCATGTGGGCCTTCTGCCTCTACGACGCGAAGGCCGGACGGCTGGTGCTCAGCCGCGACCGGGCCGGCAAGAAGCCGCTCTATTACCGGCACGACGGGAGGCGTCTCGTCTTCGCCAGCGAGCTCAAGGCCATCCTCGCCGCCCACCCCGTCGAACGGCGCGTATCGCGCGACGCCCTCGATTTCTATTTTTCCCTGGGCTACATCCCCTCCCCCTGGACGATCTTCGAGGGCGTCTCCAAGCTCGAGCCGCGCCGGATCCTGACCTTCGACCTCGAGACCGGCGCGCTAGAGAAGAAAACCTACTACGACATCCCGGCCGCGGCGCCCGAGCGCGACCGCGCCCGCCTGGTCGCCGACGGCCGCGCCCTCTTGCGCGACGCCGTCCGCCTGCGGCTCGAGGCGGACGTGCCTGTCGGCGCGTTCCTCTCGGGCGGGCTCGACTCGTCGGCCGTCGTGGCGGCCATGGCCGAAGCGGTCGATCCGGCGAGCCTCCACACGTTCTCGATCGGCTTCGAGGGCGCCTACGACGAAACGGCCTTCATGGAGCTGGTGCGGAGGGAATTCCGGACTCGGCACCACCACCGCTACTTCGCCGAGGCCGATTTCGAGCGGACGTTCGCCGAATCCGCCCGCGTCTTCGACGAGCCGTTCGACGACGCGGCCTGCTTCCCGACGCTCGACCTGGCCGCGCTCGCCCGCCGCGACGTGACCGTCAGCCTCAGCGGCGACGGCGGGGACGAGGTCTTCGGCGGCTACAAGACGCACCGCCGCGCGGCCCGCCACGCCGCTCTGCGGCGCATCCCGGCGTTCCTGAGACGCGGCCTGCGCCGCCTCCTCCGTCGGGCGCGCCCGGAGTCGGCGGCCGGCCGGCTGGCCGAGACGCTGCGGGTGAGCCTCGTTCCGGCCGCGGAGTTCTACATCGAAATGGGCGGCCCGCGGGTTCCCAAGCCCGCGGTTGTCCGGGCGTGGTCGGCCCGGGCCATGGGCGAAGCCCTGGGGAAAAGCGGGGGCGACTTGCGCCAGGCCGTCATCGCCTACGATCTCTATTTCCACACGCTGCCCGATCTCTTCCTGGTCAAGGTCGACCGGGCGTCGATGGCCCACGCCCTCGAGGTCCGCTGCCCCCTCCTCGACTATCGCTTCTTCGAATACGCGGCCCGCATCCCGGCCCGCTGGAAGGCGGACCGCAAGCGGAGCAAGATCCTCTTCCGGGAGATCATCCGGGGCCTCGTGCCCGAGGCGGTCGCCGCCCGGCCGAAGAAGGGATTCACCCCGCCCGTCCTGGATTGGATCGGACGCGAGGACTACCGGGCCGCGGTCCGGGACGAGGTTGAACAGGCGCGCCGAAGCGGGCTCCTGGATCCGGCCTGGATCGAGTTCTACGAGCGCGAGGTCCTGCCGAAGGACGACGCGCTGAGCCGGTCGATGCGGCTCCGGATGCTCGCCTTCCGGCAGTGGCGCACGACCTGGCTGCCGTCCTGACGAGGGCCGTCCGCATCGGGGATCCGGCGCCGCCGTCACCGATACCGGCCGGCCTCCTCGACGATCTCCGCCACGCGCCGCACGCGGGATTCCAGGCCGTCCGGCGGGACCTGGTCGGCGACCCCCAATACGTAGCGCGGCGCCGCGCCCATGACGGCCAGCACCTCGCGGAGGTGCCGCTCGAACGCCGCGTCGTCCACCGCCGGCGTGAAGTAGCTGCCCGGGATGCCGCCCCATAGGACGGTCGCAGGATTCGCGGCGAGCGCCGCCCAATCGCCGATCGGCAGGTCGCCCACGGGCGCGGGCGTCATCGCCTCGATCACCCGGACGCCGGTCGACGCCTCGCGCGAGAGCAGGCCCCGGAGCGTCCCGTCCATGTGGACGAACGACGTCTTGCCCGCCGCCGCGATCCGGCCCGCCCATTCCTCCTGATAGGGCCGGACGTGGGCCTCGAAGAACCGCGGCCCGACGACCTCCGAGGAGAGGTTCTCCGGGATCATCAGCGCCTCGGCCGGGCTCTCCAGCGCGATTCGGGCCGCCTTGTCGAAGGCGGATTTCATCACGGCCAGGGTTTCGGCGAGCTCGTCCGGCGCGGCGGCCGCCGTGAACGTGACCGCCTCGATCCCGCCCTCCAGGGCGACGAGCTGCATGAACGGGCTCTTGGGCAGGTAGCAGAGCGTCAGGCCGCGCTCGCCGACCTCGCTCCGCCGCCGCCGGGCGAGATCGTAGTCGGGCTCGAAGGACATGCGGGAATAGACATATCGCAGCGCCGCCAAGTCCGCCTCGGACTTGAGAAGGTGCTCCACCGGCCCCTCGGAACAGGACGAGGGCAGGTATTCCCAGCAATCGCGGAGCGTCCCGTGCGGCGTGGGGAGCTCGCGCCAGCGGCGCGGACCGTCCTGGCGGACGCGCTCGCCCGAGCCGTAGATCGTCCTGAAGGGGAAATAGCCCTGGAGGTAGAAACCGACGCCGAGATCCTCGTGCCAGCGGAGGTAATCGGCCGAGGTCTTGAAGTCCGCGGGCCGCTCGCCCCGGGCGATGAGGGCGGTCGCCCAATAATCGAGGTCGCCGAACCAGGGCACGCGGTCGGGGCGCTCGCCCCGCAGGACGGCGAGGACGCGCTCGCGGAGGGTCATTTCGCCAGGGCCCGGGCGAGGGCCTGGGTCGTGAGGTAATACTTGGCCAGCATGCCGGGCTCCTCCCAAGCGGGCAGCCGGCCTTCCTTCAGGTACTGGAGGAACCGCGCGGTCACCTCGGCGAAATGGGCCTCGTGGCCGATCCGGTAGGCGTCGGGGATGACGATGCGCCACCGCCCCGGCTCCTCGGCGAGCGTCAGGCCCGGGAACTTCCGGATGAGGAACGGCCAGGCCCGGTTCAGCGCCGCGCCGAGATCGGCGAGCGGGACGCCCCGCGCCGGCTCGACGTAGAGCTCCGGCTTGTAGCCCTGCTCCTTCTCCTGGCGGATAACGGCGCTCGCCCGGCTGCCGCGGATGACGGAGAAGTGCGTGTCGCCGCTGCCCTCCGGCGTCTCGAAGTTCCAGGCCACCGAGACTCGGACGTGGAGGCCCCGCAGGGCGTAGTCGATCTCGCCGTTCGAGGAGACGCGCAGGACGCCGTCGACGACGCTCCGGCGGAGGTAGTCGGGAAAATCGGCGAGCCCGGTGGAGCGGCGGAACTGGTCGCGCGTGACCGCCGTGGTCCAGCGCCGCGCGCCCGTGAGGGCAATGTCCGCCGGGCCGTCGATCGCCTCGCCCGGGAAGCACTCCCACTGGACGAGGTCGACGAGATGGGTCGTCACGTCGACGATCCCCTCCCCCTGCTGGGCCGTGTCGTAGAACCAGGGCGGCCGGACGAGCGGGCTCCCGGACACGACTTTGTAGAAGTAGTGGACGCTGGCCATGACCACGGCCGGATCGTCGGCCGTGCCCTTGTCGAGCGCGCCGATCACGTCGGGGACGGCGACGATCTCCCGCTGGAGGATCGTCGCGATCTCGCTCCGCTCGGTCATGATGTCGTAGAGCAGGACGCCGTTCTTCCGCGCGGTCGCGAAGGCCGCCTTCAAACGGCCGTAGTCCTCCGGCGTGACGGCCATGGGCTTGTCGGCCAGGACGTTGAGCCCCGCGCCGACCGCGGCCTCGATGTAGGCGGCCTTCCGGGCGTTGTTGCCGGCGATGACGACCACGTTGCCCGCCTTCTCGCGGGCCAGGCGCTCGAGGAAGTCCGGCCCGGTCGTGATCTGCTCCTCCCAGCGCGTCGGGTCCGCGGCCCGGCGGTTGAAGCCGTCGATGCGGGCCAGATGATCGCGCAGCTCGGGCCCCTCGGGCGCGTAGACGTGGACGACCGGCGAGATGCCGGGAAGCATCGTCTTCTGGACAAGGGCGGCGTGGAAATGGCCGGGATCGAGGGTGATGAGCCTGACCTCGCCCGTCAATCCGAGCCCGGCGGGCTTCGCCGCGCCCTCCGCGGGCCCCGAGGACGGCGAGGAGCAGGCGGCCGCAAAGAGGAACAGCCCGAGGGCGGCGGCGGGCCTCACGGCCGGCCTCCCCGCTCGGCCTTCCATCGGTCGAAGAGGGCCGGAATTCCGGCTTGGGAGGCGTTGCCCGCGTGGACGACCACCCGATAGCGGAATGTCAGGGAATCGCCGCTCCTGATCCGCACGCCGGCCTCGTCGATCCAGTTCATGTTGGTCGGCGAGAAGAACCCGTAGTCGCGCGTGAACCATCGGGCCGGATACCAGAGATTGCCCGGCGCGTCGAAGAGGGCCAGCCCTTCGGTCAGGCCGAAGCGGGTCCCCGAATAGTCCATCCACGGCGAGGCGATGCCGGCGGTGGCCTTCTCGCCCGTCCGCCCCTCGGCGTTGACCAGCGTCCCGCCGGCCGTGACCGCGAGCGCGGGGACGACGCGGGCCGAGAACAGCGAATGGTTGGACTTCTCGATCTTGATGTCGGTCAGCGCCCGGAGAGTGACGGTGAAATCGATGATCCTCAGGGCGTCGGACGGCGCGCTGATCGCGACCTCGCGCGTATCGGCGATGATCGGCGCCCGGCCCGGCTGCCGCCAGTCGCACGCGTCCTGGATGCGGACGGCCTCGGGACCGCCCTGGACGATCGTGGGCCCCCGCGACACGATCTGGCCGCGGTCATTGCCCTCCTGCCAGTAATCGCCGCCGTTGACCCGGTCGCTGCCGAACCAGAGCGAGCGGTGGTGGGGGTACGGCAGGCTCGATTCCGTGGTCAGGGACAGGCCGGAGAGCGGGCCGTTCACGGGATAGAAATACGGCAGCTTGTTCCCGGCGCCGAAGCGGTAGCAGGTGAACGTGACGTCGTCGATCCGGACGATGATCATGTCGTCCTGGATCTCGGCGGTCAGGATGCGCGTCTTCGGCGCGACGGCGGCGCCGGGCGTCTGCCCGCCAGCGGCGACCGCGGCAAGGAAGCCGATGAGCACGCCGACGGCGATCACAGGGCCGGCCGGGCACGATCTCGATCGCATGGCCGCGGGCCTCAGATCGTCCACGGGGCCCGCATCGGCCGGGAGAGCATGGCGTTGGCCGCGTCGTCGCCCTTGAACCGCTCGACGGCCGGGTCCCAATGGACCTTCCGCTTGAGCTTCATCGCGATGTGGCAGACGAGGCAGGCCGTGCACGTCCGGTGGCCGACCTCGACGGGCGCGATGGGCTGTCGACGCGTTTTTATGCAGTCGAGCCAGTTGCCGTGCTGCTCGGCGCTCTCGTAGAGGTGGATGTCGTCCGGCCCGATCGGCGTCGTCAGGATCTTCGGATCGCTCGCGTCGAGCGCCTTGGCGTTCTTGTCC
>Ga0335071_10002964_pt1 | contig 18039 bp, 16 predicted proteins | sample Lox_Sample_15_FD_206724 | JGI IMG/M metagenome (GOLD analysis project Ga0335071, IMG submission 206724) | Soil microbial communities from Loxahatchee National Wildlife Refuge, Florida, United States - Lox_Sample_1.5 | ecosystem: Environmental > Terrestrial > Soil > Wetlands | place: USA... | reverse complement strand
GCCCTGGCCCAAGAGCCTGGTGAGCGTGACCGTCGGGTGGCGGCGTTGCGCGCAGGAGGTCATCATCTCCGGCGCTGCCATCACACACGACATGTCGGTCCACCTTCTAGCCAGCCCCTGGTTGTCACTAGCCCGGCGGTCCTCCAGCCGTCAGAACAGTAAGGATTCTAGGCAAGTCTTACGTCGTCGTGAAGTACTGCGTTTCGCCGAAACGGATCAGTGGGCAGCTCCGGCCGCCGTGCCTGCCCTTCGCTTATCACTTCTCTTACGGTGTCGCCATCTGCGACAACCGGGCCCGGCGGCGCGGGCTAACCCTGGGCAACCAAGGTCGCCTTGGCCGCCGATGATGTCGTCGCGGAAGCGGACGCCTGCCGCTTGGACCCACTCGGCTTCGGCGACGATGTCATCGACGCGTCGGTCGCGCCGCGGAGCTCTCGGACCCGGCCGGCAGCTGCAGCGGGCCGCGCACTCCGCGGCAAACGCGGGCGCTATTCGGCCGGCTCGTTCGCCATTCCGCCAGTCCTAGAAGCTCAGTCCCGAGTACATCACCAGGTTCGGATCGTACTTCTGCCGCACGGTCGTCAGCTGCGACAGGTTCGAGCCGAAGTAGCGCGACGCCGAGCTGTTGGCCTCCAGGTAGTTGACGTAGCCGCCGACCGAAAACTGTTGCACCGCTTGGTGTGCCGAGTTCAGCCACTGCGTGGCGGCGGACACCTGGTTGCCGGCGGGCTCGACGTACCACTGCAACAGCGCGGATTGCTTGCGCCAGGGAAAGGCGGTGTCCCCCGGCGCCACGTCGCCGACTGCGCCGTCCAGCGGGTCGACGAGCACCGACGCTTTGCCGCCCGAGGCGGGCCACTGCCCGATCGCCGTCGCAATGGCCTTGGCCGCAGCGGAATTCAGCGTCGACAGCACGTCGGAGCCCGCGACGAATCCGACGGGCGAACCCGTCGAGCTGCCGCCGGCCAGGTACGTCACCAGGTCCATGTGGCTGAGCGTTTTGTTCACAACCGCGGTGGGCGCCACCCCCACCGCGGATTTGATGGCGTCGACGACGCCCGAGCCCGCCCCGGCGGGGCAGGTCGCCAGCACATGGCAGTTCGGCTGGCTGCCGACCGAGAGATCGACTATGCCCCAGGTGTTTCGGTCCGCCGCGCTAAGCCAGGACTGCCAGCCGACGAGCACCTGCACCGCCGACGACGGCGGGAAGTCAAGCCGGACGACGTCGTTGTCACCGGTCGGGAATGTCGCGAAGGTCATCGAGGTCGTCACCCCGAAATTGCCACCGCCGCCACCGCGCAATGCCCAGTACAGATCCGGGTGGTCGTTGGCCGACGCCGTGACCACGTCGCCGCTCGGCAACACCACGGTGGCCGACTGCAGCGCATCACAAGCCAGGCCGGCGTGGCGGCAATCGGCCCCCACCCCGCCGCCGAGGGCCAGTCCCGCGATCCCGATGCTCGGGTAGGTGGCGGTGGGAATCGCGCGCCCGGCGCCGGCCAACGCCTGATGCACCGCGTACACGGTGGTCGCCGGAGTGACCGTGGCGTTGCCGCCGCCGTCGACATTGACCCCGCCGGGAAGCTTGCGCAGGTCGATCACCATCGTGCCGTTGGCGCTCGATGCTCCGATGTACGAATGCCCACCCCCGCGGGGGGCGATCTTGAGCCCGTTCGCCGTCGCGAACGAGACCGCCTTCTGCACATCCGACTGCGACGACACCGTGACCACCGCCGCGGGATTGGAGTTGTTGTAGAAAGAATTGAAAACCTGCTTGCCCGTGGAGAATTGAGCGCCGTTACCGGGCAGGGCGACGCTGCCGCCGATGGAGGAGGCCAGGCCGCCCCAGCCGCCAGCGGGGTCGGCGGCCGCGCGCGCGGCGCCGAACACGGCTCCGGTCGCCAGCATCCCGACGGCGCCGCGCAAAAAGGTCTGGCGCGAGATCTCATGGTCCAGTGGACGGCCGCGATTCGTCGTCATGAGCCGGATTCTGGTCCAATCGCCACCCGAAAATCCGGCCCCCGCGCGAGTGTCAGGTCACAGTGTGGCCTCGATCGGCCGGCGCCGCCGCGGGTGTGCCTCGCCCCCAATAAGCGACGTCACGCGCGAGGCGACCTTACGAAACGCTTATTGTGCAAAGCTTTATCGCACTGTGTTGTAAACGTGACAGTCATAGATCAGAGTTCCTAGCGTGACTGGAGTGCAATCAGAGCATTCCCGAGACAAGTGGGAGGCCGGCATGAAGGCACTATCGGGAACTCAGCGGTGGATCTGGCTGTTTCGTCACCAGCCGCTGACCATTCGCCTTCTGGCCGGTGCCGCCGGCCTCCTCACGGTGGCCGCGGCGTTCGCGGCGCCGGCCGGGGCCGACCCGGCGACCGACGACGCCTTCATCGACGCGCTCAACCACGCCGGCATCGACTTCGGCGAGCCGGGCAACGCGATGAAGGTGGGCGAGTCCATCTGCCCGATGCTGGCCCAGCCGGGCGGCAACTTCGCCGCCGCCGCGGCGAGCGTCACCCACCGCGGCCTGTCGCCGCAGATGGCCAAGATGTTCACCACCATCGCGATTCAGATGTATTGCCCGGAGGAAATGGCCAACATCGCCAGCGGCAACCCGACCGCCGGCCTGCCGGGCATTCCCGGCGGACTGCCCGGCGGGCTGCCAGGTGGCATTCCCGGCGGGCTGCCAGGTGGCATTCCCGGCGGGCTCCGTCAAATCCCGGGCCTGCCGGGGGCTTAGCCGGACTAGCGCGTCCCCAGCGGGTCGATGGTCGACGCGATGTAGACCATCGCCGCCGCGACCGTCGCGGTGGTGAGGAAGTCGGTGCCCTTGCTGCGGACGACCAGCAGGCCGGCCCGGTCGTCGGACAACACCAACCGCAGTATCGCCGCCACGCCCACCCCGATGCCGATCAGCAGGGCACCGCGACGCCAGAAGTTGGCCCCCGCCAGCACAAATGCCGCGGCGAAGATCAGTCCGACCAACAGGATGGGCCACTGGGCCCGCAAGGTCGCGCGCACGTCTTATTGCCGTCCCTCGGCCAATTCGACGACGTTGGTCAGCAGGAACGCGCGGGTGAGCGGGCCCACGCCACCGGGATTCGGTGACACGTGGCCGGCCACCTCCCACACGTCCGGATGCACATCGCCGACGAGGCCGTTGTCGGTGCGGCTGACGCCCACGTCGACGACCGCGGCGCCCGGACGCACCATCTCGGCGGTCAGCAGGTGCGGCACCCCGACGGCGGCCACGATGATGTCCGCCTGCCTGGTCAACGTCGGCAGGTCGCGAGTTCCGGTGTGGCACAACGTCACCGTGGCGTTCTCCGAGCGGCGGGTCAGCAGCAGCCCCAGCGGGCGGCCGACCGTCACGCCGCGGCCGATGATGACCGCGTGCGCCCCTGCGATCTCCACGTCGTAGCGCCGCAGCAGGTGCACGATGCCGCGTGCGGTGCAGGGCAGCGGCGCGGGGGTGGACAGCACCAGGCGGCCCAGGTTGGTCGGGTGCAACCCGTCGGCGTCCTTGGCGGGGTCGACGCGCTCGAGTGCCGCGTTCTCATCCAGGTGCTTGGGGAGCGGCAACTGCACGATGTAGCCGGTGCACTCCGGGTTGGCGTTGAGTTCGTCGATGGTCTCGTCGAGCCGGGCGGCGCTGATGTCGGCCGGCAGGTCACGGCGGATCGACGTGATGCCGACCTTGGCGCAGTCCGCGTGCTTGCCGCGGACGTAGGCCTGCGATCCGGGGTCGTCGCCGACCAGGATGGTGCCCAGCCCGGGTGTGCGCCCCGCCGCCGTCAGTGCGGCCACCCGTTGCTTGAGGTCGACGAAGATCTCGTCCCGGGTGGCCTTGCCGTCCAGCGTGATCGCGCCCACGCCTGACAGTCTGGCACGCGACACGCTGTGCCCGATGATGGCGAACCGCTTCGCCCGGCTACGCCGCGCTCGCGATCGCCATTACGCCGCGGTCGCGATCGCCATTAAGCTCCTCGCATGTCCACCCCTCCAGACGTGTTGTCGCCGGCCAAGTTGGGCCCCATCACGCTGCGCAACCGCATCATCAAGTCCGCCACTTTCGAGGCGCGCACACCCGACGCGCTGGTGACCGATGACCTGATCGAGTACCACCGGCTGCCGGCAGCCGGCGGGGTCGGCATGACGACCGTCGCCTATTGCGCCGTCTCCCCCGGCGGGCGCACCGAGGGCAACGGGATCTGGATGCGCCCCGAGGCGGTGCCCGGGTTTCGCCGGCTCGCCGACGCGATCCACGCCGAGGGCGCGGCGGTGAGCGCGCAGATCGGGCACGCCGGTCCGGTCGCCAACGCCAAGTCCAACAGGGCAACCGCCCTGGCGCCGGTGCGGTTCTTCAACCCGATCGGGATGCGCTTCGCCAAAAAGGCCACCCGCGACGACATCGACGACGTCATCGAGGGGCACGCCAACGCGGCCCGGCTCGCCATCGAAGCCGGCTTCGATGCCGTCGAAATCCACTTGGGCCACAACTATCTGGCGAGCGCTTTCCTGTCTCCGCTGATCAACCGCCGCGACGACGAGTTCGGCGGCTCGCTGGAGAACCGGGCCAAGGTCGCCCGCGGCATCGTGAGGGCCGTGCGGCGCGCGGTGGAGAAAGAGGGCACGCCGATCGCGGTCACCGCCAAGCTCAACATGGCCGACGGTGTGCGCGGCGGCATCAGCACCGAAGAATCGCTGACCACCGCCAAGTGGCTGCAGGACGACGGCGGGCTGGACGCGATCGAGCTCACCGCGGGCAGCTCGCTGGTCAACCCGATGTACCTGTTCCGCGGCGACGCGCCGCTCAAGGAGTTCGCCGGCGCGTTCAAGCCGCCGCTGAGCTGGGGCATGCGCATGACGGGCAAGAAGTTCCTGCGCGAATACCCCTATCGCGAGGCTTATCTGCTGCGCGACGCCAAACTGTTCCGCGCCGAGCTGACGATGCCGCTGATCCTGCTCGGCGGGATCACGAACCGGGAGACGATGGACCTGGCGATGGCGGAGGGATTCGAGTTCGTGGCGATGGCCCGCGCGTTGCTGGCCGAGCCGGACCTGATCAATCGGATCGCCGCCGACGGCGCCGCGCACCGCGTGCATTCGGCGTGCACGCACTGCAATCGCTGCATGCCGACGATCTACACCCGCACCCGCTGCGTGGTCACCGGCGCCCCCGACGCGGTCAATCAGCACACAGGGTGACAACAGGTGCACCCGCTACAGTTGTGGCGATGAGTGCACCAGCCCTGCCAGCGCTGACCGTTCGCCATGACGGGTCGGAGCGCACGTTCGCGGCTGGACACGACGTGGTGGTCGGACGCGATCTGCGGGCCGACATGCGCATCACGCACCCGCTGATCTCGCGCGCCCATTTGTTGCTGCGCTTCGACCAGGGGCGGTGGCTGGCAATCGACAACGGCTCCCTCAACGGCACGTTCGTCAATGGCCGCCGGGTGCCGGTGGTGGACATCCACGACGGCCAGAGCATCAACATCGGGAATCCTGACGGGCCGCAGCTGACCTTCGAAGTGGGTCGCCACCAGGGTATGGCCGGGCGCCCGCCCCGCACCGAATCCATGGGCATCCCCGTGGCCGCACACGCGGGAACAGCCTGGCCGGCCTCGCAGCCGTCGGGTCACCCGGGTCCCCCCGTCGCCGCCCCGCCCGGCCCCCCTGCTCGGGGCCCGAGCTGGGCCCATCACGCGACGCGCAGGCCGCATCCGGCCCCACCCCCGCCGCCGGGGCAACCGGTGTACCCGGTCAGCGGCGGGGGCCGGCCACCCGCCTATCCGACCAGCGCGCCGCCGCCGCCCAATTTCCAGCCGCACCCGCAGATGTCCGCCGTGGGGTCGCCCCCGGCGACGCCGCACACCGAGATGTCGCCGAGCCTCGCCAAGCCGCCGGAGGTGGCCAACCTGGCGACGAAGATGTTCCAGGCGCTGTTGCCGGGCCGGTCGGGGGCGATGCAGATGCCATCCGGCGCGGTCACGATCGGCCGCGCCACCGACAACGACATCGTCATCCAGGACGTCCTGGCGTCGCGCCATCACGCGTTTCTGACCCAGACCCCGCTGGGCACCGAGATCCGCGACGCGCACAGCGTCAACGGCACCTTCGTCAACGGCGTCCGGGTCGGCTCGGCGGTGCTCACCGAGGGCGACGTGGTCACGATCGGCAACGTCGACCTGGTTTTCACCCGCGACACCCTGGTCCGTCGCACCGAGGCCGCGACGCGCACCGGCGGCCTGGAGGTCAACGCCGTCTGCTTCGAGGTCGACCACGGCAAGCAACTGCTCGACCACATCTCGCTGACCGCCCGACCCGGGACGCTGACCGCCATCATCGGCGGGTCGGGCGCCGGGAAGACCACGCTGTCGCGGCTGATCGCGGGGTACACCAGCCCCACCTCCGGCTCGGTGACGTTCGAGGGCCACAACATCCACGCCGAATACGCGTCCATGCGCAGCCGGATCGGGATGGTTCCGCAGGACGACGTCGTGCACCGCCAGCTGACCGTCAGCCAGGCCCTCGGCTACGCCGCCGAGCTGCGGCTGCCCCCGGACACCAGCAAGGCCGACCGCGAACAGGTCGTCGCCCAGGTCCTCGAGGAACTGGAGCTGACCAAGCACGCCGACACCCGCGTCGACAAGCTCTCCGGCGGCCAGCGCAAGCGCGCCTCGGTCGCGCTCGAGCTGCTCACCGGGCCGTCGCTGCTGATCCTCGACGAGCCGACCACCGGCCTGGACCCGGCGCTGGACCGCCAGGTGATGATGATGCTGCGCCAACTCGCAGACGCCGGCCGCGTCGTGCTGGTGGTCACCCACTCGGTGGCCTACCTGGACGTCTGCGATCAGCTGTTGCTGGTGGCGCCGGGCGGCAAGACCGCGTTTCTGGGGCCGCCCAGCCAGATCGGTGCGGCCATGGGCACCACCAACTGGGCCGACATCTTCGCCAAGGTGGGCGCCGACCCCGACGAGGCCAACCGCCGCTTCCTGGCCGAGAACCGGCAGCCCGAGATGCCCGCCCTGTCCGAGTCCAGCCCGGCCGACCTGGGCGAACCGGTGCACACCGCCGTGCTGCGCCAGTTATCCACGGTCGCGCGCCGCCAGGTGCGGCTGGTCATCTCCGACCGGGGCTACACGGTGTTCCTGGCGCTGCTGCCGTTCCTCATCGGCGTCCTGACCCTGACCGTGCGCGGCAAGACCGGGTACGGCATCGGCGACCCGACGAGCAACTCGCCCAACCAGGCCGACCAGATTCTCGTCATGCTCACCGTCGGCGCCGTGTTCATGGGCACCGCGCTGACGATCCGCGACCTCGTGGGCGAGCGGCCGATCTTCAAGCGTGAGCAGGCCGTCGGCCTGTCGACCGCGGCGTACCTCGCCGCCAAGATCGCGGTTTTCAGCGCGTTCGCGGTCATGCAGGCGGGCATCGCGACCCTGATCTCGGTGATCGGCTGGGGCCAGCCCATCTCCAAGGCCGTGGTCCTGGGCAATGTCAGCTTCGAACTGTTCTTCGACGTCGCATTGACCTGCGTGGCCTCGGCGCTACTCGGAATGGCCCTGTCGGCGATCGCGCGCTCCCAGGACCAGATCATGCCGTTCCTCGTGGTCGCCATCATGTCGCAGCTGGTGTTCTGCGGCGGGTTGATCTGGGTGACCAACCGGCCCGTCCTCGACCAGCTGTCCTGGCTCACGCCCGCCCGGTGGGGCTACGCCTCGGCGGCGTCGACGATCGACACCCACCGCCTGGTAGTCGGCCCGACCGACCCGAAGGACCAGCACTTCGACCACAAGGCGAGCGCCTGGCTGTTCGACATCGGGATGCTCCTGGCCTTGTGCGTGGCCTACAGCGCCATCGTGTGGTGGAAGATCCGCCTCAAGCGGCACTGGGGCCCGGCCCGTGCCAATCGCCTGTCGAGGAAACGATCGAAGCGCTGATGAATCAGCCCGTGCAGCCAGTGCTGACGGTGCGATCTCACCGCTCGGAAGGTAACTTCGCGCCAGGTCGCGACGTGGTCGTCGGCAGCGACGTGCGCGCCGACCTGCGCGTCGCGCACCCACTCATCGCCCGCGCGCACCTGCTGCTGCGCTTCGACAACGACCGGTGGGTCGCCGTCGACAACCATTCCCTGAACGGCGTCTTCCTCAACGGCCGGCGGGTGCCGATGGTCGACATCCAGGACGGCCAGAGCGTCAACATCGGCAAGCCCGACGGGCCACTGATCACGTTCCACGTCGGGCAGCACCAGGGCACCGTGGGGTTGCTGCCGCCGACGGAGACGATCCCGACGATCGTCGCACCCAGCGGCCCGCTGCCGATGCGCCCACCGCCGCCCCCGGCCCAGCGACCGCGGCCCGGTCCACCGCGGCCACCCGCCCAGCCCCCGCCGGGCCCACGCCCGCGTGATGAAACGCCGCGCACCACCGCCATTCCGATCGTCCCGCCGGCCGCGGCCACCCAGGATGAGAACCCGCCCACCCAGATCGGGGTCAGCGGCGAGATCGCCGAGTTCCCGACCACCAAGGTCAAGGCCCTGGGCTCGGGGGACCTCGAGGCCCCGGTCACCGGCACGGCGTGGATCGGGCGCTCGCTCGACAACGACATCGTCGTCCACGACGTGCTCGCGTCGCGGCACCACGCGTTCCTGACCGCGACTCCGGTCGGCGCCGAGATCCGCGACGCCCAGAGCATCAACGGCACCTTCGTCAACGGGATCAGGGTGGGGTCCGCGGTGCTCGCCGAGGGCGACGTGGTCACGATCGGCAACGTCGACCTGGTCTTCACCGGCGGCATGCTGGTCCGCCGCCAGGAGGTGGCGGCGCGGACCGGCGGCCTGGAGGTGCGCGAGGTCAGCTTCAGCGTCGGCGAAAAGAACCTGCTGGAACGGGTGTCGCTGACCGCCCGGCCCGGCACCCTGACCGCGATCATCGGCGGGTCCGGCGCCGGCAAGACCACGCTGTCGCGGCTCATCGCCGGATACGCCACCCCGACCATCGGCTCGGTCAGCTTCGAGGGCCACGACATCCACACCGAGTACGGGTCGCTGCGCACCAGGATCGGGATGGTCCCCCAGGACGATGTCGTGCACCGCCAGCTGACCGTCAACCAGGCCCTCGGCTACGCCGCCGAGTTGCGGCTGCCCCCCGACACCAGCAAGGCCGACCGCCAACAGGTCGTGGCCCAGGTGCTCGACGAGTTGGGGCTGACCAGGCACGCCGACACCCGCGTGGACAAGCTCTCCGGCGGCCAGCGCAAACGCGCCTCGGTCGCGCTCGAGCTGCTCACCGGGCCGTCGCTGCTGATCCTCGACGAGCCGACCTCGGGCCTGGACCCGGCGCTGGATCTGCAGGTGATGACGATGCTGCGTCAGCTCGCCGACGCCGGCCGCGTGGTGCTGGTGGTCACCCACTCGCTGACCTACCTCGACGTCTGCGACCAGGTGCTGCTGATGGCGCCGGGCGGCAAGACCGCCTACCTGGGCCCGCCGGCCAAGATCGGCGACGCCATGGGAACCACCAACTGGGCCCAGATCTTCGCCAAGGTGGGCGCCGACCCCGACGAGGCCAACCGCCGTTTCCTGGCCCAGAACAAGCCCCCTCCGCCGCTGCAGTCGGCGCCGGCCGACCTCGGCGCCCCGGCGCACACCAGCGTGCGCCACCAGTTCTCCACCATCGCCCGGCGCCAGGTCCGGTTGGTCGTGTCCGACCGCGCCTACTTTGTGTTCCTGGCGCTGTTGCCCTTCGTCCTCGGCGCGCTGTCGCTGACCGTTCCGGGCGACACCGGGTTCGGCATCGCCCAACCGACCAGCGGAACGCCCGACGAATCCGCCCAGATCCTGACGCTGATGTCCGTGGCCGCCGTGTTCATGGGCACCGCCCTGACGATCCGCGACCTGATCGGCGAGCGCGCCATCTTCCGGCGCGAACAGGCGGTGGGCCTGTCGACGGGCGCCTACCTCGGCGCCAAGCTCACGGTGTTCTGCGTGTTCGCGATCGTCCAGGCCGCCATCGCGACGGCCATCGTCCTGGTCGGCAAGGGCGCGCCCACCCAGCCGGCGGTCCTGCTCGGCTCCTCCGAATTCGCGGCCAGCTTCGAGCTGTTCGTGACCATCGCCGCGATGTGCGTGGCCTCCGCGGTCCTGGGGTTGGTGCTGTCGTCGCTGGCGCGCTCCAGCGAGCAGATCATGCCGCTGCTGGTGGTGTCGCTCATGCTGCAGCTGGTGCTCGCTGGCGGCATGGTCCCGGTGACCGGCCGGATCTTCCTCGACCAGCTGTCCTGGCTGGTGCCCTCCCGCTGGGGCTACGCGGCGTCGGCGTCCACGGTCGACGTGCGGCTGCTGGTACCCGGTTCGCTGGTGCAGCAGGACAGCCACTGGGCGCACACGCCCGGCGCGTGGCTGCTCGACATGGGAATGCTCGCCGCGCTGTCGGTGATCTACGCCGCCGTCGTGCGCTGGCGCATCCGGCTCAAGCGCTAATCCTCCGCGTCGAAACGCAGCCCGTGCGCCAGCGCGAACGCCATCGCCTGGCCGACGTCGACGCGCGCGCCCGCCAGCGTCGCGGTGCGCCATACCGACGGGTCCACGGTGGCGCCGCGCAGGTCGGCGTCGTCCATCCGGGTGCCCGTCGTCCGCGCGCCGGACAGGTCGGCGCCGCGCAGCACGGCCTTGCGCAGGTCGGCCTCCACCAGGCCGGCCTCCCGCAGCCGGCACCCACCCAGGTCGAGGCCGCGCAGGTCGTTGCCGCCGAGCACCGCGAGCGTGAAATCCACCTCGTCGAACGTCACCGGTCGCATCCGGCACTGCACGAAGACCGAGCCCAGCATGCTGCACTGCGCAAACGTGTCCCCCGCAAGCGGGAGGTGCCCCCAGTGCCACAGCAGGGTCCGCTCGAAGGTGCAGTTGCGAAACGCCGACCCGCGGTGGTGTGACTCGGCCAGGTTGACACCGCTGAAGTCGCAGTCGCTGAACACTACCCGCTCGGTGCGCAACCGGCTGAGGTCGTCATCGCGAAAGTCCCGGCCGGTGAATTCGCGGTCGACCCAGTGCGCCAAGAGCGGATCAGCTCGCGGCGAGGGTTTCCAGGGCGTATTCGCTGACGGCGATGAGCGCGTCGGTCGCCGACCGGCGATCCCGGGCGTCGACCGTGATCACCGGGATGTGCCGGGGCAGGGTCAGCGCCTCGCGCACCGCCTCGACGGGATAACGCGGCGCGCCGTCGAACTCGTTGACCGCGATCAGGAACGGCAGGTTGCGGTGCTCGAAGAAGTCGACCGCGGCGAAGCTGTCCTGCAGGCGCCGGCAGTCGACCAGGACGATCGCGCCGATCGCGCCGCGCACCAGGTCGTCCCACATGAACCAGAACCGGCGCTGGCCCGGGGTGCCGAACAGGTAGAGCACCAGCTCCTCGTCCAGGGTGATGCGGCCGAAGTCCATCGCGACGGTGGTGGTCTTTTTGTCCGGGGTGGCTTCCAGCATGTCGACGCCGGTCGAGGCGTCGGTCAGCATCGCCTCGGTGCGCAGCGGCATGATTTCCGAGACTGCCCCGACGAACGTGGTCTTGCCGACACCGAACCCGCCCGCGACGACGATCTTCGTCGAAGCGTGGGCTCCCCCGGGGTGGGGGTCAGAGTGCTTTAAGACCACGCAGCGTCCTTCCTATGAGTTCGTGCCGCTCGTCGCGGGTGGAACGCTCGGACAGCGTCCTGTGCACCCGAAGGTAGCCGGACAGCACCAGATCGCCGACCAGGACGCGCGCGACACCGATCGGTAAATCCAGCCGGGCCGAGATTTCCGCGACCGACGGGCTCTGCACGCACAGTTGGATGATCTTGCCTCTCGCGTCGTCGGGTGGCCACCGGTGGGCCAGGCCGGCCTGCAACGTCTGTATCGGCGCTTCCAGCGGGAGGTCGATTTCGGTGTCGGTCCGGCCCGACGTCAGCGTGTACGGACGGACCAGGTTCGCCTCACGTGGGGCTGACCAGGGCTCGCGTCTGTCCATCGCGGCTCACAGGCTCACGAGTACTGCTCGGACCGGCGGCTGGACTGGACCACGCCGCCCACCCGTTCGACGAGGATCGCCATCTCGTAGCCGATCTGGCCGATGTCGCAGGACGTCAGGGCCAGCGTGGCCAGGTGCGAGCCGTCGCCGACCCGCATCAGCAACAGGTAGCCGTTGGCCATCTCGACCACCGACTGCAGCACCTGACCGCCCTCGAAGAGCTGCGCGGCGCCGGTCGCGAGGCTGGCCAGCCCCGAGGCGACCGCCGCCAACTGGTCGGCCCGTTCGCGTGGGAGATGCTCGCTGGCGGCGACGGGCAACCCGTCGACAGACACCAGCAACGCGTGCGCCACCCCGGGAACCTCGCGCGCGAACTTCGTCACCAGCCAGTCCAGCGAGTTGCCGGCAGACGTCATTCCTGATCCGATCCTTCGCTCGTGTCGCGGGCGTGCGACCGTCCCGTGCGCACGCCACCGAAATGGCTGCTGAACGAGGCCCGCACCGCCTCGGGGTCCCGCGCCGCGGCCGCGTGCTGCGGCTCCCGCCGACCGGCCACGCCGCCGGATCCGACGAGGGATTCCCGGCCCTCATCCGGCTGGTCTTCGTCGGTGCCGCCCGTCCCGCCGGCCGCGCCGGGCACCAGCCGGGCGCCCGGTGTGCGGACCGGCAGCCCGTGCTCGGTCTGCGACTCGACGGGCTTGTCCTCGGCCGCGGCGGCCAGCGACCAGCCGCGGTCCCACACCGACTGCCAATCCAGGTCGGGGCTGTCGACCAGGTCGTGCGGGTCGCCCAGCATCTCCGACAGCATCCGACGGTAGATGACGTCGTCGTCGGCCGGGGCCTCGGGAGCCTTCGCGGCCTTCGGGGCTTCCGGAATGGTCGGGAGCGATGCGGCCGCGGGCTTGGCGGGGGCTTCCGGCGCGCTGCGGGACCGCGCGGCGAAGAACGCCGACGTGTCCGACACCGCCGCCGGTTTGGCCGGCGGCCGTTTCGGGGGCTCCGACGCCGGCTTGGCCTGTTGCCCGGCCTCCCACCAGGGAGTGGCGAGCTCGCGCCTGTGTCGGCGGGGCAGCTTCTCGGTGGGCGGGGCGGGAACCCCGGGCACCTCGGGAACGTGGGTGATGCCACTGGATCCCGGGTTGCGGTGCGGCAGCAAGGTGACCGAGGGTCCCGGCGCCTCGGCGCCGTTCTGGTTCGCCGGCTGCTGCCCGGCCGGGTCCGGCGTCGCGATGGCGTTGGCGAGTTTGGTGCTCGGCGATGCCACCGCCCCGGCCCGTCCGCGCGGCTCGACCGCCCGGGCCGACCCTTCGAGCAGCGTCGGCGGCAGGTAGATCTCGGCGGTCGTGCCGGTGCCCGCCTCGTTGGCCGCCGGGCCACGCAGCCCCACCCGGATGCCGTGCCGGGCGGCGATCCGGCCCACCACGAAAAGGCCCATGTGCCGGGCGTTCTCGGGAGCGGGGTCGGGGGTCGCGTCGCCGCCGGCCTGCAGCCGCATGTTGGCCATGCGCCGGTCGGCGTCGTTCATGCCCAGCCCGGAGTCGGAGATCCGCAGCATGACGCCGCCGCTGAGCCCATTGCCGCCGGCCGCGGCCGAGACCCGGACGGTTGTCGTCGGCGGCGAGTAGCGCAGCGCGTTGTCGATCAGCTCGGCGAACAGGTGGATGGCGGCGCCCGCCGCCGCGCCGATCAGCAGGCAGTCGGGCAGGTCGGTGAGCTCGACCCGCCGATAGTCCTCGACCTCGGACACCGCCGCGTTGATCACCGTCGACAGCGGCACCGGCTCACGCTGGTCGCGCGCGAGCTGCGCGCCCGCCAGCACCAGCAGGTTGGCGCTGTTGCGGCGCAGCCGCGCCGCCAGGTGGTCCAGCCGGAACAGGCTGTCCAGGCGTTCGGGGTCCTCCTCGTTGCGCTCCAGCCGGTCGATCAGCGTCAGCTGCTGGTCGACCAGCGAACGGTTGCGCCGCGACATGGTCTCGAACATGTCGTTGACCAGCAATCGCAGCCGCGCCTCGTCGCCGGCCAGCAGCAGGGCCTGCGTGTGCAGTTCGTCGACCGCGTGGGCGACCTGGCCGATCTCCTCGGTGGTGTAGACCGGCAGCGGCTGCGGGATGGGTTCGGCGCCGCCCGCCCTGACCCGGGCCACCTCGTCCTCGAGGTCTTGGTGGGCGACCTTGAGCGCGCCGTCGCGCAGCACGCGCAGCGGCCGCACCAGCGCGCGCGCCACCAGCAACACCACCAGAAGCGCGATCGCGATGGCGGCCAGCACCAGCACGGTGTCGCGGATCGCGGAATTGCGGCGATCGGTGGCCTCGGCCTGCACCGACTTGGTCACGGACGCGGTGGCGTCGGTGACGACCTGTTCGGCGATCCCGTCGGTGGTCTGGATCGAGCGCAGCAGTTCGGGGTTGTCGACGAGCGCGCTGGCCGGATCGGACATGATCGCCATCCGGGTCACCATTTGCTGCTGCAGCGTCTTGGCTTCCGGCGACCCGGCACCCAGCACCTCGCTCATCCCGAACAGCGTCGACGGTTCGGTGCCGGCCAGGGTGATCATCGAGGTCCGCAGCTGCGGCTCGGGCAGGTCGGACCCGCGGGTCACCAGAATCTCCTGCATCGTCATCTGCCCGCGGGCGCCGACGGCCCGGCTCAGGCCCTGCGCCTCGGCGCGGATCCGCTCGTCGCCGACGCGCACCGACGCGTTGACGACGTCCTCGGCGGTCAACAGGATCGGGGCGTAGGTGGTCACCCGGTCCCGCAAACCGATGCTGTTGTCGGCCACCTTGTCCAGCAGCCCCTGACCGCCATTCAGCATGGTGCTCACCCCGGAGCGGACGTCTGGGGTGACGTCGGTGTCCGCCAGCCGCTGCTGCAGCTCGTGCTTGCGCGCCTCGTAGTTTTTCTTGGCGCCGTCGACGTCGCGTCCGGTGGAGTCGGCCAGCAGCGCGACGTCCAAGGCCGACATGTATTTGGTGATGGCCGGCAGCACGTCGGCGCGCGCCGCGGCCAGCTTGAGGCCGTCGGCGCTGGCCATCGCGTCCTTGATGCGCAACCCACCGAAAGCGGTCGCCAAAACGAGCGGTACCAGCACGATTGCCAGGACCTTGTAGCGCACGGGCCAGTTGCTCAGCGACCAGGTCGGCGGGCGTTTGGCCGGCGACGCGCCGGCGGCGGGGGCTTCGTCGAATCCTGGTGTGGCCGCCTCGGCCGCGTGGGCCGGGCGGGCGAACATGGTCACGTGCTTGCGGCCGCGCGGCCGGCCGCTGCGCTGATTGTCAGCGCTCGGTGAAACGAGAGACTCATGAGACTTCCTGCTTAATTCCGCCTACCCCACGCAGCCGGCGCCAGCGATAAACGCCTGGCAATCCGACGAGTATGACAGCCCGCGGCCGAGGTCTCCACAATTCCTACTGAGTACGCAGAGCCCTCCAAGGTGCGCCGGTGCGCCGGGACGCAAGTCTGGCAAACAAATTGGCTTTGTCATGATCGGCTGATGTTCCGGCTGCTGTTCCACACTCCGCGCATCGCGCCCAACACCGGCAACGCCATCCGGACGGCGGCCGCCACCGGCGCCGAACTGCATCTGGTCGAGCCGCTGGGCTTCGATCTGTCCGAACCCAAACTGCGGCGGGCCGGACTGGACTATCACGACCTCGCGTCGGTCACCGTGCACGCGTCGCTGCGGGCCGCCTGGGATGCGCTGGCGCCGGCGCGGGTGGTCGCCTTCACCGCGCACGCGAGCACGTCGTTCGCCGACGTCGACTACCGGGCCGGCGACGTGTTGATGTTCGGGCCCGAACCCGACGGGCTGGACGCGGCGACCCTGGCCGACCCGCACATCACCCGGCAGGTGCGCATCCCGATGCTGGCGGGCCGCCGATCGCTGAACCTGTCCAACGCGGCCGCGATAGCCGTCTACGAGGCCTGGCGCCAGCACGGCTACCCCGGCGCGGTCTGAGGGCGATGACTCCCGGGCCCCGCGCGAGTCAGCATTGATATGGCTACCTTCATCACGATCGGCTACGGGGACGCGGCCGGCTACGACCGCGTGAGCGACGAATGCAAGAGGGCCGCGCACGGGCGCGACGACGAATTGCGCGCGGCCGGGGCGCTCATCGGAATCGCCGGAGATCCCGTCGCGGTGCGCAATCCGGACGGCGCCGGGGTGCGGATCGAGCACGGACCCTACCGGCACTCGGCGTTGCCGATCGCCGGGTTCGCCGTGCTGGAGGCCGCCGACCTCGACGCGGCGATCGAGCGCGTCAGCCAAACCCCTTGTGCGGTCGCACACGGTGTCGTCGAGGTGTGGCCGCTGACGACGTGACTTACCAACTGTTCCAGTGCGTCAGTTGCTCGGCGGGCAGCCGCTTGGCCGGCCGGAAGTCGGTGCCCTTGGTGTAGGCGATCGGGAACAGCCCGCCCTGGCTGTACCGGTCGTAGGGGATGCCGAGCACGTCGGCCGCCTGCTTTTCGCCGTCGCGCAGCAGGTGCAGCGTCGTCCAGCAGGAGCCCAGGCCCCGCGAGCGCAGGGCCAGGCAGAAGCTCCAGACCGCCGGGAACAGCGACGCCCAGAACGACACGCCGCCCAGCGGCGTCTTGTCCTCGCGGCCCTCGATGCACGGGATCATCAGCACCGGCGCTTCGTGCATGTGCTCGGCGAGATACGTCGCGGAGTCCCGGACCTTGCCCATCCGCTCGCCGCGGGTGTCGCCCTCGGCGTATTGGGCACCGGGTGCGCTGAGGTAGCCGCGGGCGTTGGACAGGTAGATGTCGCCGAGCGCCTTCTTCTTGTCGGCGTCCTCGACGAAGACCCATTGCCAGCCCTGCGAGTTGGAACCGGTGGGTGCCTGCAGCGCCAGGTCGAGGCATTCCATCAGCACGTTGCGGCCCACCGGCTTGTCGAAGTCGAGGCGCTTGCGAACCGAACGGGTGGTGGTCAGGACTTCGTCGACGGACAGGTTGAGGCTCATGCGTGGAGACTACCGTTGGCCGCATGACAGTCGAACTGACGCAAGAGGTTTCCAGCAGGCTCAAGTCGGACAACTTCGGGTGGCTGACCACCGTCGCCAAATCGGGACAACCGGTTCCGCGGCTGGTCTGGTTCTACTTCGACGGCGCCAGGCTGACGGTGTACTCCATGCCGCAGGCCGCCAAGGTGGCCCACATCAAGGCGCACCCGCAGGTGAGCCTGAACCTGGATTCGGACGGTAACGGCGGCGGCATCATCGTCGTCGGTGGGACCGCGACCGTCGACGCGACCGGGGTGAATTGCAAAGATGACGAACCCTACTGGGCGAAGTACGGCGAGCTCGCGAAGGAGCTCGAGTCGGCCGAGGGGATCTCGATGGACGCCTTCAGCACCCGGTTGGCGATCACCCCCACCAAGGTGTGGACCACGCCCGCCTAGCGATCTCGCTCGCCGAGCGTGCACCCACTGCGAAGATCCGGCGAAAAAGTCGCGCTGCGTTCACACTCGGCGAGAGGGCGTCAGCGGAAGTCGCGGGACTTCGAGCCGACCGCCAGGCTGATGCGGCCCAGCCGCTCGGCCACGACGGTGACCGCGCCGCTTGCGTTTTGCACCTGACCGCGCACCAGCAGCGCCGGCGCGGTGTTGGCCAGCTTCCGGTGCCGGGCCCACACCCCCGGCGTGCACAGCACGTTGACCATCCCGGTCTCGTCCTCCAGGTTGAGGAACGTCACCCCCTGAGCCGTCCCGGGCCGCTGCCGGTGGGTCACCGCACCGGCGATCAGCACCCGGTCGCCGTCGGGCACGTCCAGCAGCGCCTCGGCGGGCACCACACCCAGCGCGTCGAGGTCGTCCCGCAGGAACTGCGTCGGATAGCTGTCCGGGGAGACGCCGGTGGCCCACACGTCGGCGGCGGCCAGCTCCAGCTCGCTCATCCCCGGCAGCGCCGGAACGTGCGACGACGACCCCACCCCGGGCAGCCGGTCCGGGCGCTGGGTGGCGGCCGCCCCGGCCGCCCACAGCCCCTCGCGCCGGGACATGGAAAAGCAGCCCAGCGCCCCGGCC
>Ga0335071_10002963_pt1 | contig 18041 bp, 13 predicted proteins | sample Lox_Sample_15_FD_206724 | JGI IMG/M metagenome (GOLD analysis project Ga0335071, IMG submission 206724) | Soil microbial communities from Loxahatchee National Wildlife Refuge, Florida, United States - Lox_Sample_1.5 | ecosystem: Environmental > Terrestrial > Soil > Wetlands | place: USA... | reverse complement strand
TCCGCGATGGTACTGGAAATAGAGTTCGCCATCCCAGGTCGGGACCTGCATCGAGGGTAGCTTCTTCTCCATGTCGCTGAAAAAATCGTGGGCGAAACTGAACTCCAGTTTGGGGAAGACGGCTTCCGGCGCGCGCAGTTGATCGGCATGATCGAGCATGACTCGCGTGGGGCCGCCGCCGTGATCGCCGACACCGTAAAGATGCATCATCTCCGGCTTGTCTGGAATGGTCTTGCCGTAGATCGACGGCATCCAGACGGCAATCTGATTTGCCAGAGGTTCCGCGTCGATCGGATCCGCATAGTCATGCGGGAAATAGGTCAGCAGACGGCTGCCGTCGGGAGCTTGCCACCAGAAGAACTTGTAGGGAAATGTGGTGAATTCGTGGGCCCACATCAGCTTCTGGGTTACGAAATATCCCATGCCTGACTTGGCATAGATTTGCGGCAGTTGCCAGTTGTATCCGAACGAATCCGGGTTCCATCCGATCTTTACGTCGACACCGAAATTTTTCTGGAAATATCTTTTGCCCACAAGAATCTGCCGCACCAGAGACTCACCGTCAGGCATATTGAGATCGGGTTCCACCCACATCCCGCCGATGATTTCCCAGCGACCTTCCTTGACACGTTGTTCAATTTCCTGGAACAGGTCCGGGTACTTCTCCTGCATCCATTCATAAGTGCGTGCCGACGACATGGTGAATTTGAAGTCCGGATATTCGCGCATCAAGTCGAGCACGCTCTGGAACGTGTTCCGCACCACTTCTACCGTTTCGGTCCAGGGCCATAGCCATGCCATGTCGATATGAGAATTTCCAACTAATCGAACCGTGAATTGCTGCAACCATGGTTTTAGGGATTCCAGTTTCGTGTGGGCCGCTCGAAGGGACGCATCAAAGCCAGCCTGATCTCCCTTTTCCAGCGGAGAGAAGTCAACGGCCTTTATCGCAGCATCGAGCTGTTGTTCGCGCTCTTTGCGGCCTTCCTCGTAAGCGGCAATGATGGGCCGAGCCGAGATAAATTCCAACCGTAGCATTGCGGGATCGGGACGCGACTTCGGCGGCTGGATCTCGATGTGGCTCTGCACGAATTGAGATTCCTCTGTATCATCCGCGATCACGCGCACGGCGATCAGAAACTTCTCGCCGGGTTGCGCATTCTCGGTGAGAAGCTCAGGCAAGATGTTGTCATCGTCTCCGTGGTAGAGGATGGCGCCATTGGAAAATACCGTGATCCGAAGCTTTCCGGGGCTCGTGAACCGCAAATTCAGGCGAACCTGCGCGCCCTGCGTCGCATAACCATTGATCTTCTCCGGGATTTCAACCCAGCGCCGGAAGACGCGGCTGCCCTTCCAATGTTCCCCTGTGGATTGGCCTTCTCCGGTAGCGCGGGGACTGACCTTCCACGTTGCCCAATCCGCGTCGCTCACAGCCGGATCTTCCGGGTGTGGAATATCAGCATGAAAGCGCCAATCGGGTTCACTTTGCACCGTGAGCGCGCCCAGCCGATCAAGGGTCTGCCTGTAAGAGTTTTGTTCAGTTGTCTGCCCATCTGCAGCGATCAACTGACCCGAAATGCTCAAAAGGGCGTAGACGAATAAGAAACACAACAGAGCGCGCTTCATGAACCGGACGACCTTTCTCTCGTTACCGCTGAATGCCCGAATGAATTACGAACCAAAGATTATTACGCAGGTTCGAGAAAAATTCAGGATCTCAACACACAGCAATGAGCGAACCATCTTCCGGAGGTGTTCACCTGGGACGATTACTGGATGGCGATTGTACGTCCGCTTAAGGGGTAACCACAGAAGATCGAATAGACTTGGCGGCCAATTCGATTTGACGGAGCTTTGCTTGTGATGAGAGAAACAATAGTCCTTTACTGTTGCTGGGGGTCTGTAGGCAATGCCTTCTTCTCGCTTGCGGGCGTAGGACCTCTAAATGTAGCGCCGTTCTCCCGATTCAGTTTCGCCCATTGGCCGGTTTTTGCTCCTTGGGCGATCTCATCGGCCGAGTACACTTTCACATCCGACGCATGCTGTTTGACCGCATTAAATTGCGGACTTCTTTTGGTGTACCGCCGTGGTTGCCAAGATGCGATCTCTTTCTGAATGGCCTCTTCGCGGTTTCCGGGATTCGGGTGATCGCTCAAGAATTGCGGGCCGCTGGATCCCTGAGCCGCCAGCTTTTTGAAAAACTCCGCGAGTGCCTGTGGGTTGTACCCGGCCTTGTACAAAATGATTGCGCCCACGGCGTCGGCTTGGGCTTCATCGCTTCGGGAATACTTCAGCATAAGGCCTTGCGCGCCGAACTGGATTCCCGCTTGTGCCAGTTGACCGATCTCGCCATTGGTTGTGTTGTTGACGATCGCGCCGATGATTCCCACGATCGCTTCCGTTGTGCGGGCCTTGCCCACCTGTTTCGCCGAATGCTGCATGTAGACATGCGACATCTCATGCGCCATCACCCCGGCTAATTCCGCCTCATTCGATGCGGCCGTAATCGTACCGACGTTGACAAACATCGGGCCACCCGGTAGCGCGAATGCGTTGATTTCCTTCTGCGGGACCGTGTGGAACTCAAATGGCCAACTATGGTCCGCCGGAATGGTCGCAACCAGTTTTTGCCCGAGATTGCGAATGTACTGAGTCTCAGGACTACTATCGGGCAAGACTGGCATTTGCTCGTACACTTTGCCGGCTGTCTGCAGGCCAAGTTGGAGTTGCTGGTCCCGGGATAACGGGGCGCTGCCTGGATCCGGCAATTCGGGACCGGCGACCGCTGTGTAGGCCAGAGAGACCAGACAAAGCAATGCTGCTGCTGTCAGAAGGGATTTTTTTCGATTGGTGTTGGGTGCCATGGTTGTACAGGGTGAGATGAAATTGAAGGGTACAGAGTTCGCTGCCAACTCGCAACAGTGCTGTTCTAGGCCTCAGTTTCAGCCTGACGAGGACTCCAACGGATCCTTCGCTTTCAATCCCCCTTGGGAGCAGGCTGGGTGCCAAATGAAGTCGCTGGTCGCTTCGCCGACAGAACTCCAAACCTCTGGACTTGTCGTCCCGCCGTGTAAAATAAAGGTTTATCTCTAGACCTGCAGCTCTCTCTATGGCGATCGAAGAAAAATCAGCCGACTCTTTGGCGAACCAAACCCCTCGTCCGAATGACGAGCGCTACGACGCGCGGCGCACCGAGACGAAGTGGTTCGAGCGTTGGCAGCAGGATGCGTCGCTCTACGCCGCCGAACCGGATTCGGCAAAGAAAAAGTACTACGTGCTCGAGATGTTGCCCTATCCGTCGGGTGCGCTGCACATGGGGCACGTTCGGAATTACTCGATCGGCGATGCGCTTGCCCGCTACATGTGGATGAACGGTTACAACGTGCTTCATCCCATGGGATGGGATTCGTTCGGCTTGCCTGCAGAGAACGCCGCGATTTCCAACAACACACCGCCGCGCGAATGGACACTTCGCAACATCGCCAACATGAAGGCGCAGATGAAGCGCCTCGGTTTCGCCTACGACTGGTCGCGCGAAGTCACAACTTGCTTGCCCGGCTACTATCGCTGGAACCAGTGGTTCTTCTTGAAGTTGTACGAGCGAGGGCTCGTCTACCGCAAGAACAGCAAAGTGAACTGGTGTCCAAAGTGTGCGACGGTACTGGCCAATGAACAGGTTCTCAGCAATGGATGTTGCTGGCGTCACGAAGACACGCTCGTCGAGCAGCGTGAGTTGGAGCAGTGGTTCGTTCGCACGACCAAGTACGCGGAAGAACTACTCCGCGATCTCGACAAACTCGACGGTTGGCCTGAGAAAGTCCGCACCATGCAGCGCAACTGGATCGGGCGCAGCGAAGGTACGCTCGTCGGTTTCAAACTCGACGGGAATGCCGGCCCAGCCGGGTCCACAATCAGCGTGTTCACGACGCGTGTCGATACGATCTATGGCGCGACATCAATCCAGCTTGCGCCTGAGCATCCCCTCGTTGCGGATTTCGTCCGCTACAACCAGCCGTTGGGCGAAGCTGTCCAGCAGTTGATTGCCGAGCAGCGCAAGGCGAAAGAACAAGGCGATATCGGCGAGATCGAAAAGCACGGCGTGAACACGCACCGCTTCGCGATCAATCCGTTTAATGGCGAGCGCGTTCCCATCTGGGTTGCCAACTACATCCTGATGGATTACGGCACGGGCGCAATCATGAGCGTTCCGGCCCACGATGATCGCGATTATGACTTCGCGAAGAAATACAAGATTGAAGTTCGGCTTGTCATTCTTCCAGTGACCAATGATCCGGAAGAGACGATGGCGGAGCCTCAACTGCCGTTTACCGCGCATGATGGCATGTTGGTGAACTCAGGTCCGTACAGCGGCTTGAGTTGTGCCGACGGAATCAAAAAGATGGCGGCCTTCGCCGAGCAGAACGGCTTTGGCAAGGCGACTGTCACTTATCGGTTGAAAGACTGGGGAATTTCCCGGCAGCGCTATTGGGGCACGCCGATCCCGATGCTCTATTGCGAAAAGGACGGGTTAGTACCGGTCCCTGAAAAAGATCTGCCTGTGATTTTGCCCGACAAGGTGGAGATTACGCTTACCGGTGGCTCGCCGTTGGCGCGTGTGCCGGAGTTCGCGAACGTGACATGTCCGAAGTGTGGCGGGCCGGCTCGTCGCGAGACCGACACGATGGACACTTTTGTCGATTCCTCGTGGTACTTCTACCGCTATACCGACGCGCACAACGATCGGGCGCCCTTCGACGGCAAGGTTGCTCAGTACTGGTTCGGCGATCGCGGTATCGATCAGTACATCGGCGGAGTCGAGCACGCGATTTTGCATTTGATCTATTCGCGATTCTGGACCAAGTTCATGCGCGATCTCGGAATGATCACCAATGACGAACCTGTGGAGCGTTTGTTCACCCAGGGCATGGTGATCAAAGACGGCGCAAAGATGTCGAAGAGTCTTGGCAACGTGGTGTCGCCCGATGAAATGGTGGCCCGCTACGGCGCCGACGCAGCACGTCTGTATAGCTTGTTCGCCGCACCGCCCGATCGCGATCTCGACTGGCAGGACACAGGCATAGAGGGAATTCACCGGTTCCTCGGGCGCGTTTACCGCTTCTACGTGCGCAACGCGAAACCGGATCATTCAGACTGGCGAAAACCCGTCCCGTCGGACTTGTCGCCTGAGGCGCGCGCCATCCAGCGGAAGTTGCACCAGACGATCAAGCGCGTCAGCGACGACTTCCAGGGTCGCTGGCATTTCAATACATGCATCTCCGCCGTAATGGAGTTGGTCAACGTTCTCTATGGATCTGAGGAGGCTATCAATCGCGGCTCAGTTCCCGTTCCATTTCTTGCTGATGTGCAGCGAAATTTGATTCTGTTGCTGGCTCCCTTCGCGCCCTATCTCGCCCACGAGTTGTGGGAGATGACTGGTGAGAAAGGGAATCTACTCAAAGCGTCGTGGCCGAAATACGATGCAGCGTTGGCCAGGGAAGAGGAGATCGAAGTACCCGTGCAGATCAACGGCAAGCTGCGGAGCAAAGTCGTGGTTGCGGTAGAAGCTTCTGAGAACGATGTGGTCGAACGTGCACTGGCGGACGAGAAAATCAAAGCGACTATCGCGGGCAAGCCGATCGTTAAGAAGATTTACGTCCCCGGCAAGTTACTGAATCTCGTAGTGAAATAAAGCCTGTTTGCTAAGAGGCGGGCCCGCCGAGGCCCGCCTCTCTCTGTTCTACGATTGCGAACCCGAGAGCACCAGCGCCTGAGTTCGATTGGCGAAATCGATCTCGTCAAGTTTCTGGCTCTGGTCGGTGCGGATTTCTACCGATGTATCCGCCGACTTCGACGGCAATTCTTTCAATTTGCCCTGCGTTGTTGCAACGGTCTTTCCATGCTGAACGATCGAGATCTGTAAAGCATCGTCCGGCCCAATCCACTCCGCTTTATAGTGTCCCGGTTGCAGCAGGGTTGATCCAACTCGTGCTGCTTGACCGAGGTCGAAGCTTCCCGAGTGAGCATCTTTCGCGAACGCTCCGGCTGAAAAAATAAGGGCGGCGGCTGCAGTGAGCGCCAGGTATTTCAAAGATCGCATACATTCCTCCGAATAGATGAAAACCACTTGTTCGCCGCTGCAGAATCAGGCTGTGGCGGTCAATTTTTATAAACTCGTATTTATTCCTATTTATCTCGATGCACCGGAGGTACTCATCCGTTGCAAGATGCATCGTGGAACGATGCAAACTAAAAATACTAGGCATCGCCCCTAGCTCAATCCGTTTGTCACAATACGTAACGAGCCCAGCTTGCGATATCCTTAGGCATGGCGCGGATTTCACCGACAGCGGAGGGATTTCGGACGGCGTTTCGGCGCCCGCTTTTCACCTTCGCCGAAATTACCTGGCGTTGGGTGGTTGGTGCGACTACAAGTGCGCTCCTGCTTTTTGGATTCTTTGAGTTCTTGAACACTCTTCCGGTCAACAACACAGAATTGCTGTTTTTGAAGAGCCGCCAGCCGTTTCTCATCTCGCAGGCGATCGCCCACATTCTCCATGCAGGTCTTTACCGTGGCTTCTTGTCTCTGCTGCTGGCGATCGTGTTGCTCTGCCTGCTCTGGATGATCGCGGCAGCTTTGGGGAGAATGACTGTCGCCAGAGCAGTCCTGGATCATGTCCGGGGACAGATTGCTCAAAAAGCCACGGCAAACGGAATTGCATATGAGGAAGCAGCCGGTGTTCCGGACCGCAGTCCATCACTCGCCTTGCTGCGCCTGAATTTTCTGCGCGTGTCCGTACTTTTGGCGGCTCTCATTGCGCTTAGGGGAGCATCCATCCTGGCGGGTTTCGCGTCCTCGAACACCGATCCCCGGCCGGGATTAGTGTTCCTGATCTTTTGCCCAATCGCGATCGCCATTGGCTTGGCTGCATTCGGTCTCAACTGGCTGCTTTCATTGGCTTCCGTTTTTGCAGTGCGCGACGGGAGTGATGCCATCGACGCCATCATCGCAGCAGTCGGCCTATGCCGCGAACGTGCTGGTGCAGTTTCCGCCGTGAGCTTTTGGACTGGGCTCGCACATCTCGTAGCCTTTGTAGTTGCCACTACTGTTGTCGCAATGCCGCTGAGTCTTGCTCCAGTGCTGGCGTGGCGTCTGGTCTTACTGGCAGTGATTCTGTTGACCCTCGTCTATCTTGCAATCGCCGATTGGATCTATACAGCGCGCTTAGCTGGATATGCATTCATCATGGAGATGCCGGGATCTTTTTGGGTACCTCCACCTCCGCGCCCTGTGCCGCCGCAATCGGCGCCCGCTGTAAGCCGGACAATTGATAAGGACGAGCTGATTTTGAGCGACCTGCCCAATCTTGTACCCGAGCCCTAGTCTCTTGGGCATTCCCGTATTCGTCGGTGCATTGCTGGCATTGGACTGACGTGTCAACATCCTCCGTTTCTCGCCTTTACACTTTCTCCTCGAATTTGAGAAACTCACAGGTGGAGACACAATCCCTGAAAAACTTATCCTCTTCGGGCCAGGCGGCAGTGGGCCAATCCATCGTCATCCTTGATTTTGGTGCGCAATATACACAGCTCATCGCGCGCCGTATCCGCGAACAGAATGTTTTTTCGGCCGTGCTTCCATGCAATGCGTCGCTGAAGGAGATCAAAAGCTATTCTCCTGCCGGGATTGTGCTCTCGGGAGCGCCCTGGTCGGTGTATGACAAGGATGCGCCGCCTGCCGACTCGCACGTCTTCGACCTCGGCTTGCCCATCCTGGGTATTTGCTACGGACTTCAGTTCATGGTGCACACGCTCGGCGGGAAGGTTCGTCCGGCCGACAAGCGTGAGTACGGACACGCGGAAGTAGACGTCGTCTCGGAGTCCGAGCTGTTCAAAGGTTTGGCCAAGAAGTTGGCGGTCTGGATGTCGCACGGCGATGAAGCGTTGGAGTTGCCTCCTGGTTTCGAGTTGATGGCAAAAACGCATTACGCCGTCGCCGGAATCCAGAATGTCGCGAAGAAATGGTATGCAGTGCAGTTCCATCCTGAGGTGCATCACACACCCCAAGGCACGCAGATCCTGAGGAATTTTGTATTTCAAATCTGCGGAGCGAAGCCCACATGGACGGCGCAGCATTTCATCGATTCCACCATCGCACAGATCAAAGAACAGGTCGGAAGCGGCCGCGCGATCTGCGCATTGTCAGGCGGCGTCGATTCCTCCGTTGCGGCTGTGCTGGTGGATCGCGCATTGCGGGATGCGAAGGGCAGGTCCCGGCTGACGTGCGTATTCGTAAACAATGGAGTCCTGCGCAAGAACGAATTCGAAAAAGTCCAAGCGAATCTGCGCGACAAGCTGGGATTGCATCTTGACGCCGTCGATGCAACGGCTATTTTCCTGAAGAAACTGGCCGGCGTGAGCGATCCGGAAAAAAAGCGCAAGATTATCGGCAGAGAGTTCATTAACGTCTTTGAGAAGGAAGCGCGTCGGATCGAGAAGACGGAAGGCAAAGTGAAGTGGCTGGTGCAGGGAACGCTTTATCCCGATGTCATCGAGTCACGTTCTGTTCGTGGTCCTTCCCAGGTCATCAAATCGCATCACAACGTCGGTGGATTGCCCGACAAGATGAAGCTGAAGCTGATCGAACCGCTGAAAGACCTTTTCAAAGATGAAGTTCGGCGCATCGGGCGCGACCTCGGCATCCCCGCAGAGATCCTGCAACGGCAGCCTTTCCCGGGCCCCGGGCTCGCTGTCCGCGTGCTCGGAAAAGTCACAGCGGAGCGCCTGCGACTGCTCCGCGAATGTGATGACATCGTGGTCAGCGAAATCAAAGAAGCCGGGCTGTATACGAAGATATGGCAGTCCTTTGCTGTTCTGTTGCCCGTGATGTCCGTCGGCGTGATGGGTGACATGCGCACCTATGGCTACACTTGCGCCATTCGAGCCGTTAGCTCCGAAGATGGCATGACCGCGGATTGGGTCGCGCTCCCTCAGGACGTCCTCAAGACGATCTCTACCCGAATCGTGAACGAGGTAAAAGGCGTCAACCGAGTGGTCTACGATGTCACGTCGAAGCCGCCTGGAACGATTGAGTGGGAATAGGACAAAAGGCCCTATAGCAGCGCTCCTAGCTGCAGCAAGCCCTTTCCTGCAGCTTTGTTAAGAACGCGCAGTCTGATGCTGCAATTTCGGGTCTGCGTGCCTTACTCGTCTTCTGCATGATCTTGCCTTTCGCCCCTACGGGATTCGTCCTACAACGACATTTCAAACAAGACCGACCAAATAGCGATTGCTTTTTGTTGATTGAAAGTTTGGACGGTGCTCGTGATGTTCTACCCGGTTCGATCCGTTTCTTGCCTTGCTCTTCTCCTCTTCCTGTTGACCTTCCGCACAACCAGTTATTCTCAAACCTCGTTAAACGAGGTCCATGTAGCACCTCGCAGGGTTGAGGTGGCGTCGGTCCTTCCTGGCCGGGCCCTGATTCGCAGCAGTGCGGACCTCGTCCTGGTGCCGGTCACCATTACCGACGGTCTCGATCGTCCAGTCCTCGGTTTGGATCGAGACAATTTTCAACTCTATGAAAACAAGAAGCCGCAAGCCATCAAACACTTTTCCAGCGAAGACACGCCGGTGTCGATTGGTTTGATCGTCGACATGAGCGGAAGCATGGCGAACAAAATGGAGCGGACAAGAGAGGCCATTCACGACTTCTGTGAGGCCTCGAACCCTCAGGATGAGTTCTTCATGGTCACATTCTCCGACGCCCCGAGCTTGGCTACCGACTTCACAAACAATGGGGCGGAGTTGGAAAACAGCCTGCTCACGTCCCAATCCAAAGGTAGAACCGCCTTGCTGGATGCCATTTACATGGGCCTGCGGAAGATGAAGCACGCGCGTTATCCCCGCCGGGCCTTGTTGATCCTGTCCGATGGCGGCGACAACCATAGCCGTTACAGCGAGCGGGATGTCAGAAATGCAGTGAAAGAAGCGGACGTATTGCTTTATGCGGTCGGCACCTACGACCAGTATGTGAACACTCAGGAAGAGCTACTAGGGCCGGAACTCTTACGATCAATCACCGAGGTCACGGGAGGAAAAGCCTACACGGTAACAGATCTGCGGATCCTGCCAGCCGTGACGAAAGCGATCGGGACACAATTACGGCACCAGTACGTTCTGGCGTACCAGCCGCAATCGAGCCCGCACAATGGCAAGTGGTACAAGATCAACGTAAAACTTCGACTGCCAAAGAGCCTGCACGCGTTTTTGCATGTAACGGCCCGATCCGGCTATTACGCCAGTTCGGAATAGGGAGGGTTCAGCGGTCGCGATGCACCGTTTCCATCGAAAACGCCGGCACGCAGACCGCAATGTATTCCGCTCCACTCTCTTCCGGAGTGGAATAGCGGATCCACTCTCCCGCATGCGCAATCACCGCTTGCCCGGCGTGAACGTCCAATGTGCCCTCACGGTGCTCCACTCGCAGCATTCCTTTCAGCACGATTGTGAACTCGTCGAAATCCGGGGTCTGTCCCGGTTCCACCCATCCGCCGGGACTGCGCATGTGCGCCACGCTCGCCGAAGATGTTTTCGAATTTACGCGGCCAATATATTCGTCAATGAGTTTTGGCTTGTTGCCGGCCGCCTCAATGCGTGTGGGTTGTGGAATCAGAGTTGGCATGTATCAACAGAGAGTACAACAGACCCGCTCTTGGTTCATACCGGCATTGATTTGAGAGCAACGTCAATCGCAGCCTTCATTTCTGCAGCGCTGGCGCCGTTCGCGGCCTGTACACCCAGCCCATTCATTAGGATGAAGACGTAGCGGGCCAACGATGCAGGATCGACGTTCTTCGGCAGATCTCGTTCCAAACGCGCCTGTTGCATTCGTTTCTGCAATTGGGCCAAACCACTTTCCCGCCAATCGATCATCATTTGTTTGACTCGTTCTGAGCCTGTGCCGCACGTGAGGCCCCCTTGCAGGGTCAGGCAGCCCTTGGGATGGGTCGAGTCCGACAGAAAAGTAAGTGTTCCGCGCAATAAAGTTTCAATCACGGCACGCGCCCTACGCTGATTGAGTGCCTCCCGTAGAAAAGACATGGGGCCTTGCCCATATCGGTCAACAACCCGCCGGAACAACGATTCCTTGTCTCCAAAACTCGAATAAAGGCTGGAGCGATTTATTTTCATGGCGCGGGTGAGGTCATCCAGGGAAGCGCCCTCATAGCCTTTCTCCCAGAACACCCGCATTGCCGCGTCCAGAGCATCCGCTTCGGAGAACTCCCGGGGCCGTCCCATCCTGGCGGGTTGTGCTTTTGCACGTTGCATATGTCTTGGATGACACTTTTATACCATCCAGTTCAAAAAAGATGAATCGCCGTTGCGGCCGATTACATCTGAAACGCACGGTTCAAAAGTGACCGGGAAAAGGAAGGTGGAAGATATGGCGGGCAAACTGGAAGGGAAGATCGCACTCGTAACGGGCGGCAGCAGTGGTATTGGGCTAGCCACCGCGCAGCTTTTCGCGAAAGAGGGAGCTTTCGTTTACATCACAGGACGGCGGCAATCCGAACTCGACAAGGCGGCCAAGAGCATCGGAAGCAATGTGAAGGCAGTTCGGGCCGATGTATCGAGTCTGCCGGATCTCGATCGGCTCTTCGCGCAGATCAAGCAGGAGAAAGGCCGTCTGGATGTGGTCTTCGCGAATGCGGGACAGGCTAAGTTTGTTCCGGTCAACGAAATCACAGAACAGTTCTATGAACAAACTTTCAACACGAACGTGAAAGGTGTGCTCTTCACGGTTCAGAAGGCGCTGCCGTTAATGCCGGATGGCGGATCGATCATCCTGAACGGATCGGTTGTCAGCAAGAAGGGCTTTCCGAATTCCAGCGTCTATTCGGCGACTAAGGCGGCAGTTCGCTCGTTTGCCCGTACTCTGACCACAGATTTGAAGGATCGCAAAATCCGCGTCAATACAATCAGCCCGGGTCCGATTGAGACTCCAATTTTCGAAACGTTCACCGAGAACGAAGAGCAAGTGCGCGCCGTGAAGGCCAGCTTCACCTCCGTGGTACCGCTGGGGCGCATGGGACAACCGGACGAGATCGGGAAAGCCGCTCTCTTCCTGGCTTCCGGCGATTCAAGCTTTATCGCAGGCGCTGAGTTGTTTGTCGATGGCGGCGCCGGCCAGGTCTAAGAGATTCCTAACTGTGGCAGGGGAGGACTCCTGCCACAGAATTCGATGACCGAATATGGCCCTTACGACTCCGCTGATTCCGAAACCCAGCGTGAGATCGCTGTGACCAGCTTCCGTGGCGCAAAGCGCGTCGATTGAGCCACCAGCCAGTTCTGAGCGCCGCTGATGGCCAAGGTGCGGCCCTCCATTACGGCGCGATAGCCATCCAGCGCAACCTTCGCCGCAGGCATGACCCCGGCACGCTTGAATACCCGCGTCTTGTCATTCCCGGCGCGTTTTGCGAATCCCGTCTTCGTCGCACCAGGACACAAGCAGGTCACGGTCACCCCTGAGTTTCGAACTTCGTTCGCAAGCGCCTCAGAAAGCGAAATCACATACGCCTTGGTTGCGTAGTAGACGGCCATCAGCGGACCGGGTTGAAATCCTGCCGTCGAGGCGACATTCATCACTCGGCCGTAACCTCGCTCGATCATGGAGGGCAGAAATAACCGAGTGAGTTCCGTCAGAGCCCTGATGTTCAGGCTGATCTGCCCCAGAATATGCGCTTCCGGCATCGCCGCAAATTCCCCATAGGCGCCAAATCCGGCGTTATTGACCAAAATATCTACTGTCACTCCTTCACGCTGCAATTGGTCGAACAGGAATTTGGGCGCGGGTGAATCGGTCAGATCGAGAGGAACGGCCTTCACTCGGACGCCGCCCGATTCCAACTCGTTCGCGACCTGAGCGAGTTTTTCCGCGCTGCGGGCGACCAGGATCAAGTTGTGATGGTCGCGGGCGAAGAGTTTGGCCAGTTCGTATCCGATTCCACCCGAGGCTCCAGTGATGAGCACAGTCCTTGCAACAGGCATATGAGGCTATTATGCATTCGAGAGGGACGCGCCAACCAGAGCACCAGCCCTTGCCTATGCAGCTTCCCAGTCGTCTTCGAGGGTGGTTGCGTCCTGAGCCCGGTACGCAAGACTGCTCCTCAGTGCTTCGAGCAGGTAATCGGCTTCGTGAATCGCTTCGATCTCTTCCTCATGCTCGTGCTTGTAGAATGGTCCGCCTTCGCCAACAGTGATCTCCCGCAGGCGGGCATAAAGTTTTTCGCGAGCATCGTCGATCCGCTTATTGATTTCTCCGCGATTCTTTTCGAGAATGGCGGCCATGTACGCTTGTTTCCAGGCGAGTGATTCAGGCAGGGACAGGATGGGGGAAGACATAACAGCCTCACAAATGGTGGTCTATTGAAGCCCCAAGGGAATGAGCCGATTCTATGGACGACCAATTCACCGGTATGTGATCAAAATCACATTTTAGGCCGAAATGTACAATCGCGGGTTACGATACTGTGACAGATTCAGGAGGAGCCATGAGCAAAGAAATCTCCCGTAGAGAATTCCTGGAAAACATCGGACTCGGAACTGCAGCTGGAACCAGTCTTCTGCTGTTGAAAGATGTTGCCGGCGCGACGCCAGCCACGAACCCGCTGCCCTCGCGAACGCTCGGCCGCACTGGCGCCAAGGTCTCAATTCTGGCCTTTGGCTGCGGCAGCCGCTTCCTGATGTACAAGGAGGACGAAGCCAGCGGGATACTGAATCGTGCGATCGACTCCGGTATCACGTACCTCGATACCGCGTATTCCTACGGTGATGGCGAAAGCGAGACGCGCGTCGGCAGGGTGATGGCTTCGCGCCGCAAAGACGTATGGCTGGCGACGAAGATTCCAGACCGCACTCGCGACGAGTTCCTGCGACGGCTGGAAGCCAGTCTGAAACGGCTGCAGACCGACCATGTTGATCTCGTACACATCCACAGCCTTGGACAAGAGGACGACCTCGCGAAGATCGAAGCTCCCAACGGCGCGCTAAAAGGCCTGATGGAAGCCCGCGAACAGAAGATGGCCCGCTTCGCAGGTATGACTAGCCACACCAACGGGGAAGTGATGGCCAAGGCAATCGAGCGTCACGATCTCGACTGTGTGCAGATGGCCCTGAACGCCTCGCGCAACGGCCGCTTCGAAGAACTCGCACTCCCCGCGGCCAACAAGAAAAATCTCGGCATCATCGCGATGAAAGTCACGGGACAGGAATTTCTGGTCGGCGACGGAGCAGGGAAGGCAGATATGAACTCTCTGCTGCGCTATTCGATGAGCCTGCCGGTGACGACAGCGGTAGTGGGTATGCCGAAGCCCGAAATGCTCGCGCACAACGTGGAGATCGCGCGAAATTTCTCGCCCTTGAACGATCAAGAGAAAGATCGCTTGCGGCAGCAACTCGGCACAGCTCGCGAAGGGATGGAGAAACGACTGGTCGGCCATCTCGATGGACCGACGCAAGATCCTCAACTCTTTGCGGTTTAGAGTCTGTGGTGGCTCTGAGACTGCGGCGAAGTTCTAAATTTCAATTCGCCGCCTACTCGTAGCGCAGGGCCTCGAGTGGATCGACTCTGGCTGCCCGGCGTGCCGGAACATAGCAGGCGAAAAACGCTGCCGCGAACAGCGTAACCGCCACTGCGCATAATGCAACCGCGTCCAGCGTGCCCACTCCATACAGCAGTCCCTTCAACACGCGGCCAACAAACAATGCGCCAACTAATCCAATGCCAAGTCCGCTCGCAGCCAATGCCATTCCTTCTTTCAGCACCAGCCTCAGAACACGCTCCTGGCTGGCCCCGAAGGCAATCCGCAATCCGATCTCGTGTCTGCGCTGGGCTACCACAAAAGCCATGACACCGTAAATTCCGATCGCAGCCAGCACCAGTGCGACACCGGCGAAACTCGCATAAAGCGCCGTCATAAATCGGTCGTTGACGAGCGACTGGTCGACGATCTCATCCATGGTTCGGATCTGGTCGAGCGGCACATCGGGGCTGAAGGAGTGAATCGCGGCAGCCACGGTTTTGCTCATCGCTGCGGGATCTCCAACGGTCCTTACAACGATTCCGGCTCCCGGCCACGGACTCTGCGGGAAGGGAACATCAATGACCGGGAAGTCCTCTCCGCGCATTCCACCATTGCGAATGTTGCGAGAAACACCGACGATCTGCCATTCCACGGAAGGCCCCAATTTCGTCTGTCCCGGGACGAGTTGTTCGATCAAAATTCGCTGGCGAAGTGGATCGACGTTCTGCAGAAAACGCCGGACGAATGCCTCATTCACGATAGCTACGCGAGGAGCGGTCGGCGAATCTTGTTCGGTAAAAGGGCGGCCCTTCACCATTTGAATGCCGAACGTTTCGTAGTACTCCGGCGTCACCATTTCAAAGCCCGCGCCCGGCCGGCTCGAAGGATCGCTTACCGTCTGCCCCGCGATGCTGAAGGGCATACCAAAACTCACGCCCTGCAGCGGCATTCCGGTCGCCGCTTCCGCATTGACCACACCTGGTAGAGCCTTGATTCTGTCGAGCGCCTCCCGATAGAAACGAATGAGGTGCGCCGACTGGAAAGGCTCCTCTTTTGGTGGTTGCAATCCGAATGTCAGAAGGTGGCTGGCCCGGAATCCCAGATCTACGTGGGATAGGTTCCACAGACTGTGCAGCGCGAGCCCCGCTCCAGACAACAACGTCAGCGCGAGCGCAAACTCGCAAACGATCAGCGTCTTGCGCAATCGATGACGCGCCAGGCTCGTGCCAGACCGCCCGCCATCTTTCAACGTCTCATTCGGATCGACATGCGACGCATTCCACGCCGGGATGCAACCGAACAATGCTCCGGCAATCGTCGTGGCAGCCAGGCTGAAGATCAGCACCGGTAAATTCAACGTGATCTCCGCCTCGGAAGGAAGTTGCCCTGGCGGCAGCTTGTCCACCAGCACCCTCAGGAGAACCGCTCCCAACCCAATTCCAAATCCCCCGCCAATCGCTGCAAGGACAAGATTTTCTGTGAGAAATTGACCAAACAGTTGACGTCTTGTCGCGCCCAGCGAAGTACGAACCGCTGCTTCCCTCAGACGAGTTGTGCCTTTCGCCAACACGAGGTTCGCGACATTCGCACACGCGATCAGCAATACCAGCCCGACTGCTCCCATCAGCAGCCACAAAATTCTCTGGCTGTCCTTGGGGAAAAAGTCGTTGTGCAATGCTTCCACACTCGAACTCCACCCCTTGTTCGACTGAGGATGCTCCTGCGCAATCCTCGCCGTGATCACATTCATGTCCGCCTGGGCCTGGGCAATCGACACTCCGGACTTCAACCGCCCGATGACCATCAAGTAATGAAAATCGTAGTTAATCTGATCGGGCTTGAACGACAACGGCACCACATATTGCGACTCCAGCCGATCAATCTGGCCGGCCTGGTTCACGCCGACCACGGTGTAAGGCTCGCCGTCCATCTTGATTTGTTTGCCTATGATGTTGGGGTCGGCGCCAAGATGAAGCCACAGCCGGTGCGTCAGGATCACCACGCGATCTTTGCCAACTTCACCCTCTTCCGGCAAAAAATCGCGGCCCAGGAAAAGCTTGTCGCCCGTCATCCGGTATGCGCCCGGTGTCATCGTGCGGCCAATAATGCGTTCGGGCTGGTCTGGAGTTGCAAAGTTATAGGCGGCGCCCGTCCACGCAATCAAATCCTGAAACGTCTTGTTTTCCCGTTTCCAATCGAGATAGTCGCCCGCCGAAACTGAGTTGTTGCCGTCGCGGACATGGGACCACACCATCACCAACTGCTCTGGATGTGGATATGGCATGGGCGCGAGCAGCACCGCATAGATCACGCTGAAGATGGCGGTATTTGCTCCAATACCAATCGCCAATGTCGCAACCGCCACAATGGTGAAGCCCAAATTTCTTCGCAGAAGGCGCAGCGCAAAGACGAAGTTTTGCTGAAGGCGATGGATCGTCTGCCATGCCCTGGCGCGCGCCACCATACCGCCGGCAAGAAGTCGCAACCCAAAACGAAAGCCCTCGATTTGTCCAGTCACATTTCCCCGCTTCTTTTCAAACGCAATATCACGGCTCAACGATTGTCAGATCGAGATGTGTTGCAACGTTAGACGCGCAGCCGTGGACTTGGTCTCGCCGAGGCAAGATTCTATCCACTCCGGAGAGAACGTAACTAGTTGATCCCTAAGGAAGAGAACAGGCACTAAGCCGGGGCCGGAGTGCGCAGGCTGTCCATCGCCGAGTTCCGCTGTCCAGAATCGAACACGCACCGCAATCTTGAGGAACCCGACGAAATCCGTTGGGCCACCAAGTCAAAAAAAGGGATAACTCCGTGTTTCAGTGCCTCCGTAGTGAATGTTCCGGCGTCGCAAGAGGCACAACGTCGGCGAAAACAAAGCCATCCCGTGTGACGCATTCTCCAGATTGAATCGGAATCGGTTCGCGAAACATAGGCCCGACGTAGGAGAAAGTGTGAAACTCGCCATTCTCCCCGCACGGATCAACAGTTTCAGGCAGTCGCCGCAATAAATCGTGATCCAGATCGCGCCCCGCGAAATCCGCCGCCATCTTTGTCGGATCCACGCAAACAATGCGCGCCCGCAAGCCACCATCAATCATCTCGTAAACCAGTTCTCGAGTATTCCGGCCCCACAGGGGAAATATCGGATCGAGACCCGTCCCGCGCAGGCGCTCCTCCCGATACTTCCGGACATCCTCCAGAAACAAGTCACCAAATGCAATCGCCGCAACGCCAGACTCGACAGCTTTTTTGCAGGCATCTGCCATCGCTTGCTCATACACTTCATTGCTGCAAGGCCACGGAAGTGGAATCTCCCATAGCGGAAGCCCCGCGGCGGCGGCCTGCTGTTTTAACAGTTCATATCGCGTCCCATGCATGGCCACGCGTTGGAAGTGTGTGTTGATCGTCGTCAGCAGCCCGGCAACTTCCACTTCAGGTTGCTGGCGCAATACGTGCAAAGCC
>Ga0335071_10002962_pt1 | contig 18044 bp, 20 predicted proteins | sample Lox_Sample_15_FD_206724 | JGI IMG/M metagenome (GOLD analysis project Ga0335071, IMG submission 206724) | Soil microbial communities from Loxahatchee National Wildlife Refuge, Florida, United States - Lox_Sample_1.5 | ecosystem: Environmental > Terrestrial > Soil > Wetlands | place: USA... | reverse complement strand
AGCCGGATCCCGAGACGCTTCGCCTCCTCGGCGGTCGCCCGCGACGTGGGCACGCCGACGACGTCCCGGAGCGCCCCCGAGGCGAGGAGCGCACCGATCCGGCGCGTCGCGAACACCGCCGTCGAGCCCGTGCCGAGGCCCACGACCATCCCGGAGGCTACCAGGGACGCCGCGTGCTCCCCGGCCCCGCGCTTCTGCTCGGCGGCGGGATCCGCCCCGGGCGGCGTCACTCGGGCGGGAGACCGAGCTCGATCTCGGCCTTGGGGAGAGCGATCGCGGTCTCGCGAAAACCCCCGTCCACGCAGACGAAGCACGCCTTGTAGACGTCGTCCTGGGCCATCTTGAGCTCGCGGTTGGTCACGAAAACCTCCCGCATCGGGTAGGGCTCGTCGACGCGCTTCAAACCCACGCGCACGCCCCCGCCGGCACGCGCCCGATGGGCCATCACGAACCGGTGCGGCGGCTCGTGCGTGCACTCGCAGGCGGTCGCGACCTCACTGCTCACTGGTCTCTTCCTCCTGCGAGGCGAGGTTCGCGACGGCCAGGGCCGCGTCGACGTTCGGAAAGACGCGGAAGACCGAGTCGAGGTGCGTGATCCGAAAGACGGCGGCGACGCGCTCGCGAGGGTTGACGAGGTAGAAGCGGCGCCCGAGGGCCTCGAAGCGCTTGAGGCCGCCGACGAAAACGCCGATGGCCGTCGAGTCGAGGTGCTCGAGCCCCGTCAGGTCGAGGATCACCGCGCCCGTCCGGTCGGTCGAGAGCTTGTCGAAGCGCTCCTGGATCGCCCGCGTCGCGTCCCCGAGGGCGAGCGTCCCCGAAATCATCAGGATCGTGTGGGCGCCGCGATCTTCTTCGACGAGCTTCACGAGGCCGCCTCCGCTTCGCCCTCGCGCACGAGAACGCTCCCTCGGGCGAGCATCTCGGACCCGGACGTCACCTCGCCGTCGAAGCGGACGATCCGGCCAAAGCGCGCGGCGAGCCTCACCGCGATCTCGAGGGTCTCGCCCGCCCGGGGCGTGCGTTCCGCCGAGAAACCCTCGATGCCGGCGAGAAACCCCGACCGGGCGCTCTCGGGATCTCCGCCCCGGAGCAGCAGCGCCGCCTGGGCGATCGCCTCCGCGTAGAGCACCGGGCTCGGCCACCCGTCGCCTTCGCCGGCCGAGGCCCGCCCGTTGGCGGAAACGCGGGCCCGGACGCGCCCGCGCGCGAAAGCGGCGTCGGGCTCTTCCGAAACCAGGTCCACGAAACGGAAGGGGTAGGCGTGCGGCAGCCCGTCGAGCGGCATCAGGCCGTCTTCTTCTGCTCGATGAAGTCGCAGAGGGCGTCCACCGAGGCGAAGGCCTTGACCCCGACCTCCTCGTCCTCGACTTTGATGTGGAACTCCTGCTCGAGGCCGAGCACGAGCTCGAGCGCGTCGATCGAATCGAGGCCGAGGCCTTCGCCGAAGAGCGGCGCGGCGTCGTCGATCGTCTTCGGATCGATGTCGAGCTTCAAGCGGCGCACGATCAATTCCTTGACGCGCGACGCCAGTTCTTGCCGGGACATGGGGTCTCCTTCTGGCTCGATTATAGCTAGGCCATGCCGCCGTCGGCGCGCCAGACCTGCCCCGTCACGTAGGAAGCCTTCTCCGAGGCCAGGAATCCGACGACGGCCGCGACCTCCTCGGGCTTTCCGAAACGAGCCATCGGGATCCGGCCGAGGAACTCGCGGCGCGCCTCTTCTTTCAGGTGGGCGATGATCTCGGTGTCCACGAGCCCGGGCGCCACGGCGTTGACCGTGATGCCTCGCGGCGCGAGCTCCAGCGCGAGCGCTTTCGTAAACGCGATCAGGCCGCCCTTGGCCGCCGAGTAGTTGGCCTGGCCGGCGTGTCCCGAAATCCCGCTGACCGACACGACGTTGACGATCCGGCCCCGACCCTTGTGGAGCATGCCCCGGATGAGCGCTTTGGTCACGCGGAAGGCACCCTTCAAATCCACGTCGAGCACGTAGTCCCAGTCCTCTTCCTTCATGAAGGGGAACAGGGCGTCCTTGATGACGCCGGCGTTGTTCACCAGGATGTCGGCCCCGCCGAAGTCGGCCGTCACGCGCTCGGCGAGACCGCGCACCTCCTCCGGCTTGCGCACGTCCATGACGAGCGCCGTCGCGTCGCCCCCGGCGGCACGAATCTCGCCCACGGTCGCCTCGGCGCGGGCCAGGTCTTCCCGGCAGGTCAGAACCACGCGCGCGCCCGAGGCCGCGAGCTCGAGCGAAATCGCCCGGCCGATCCCCCGCGAGCCTCCGGTGACGACGGCCGTTTTCATGGCCGATGGACTATATCCACGGCGGCGCGAACTGCCGCCAGAGTGCCCACCGGCTGACACCGCGTCGTTCGATCGATCCAGCGCACCATCTTCGAGAGCATCTCTCCCGGGCCGACCTCGAGGAACACGCGGGCGCCGTCGGCGACGAGCCGCTCGAACGTATCCTTCCAGAGCGTCGGGAAGCAGAAGGCCGTGCCGAGCAGCCGGCGCACCTCGGCGCCGCCCGAGACCGGACGGCCCTCGGGGCCGTAGTAGGCGGAGTCCGGGTCCTTCACCGTCTTCAACCCTGCCACCAGAGGCGCGATCGCGTCGGCCACGGGGCGCATGAGCTCGCTGTGGATCGGCCAGCTCATGGCCAGGGGCAGGACCGAGAGCGCGCGCGGCTTGAGCTCGTCGAGAGCCTCGGCGACGGATTCCTTCTCGCCCGTCAGGACGAACTGGGTCGACGCGTTGACGTTGCCGATCCAGACGCAGCGCCCGCGCGCCCGCAACGCGTCGAGCACCGACTCGACGACCTCCCGGCGCGCCCCGATGACCGCACCCATCGCGCCGCGGATCCCGAGGCGCTCGGTCTCGCGCCACACCGCGACGAGCACTTCGAGCGCCTCGTCGTAGCCGATCGCCCCGGCGGCAACCATCGCCGCGTAATTGCCGAGGCTGTAGCCGGCCGTGGCGCGCGGCGCCACGCCCGCGCGCAGGAGAGCGCGTGCGGCGAGCGTCGAGACGAGGCACACACCGGCCTGCGCGGCGAGGTTCTCGTGCAGTTCCACGTCGGGGCCTTCGAACAGGATCCGCTCGAGGTCCCGGCCGCAGGCCCGCGACGTCGCCGCAACAAGCGAGCGCGCCTCGGGATCGGCCTCGAAGAAGTCCTTCCCCATGCCGACCCACTCGGCGAGCTGGCCCGGGAAGAGGAACGCCGCCGACGCGGTCATGCGGCGTGCAGGTCCGGGAGGACGTCCGCGAGCGCGACGCAGCGATCGCGGGCGAGCCAGCGCTCGAGCCGGTCGGGGAACCGCCGCAGGCCGACGAAATGCACGAGCCGGGACATCGCCGGCAGCCCGTCCATCGGCGGGTGGGCGCGGTCGATCTCCCACGGATGCAGCGTGAAGACCGCGGGCCACCCGCGCGCGCGGAACCGCTCCTCCGCGGCAGCGAGCAGGGGTTCCGGCAGGATCCGGAACGGCCACGCGCCCCCGAGCGGCAGCCGCCTGCCGAGGACACGCCCCGTCAGGGGGGGCAGCTCGACGAGCGACCAGCCGCGGCGGGCGATCCGGGCCGGTCCCTCCGGGCTCGACGGGCCGCCGAGCGGCGGCACGGGCATCATCGAGGCATCGCAGCGAAAGCCCTCCGCCGCGAGCTCGCCCAGGGCCTCGGCGCGGGGATCGCGGATCGACCACTCGGCCGCGCGAAAGGCCGATGCGCCCGCGCCGCCGGCGGCCTCGACGGACTCCCGCGCCCGCCGCAGGTCCTCGCGAAACTCCTCGCGGGTCATCTCGTCGGCGCGCACGTGCAGGTCGCCGTGCACCCCGATTTCGTGCCCGCGCCGGGCGGCCTCCCGCACGAGGGCCGGGTGGCGCCGCGCGATCCACCCGAGGAAGAAGACCGTCGCGCGGTGGCCGCCGCGCGCCAGCGTCTCGAGGAGCGCCCCGAACGTCTCCTCGACCCGCGACGCGAACCCGTCCCAGCGGCCCGGGTCCGAGTAGTAGCCGTCGCCGCAGACGTGGAACCAGTCCTCGGCGTCGATGGTGAGAACGCGCGGCGCGCGCGCGCTCATCGCGAGGGGCGTGACGACGGGCTCGGGCACGGCGCGAATTGTAGCCGCCACGCCTGCTCCGTCAGTCGGTCTCGAAGACTTTGTAATAAACGGCGCCCCAGGAAATGACCCACGTGTCGCGGAAGGGCCTGTAGTGCGACGGCCCGCCGTAGATCGCCCGCACCGGCACGTGGGCGAAGCGGCCGACGTGGCGCGCGGCCTTCAGGAGGATTTCGGTCTCGATGCTGTAGCCCCGGGCCGTCAGGGCGAGCTTCCGGAGGACCTCGGCGGCCACGACGCGGTAGCCCGACTGGGCGTCCTCGATCCCGTGCCCGGTCATGCGCGTCAGGATGCGGCTCCCGATCTCGTTGGTGCGAAACCGGTAGGCCGGGATCGCGTCGGGTTCGGACATGCGCGAGCCGATCACGAAGTCTTCGCCGCCGCGGGCGGCCTCGAGAAGGCGCGGCAGGTCCTCGGGATCGTGCTGTCCGTCCGCGTCCGCGAAGGCCACGTGCGTCGCCTCCGTCGCGAGCAGGCGCGAAAGCCCGGCGCGCACCGCCGCCCCTTTTCCGCCGTTCTCGGGCAGGCGGAGGACGTCGGCCCCCGCCCGCTCGGCCTCGAGCGCGGTCGCGTCCGTCGAGCCGTCGTCGACGACCAGGACTCTCTCGACCCACGGGCGCAGCCCGCGCACGACGGCGCCGACGGTCGCCGCCGCCTGGTAGGCGGGCACGAGGGCCGCGGGACGAAAAGGCTTCGACACGCCCGGATCCTAACCTCGCCCCGACGTCCGCGCGGCCTTAGCTCCTTTGCGCTCTTCCACATGCGTTGACTCGACTCGGCCGCTTGTGAAAAAGTCGGGGCCGCTCCATGCCAGAAAGTTTCATCCCGATTCTGGTCCTGCTCGGAGTCGCTGCGGCCATGGCAGCGGTGATCCTCGTTTTGAATGCCCTCGTCTCGCCGAAGCTCCGCACGCGCAAGAAGTTGGAGGTCTACGAGAGCGGCGTGCCCCTGGTCGACGCCTCCCGCAAGCGTGTCTCGATCAAGTTCTTCGTCATCGCGATGATCTTCATCCTGTTCGACGTCGAAATCGCGTTCGTCTACCCCTGGGCGCTCGTCTTCAAGCAGGCGGCCTGGCCGCTCCTGGTCGAAATGGTCGTTTTCCTCGCCGTTCTCATCGTCGGATACGCCTACATCTGGAAAAAGGGAGCTTTCGACTGGTGAGCCACACCCGCTACCGGATCGAAGCGGCGGGCGAACCGCGGAAGTTTCCGGCGGAGGCCCTGGCGCGGATCGAGAAGATCCTGAAACGCTACCCGACCAAGCAGGCCGCGCTCCTGCCTGTCCTCTGGCTCGCGCAGGAGACCTGGGGCTGGATCTCGAAGGAGGCTTCCGAGGAGGTCGCGCGCATCCTCGAGCTGCCGCCCTCGCACGTCGACGGCGTCCTGACCTTCTACACGATGTTCAACCTGCGTCCGGTCGGCAGGAACCTGCTGCAGTTCTGCACCTCGATTTCCTGCCACCTTCTCGGCGCCGAGGAGCTCGTCGCGCACTGCCGCAAGAAGCTCGGCGTCGGCCTCGAGGAGACGACGAAGGACGGCAAGTTCACGCTGGTCGAGGTCGAGTGCATCGCGGGCTGCGACAAGGCCCCTTCGATGATGGTCAACGACGCGTACTACGAGCCGATGGACGCGGGAAAGCTCGACGCGCTCCTCGAGCGGCTCGGACGGGAGGGCTGACATGGCCTACGAGAAGGTCCTCTCGGCTCGCGTCGGAAGAAAGGACTCGCGCTCGATCGAGACCTACGTCGCCGACGGCGGCTACGCGAGCGTCCGCCGCGTCGTCACGGGGGGCATGACGCCGGAGCAGGTCCTCGAGGAGGTCAAGAAAGCCAACGTCCGGGGCCGCGGCGGCGCCGGGTTTTCGGCCGGCGTCAAGTGGAGCTTCCTGCCGAAGGACACGAAGGGCAAGCCCGTCTACCTGCTCTGCAACGCCGACGAATCCGAGCCGGGGACCTTCAAGGACCGGCTCCTGATCGAGAACGACCCGCATCAGCTCCTCGAGGGCATGATCCTCGCGTCCTACGCGATCCGTTGCCGCAACGCCTACGTCTACATCCGCGGCGAGTTTTACGACGGCGCGCGCATCCTGAACGCCGCGGTCGAGGAGGCCTACGCGAAGGGGTTCCTCGGGGAGAACATCCTGGGGTCCGCCTTCTCGCTCGACATCACCGTCCATCGCGGCGCCGGCGCCTACATCTGCGGCGAGGAGACGGGCCTGATCGAATCGATCGAGGGAAAGCGCGGGCAACCGCGCATCAAGCCGCCCTTCCCCGCGGTCTCCGGCGCCTTCGCCGCGCCGACGATCGTCAACAACGTCGAGACGCTCTGCTGCGTCAAGCACGTCATCGACCGGGGCGCGGACTGGTTCCTGAAGCTCGGCCGCAACGAGAAGAACACGGGGCCCAAGCTCTACTGCGTCTCGGGCCACGTGAATCGCCCGGGCGTCTACGAGGCTGCGATGGGCCTCGACTTCAAGGAGTTCCTGTACGGGCAGAGTTACGCCCAGGGAATCCGAGGCGGCAAGAAGCTCAAGGCCGTGATCCCCGGCGGCGCCTCGGCCGCCATCCTGAAGGCCGACGAGATCGAGGGCGTCCCGCTCGATTTCGACGGCGTCGCGGCCAGGGGCTCGATGCTCGGGTCCGCCGCGATCATCGTCATGGACGAGGACACGTGCATCGTCTCGGCGATCACGAACATCCTGAAGTTCTTCTCGCACGAGTCGTGCGGCCAGTGCACGCCCTGCCGGGAAGGCACGACCTGGCTCTTCAAGGTTCTCCACCGCATCGAGAACGGCGAGGGCCGGCCCGGCGACGTCGAGCTCCTCTCGCGCGTCGGCGGCCAGATGGCCAACGGCATGACGATCTGCGTGCTCGCCGACGGCGCGGCGGCTCCGCTGCTCTCCGCGGTCGCGAAGTTCAAGGACGAGTTCGTCTTCCACGTCGAGCACAAGAGGTGCCTGGCGGGAACGAAAGCCCTGGTGACGGCCTGACATGAGCGCCAACCCGAAGCCGCCGACGCCTCCCGCCCCGCCCGCCGCGCCTCCGCCGCCGGCGAAGGACACCTTCACGGTCACCTTCGACGGCAAGGCGATCGAGGTCCCCAGGAACCTGAACCTGATCGACGCCGCCAGGCTCGCCGGCGTCGACATCCCGCACTTCTGCTACCACCCGCGCCTCTCGGTGGTCGGCCAGTGCCGGATGTGTCTCGTCGAGATCGAAGGGATTCCCAAGATCCAGGCCGCGTGCACGGTCCCGTTGAAGGACGGCCTCTCGGTCAAGACGACGACCGACAAGGTCAAGGCGTCGCGGGCCGCGACGATGGAATTCCTCCTCATCAACCACCCGCTCGACTGCCCGATCTGCGACCAGGCCGGCGAGTGCACGCTGCAGGACAACTCCTTCGGCTACGGGCAGCAGCTCTCGCACTTCGACGAGTCCAAGCGTCAGTACCCGACCTTCGACCGGACCCTGATCGGCCCCCACGTCGTCGCGGACATGACGCGCTGCATCCAGTGCACGCGCTGCATCCGCTTCACCCACGAGATCGCGGGGACCTCCGAACTGACGTTCCTCGACCGCGGCGGCAGGACGCTCGTGTGGACCCACGACGGCCAGCCGCTGGCCAACGACTGGTCCGGCTGCGCCGCGGACGTCTGCCCGGTCGGCGCGCTGACGGTCCGCGAGTTCCGCTTCCGCAAGCGAGTCTGGTACCTGCAGAAGACGAAATCCATCTGCCCCGGCTGTCCCGTCGGCTGCAACGTGTCGATCGAGTCGAAGGACGACGTCGTCTACCGCTTCCTCCCGCGCCTGAATCCGGACGTCAACGACTACTGGCTCTGCGACCACGGCCGCTTCCTGTCGGAGTCGCTGAACGACCGCGACGTCCACAAGGCCGCGATTCGCGACGGCAGCAGGGTCCAGGAAGTCACCGTTCCCGTCGCCGTCGAGCGCATCGCGCGCGAAATCCGCGCGACGGCCGACAAGACGGGCCCGTCGGCCATCCTCGTCGTCGGCTCGGCCCACCTGTCGAACGAAGAGAACTTCCTTCTGCGCAAGCTCGCCGACCGCCTCGGCATCGAGAACCGCGACGTCGTCGCCGACGAGTCGCGGGTCCGCAGGATCAAGTCGCAGACGGCGTGGATCGAAGGGGACGAAGCCGCCGCGAACTTCAAGGGCGCGCGGGACATGGGCCTGGCTCCCGGCAAAGGCGGCTACGGACTCGACGCCGTGCTCTCGGGGAAGGCGTCGCCCGAAGTCGTCCTCGTCGCCGACGCCGCCTTCGCCGCGCTCGCCGACGACCCGGAGAAAGTCGCGGCGCTCCGCCGTGCCCGCTTCGTGGCCGTCGCCGCCCGCAACGCGAACGCCCTCACGCGCGCCGCCGACGTCGTGCTGCCCGCCGCGTCGCTCGCCGAGAAGGAAGGCACGTTCACCAACGTCCAGGGCCGCGTCCAGCGCTTCGAACGGGCCTTCCTGCCGAAGCCGCCCGTCCGCGCCACCTGGGAGCTGCTCCTGCAGATCGCGATCGCCCTCGGGTGGGGCGACCGCGCGTGGACGCCGGCGGATCTCCTCGCCCAGATCGCCGCGGAAGTGCCCGGCTACGCCGGCGCGACCGAGGCGTCGACCGAGGGCGGCCGCCTCCTGAAGAAGGGCGACTTCGCGTGGACGGGCCACCCGTGAGCCTCGTCGACTGGGTCATCCTCCTTCTCCGCGTCCTGCTGCCGGCCCTGATCATGCCGGTCTTCGTGATCCCGCTGACGTGGCTCGAACGCCGCGGCGCGGCCTTCATCCAGGACCGGCCCGGCCCGAACCGCGTCGGACCGCTCGGGCTCGGCCAGGCGATCGCGGACATGATCAAGATGTTCACCAAGGAAGCCGTCATGCCGGCGAGCGCCGACCGCCTCCTCTTCCTGCTCGCGCCCGCCGTCGCGGTCTTCGCGGCCCTCTCGACCTTCGCGATCGTCCCCTACGCCTCGACGATCGAGGTCGGCGGACGGACGATTCCGATCATCGGCGCCGACCTCTCGATCGGGATCCTCTACCTCTTCGCGATCACGTCGCTTTCCGTCTACGCCATCGTGCTCGCGGGCTGGGCCTCGAACGACAAGTTCGCGCTCATGGGCGGGATCCGGTCGAGCGCGCAGATCATCTCCTACGAGCTCGCGATGACGACCGCGGCGGCCGGCGTCGTTCTCGCGGCGAGCTCGTTCCGGCTGCCCGACATCATCGCGATGCAGCAGGGCACGTGGCTCGGGATCATCCCGCGCTGGAACGTTTTCCCGCAGCTGCTCGGCTTCATCGTCTTCTTCATCGCGGCGTTCGCGGAGACCAACCGCCTGCCCTTCGACCTGCCCGAGGCCGAGCCCGAACTCGTCGCGGGCTACCACACCGAGTACTCCGCGATGCGCTTCGGCGCCTTCCAGATGGCGGAGTACGTCAACGTCATGGTCGCCTCCGCGGTCACGACGACCCTCTACTTCGGCGGCTGGTCGATACCCGGCTTCCATCCCCACGGCGTCGTCGGCGCGATCCTCTCGCTGCTGATCTTCGGAGCGAAGACGTTTCTCTTCGTCGGCGTCTTCATCTGGGTGCGCTGGACGCTTCCCCGCTTCCGCTACGACCAGCTCATGAAGATCGGCTGGAAGGCGCTGCTTCCCCTGGCCCTCCTGAACCTGCTGTGGATCGCCGCCCTGTCGGCCTGGAGGCTCTCGCGATGAGCGCCGGACGGCTGGCCTTCGACGCCTTCGCTCTGGTCGCCGTCGTCTTCGCCGGCCTCATGGTCGCGGGGAAGGACCCGATCAAGAGCGTCCTTGCCCTCGTGGTCTCCTTCTTCGCGCTCGCGGCGACCTACGTGATGGTGCTCTCGCCGTTCATCGCCGGCCTTCAGGTCATCGTCTACGCCGGCGCGATCCTCGTCCTCTTCCTCTTCGTCATCATGCTGCTGAACGTCGGCCGCGAGAAGCCCGACGGGTCGCGGCGCCCGATCCAGACCGTCCTCGGCAGCCTCTCGGTCGTCGTCTTCGCCACGCTCCTGCTCGGGATGCTCCGCGGCAGCGGCGCGCGCCTGCCGCCCCAGGCCGAGGCGGTGGGTCCGGAGCAGCTCCCCGACCCGGCCGCCATCGCGCGCCTCCTCTTCTCCGACTACCTGCTGCACTTCGAGGCGGTGTCGGTGCTGCTGCTCGCGGCCCTCGTGGGGGCCTTCGTCCTGGCCCGCCGGGAGGAGGCGCCATGATCGGCACGATCCCGCTCTCCGACGTCCTCCTCGCGTCGGGCGCGCTCTTCTCCATCGGCATCGCCGGCGCACTCCTCCGGCGTAACGCGATCCAGATTTTCCTGTCGATCGAGCTGATGATGAACGCCGCGAACCTGGCGCTCCTCGGCTACGGCGCCGCTCTCGGGACGCACCAGGGCCAGATCATCGTGTTCTTCGTCATCGCCATCGCCGCCGCGGAAGCGTCCGTGGGACTCGCGATCTTCGTCGCGCTCTTCCGACACACGGAAACGATCGACGTGAACAAGATCAACCTGCTGAAGTGGTGACGCGAAAGCGATGACGACGCCGCCGCTCTGGCTCATTCCGGCGATCCCGCTCGTCGGGTTCGCCGTCAACGCCCTCCTCGGGACGCGCCTCGGCAAATCCTTCGTGTCGGCCGTCGGCGTCGGCGCGGCGGGGCTGACCACGATCGTCGCGTACGCGCGCCTCATCCCCTTCGCGTCCGGCAGCCACGCCCCCGTCGTCGAGCCGCTGGCGAGCTGGATCGCCGTGGCGAATCTGTCGATCGACATCTCGTTCCGGCTCGATTCGCTCTCGGCGTTGATGCTGTTCTTCGTCACGTTCGTGGCCTTCCTGATCCACGTTTACGCGATCGGCTACATGCACCACGAAGCGACGGACGCCGGCTACGCCCGCTTCTTCGCGTACCTGAACCTGTTCCTGTTCGCGATGCTCACACTGGTCCTCGGCGAGAGCTTCCTCCTGATGTTCGTCGGGTGGGAGGGCGTGGGCCTGTGCTCCTACCTTCTCGTCGGGTACTACTTCGACCGCGCCTACGCGGCGGCCGCCGGGCGAAAAGCGTTCGTCGTCAACCGGATCGGCGACTACGGGTTCCTTCTCGGCATGTTCGGGATCTTCGCGGCCTTCGGCTCCCTCAACTACTCGGAGGTCTTCCGCAAAGCCGCCGAGCACCCGGCCCAGTACGCGCCGGCCCTGTCGATCATCTGCCTGTGTCTCTTCGTCGGCGCCATGGGCAAGAGCGCCCAGGTGCCGCTGTACGTCTGGCTTCCCGACGCGATGGCGGGCCCGACTCCCGTCTCCGCCCTGATCCACGCCGCGACGATGGTCACCGCCGGCGTCTACATGGTGTCGCGCTGCAACGTGCTGTTTCGCCTCGCGCCCGAGGTCATGCTCTTCGTCGCGTGCATCGGCTGCTTCACCGCGCTCTTCGCCGGAACGATCGCGATCGCCCAGAACGACCTGAAAAAGGTCCTCGCCTACTCGACGATTTCGCAGCTCGGCTACATGTTCCTGGCCTGCGGCGTCGGCGCGTTCCCGGTCGGCATGTTCCACGTCATGACGCACGCCTGCTTCAAGGCCTGCCTCTTCCTCGGGGCCGGCTCCGTCATGCACGCCATGGCCGACGACCTCGACATCCGACACATGGGCGGCTTGAAGGCGAAGATGCCGATCACCTTCTGGACGTTCCTCGCGGCGACCCTCGCCATCTCCGGGATCCCGCCCTTCGCCGGCTTTTTCTCGAAGGACGCGATTCTCTCGAGCGCGTTCGAATCGCCGGAGCTCGGGAAGCTCCTCTGGTTCGTCGGCCTCTTCACCGCCGGCCTGACGGCGTTCTACATGTACCGCATCGTCTCGATGACCTTCTTCGGCCAGTTCCGCGGCACGAAGGAACAGGCGCACCACGTCCACGAAGCGCCCGCGTCGATGACGTTCCCGCTGATCGTCCTCGGGATTCTGTCGGTCGTCGTCGGGTTCCTCGGCCTCCCCGCGGTCTTCGGCGAGCATGCGAACGTGATCGAGCCTTTCCTGGCGCCCGTCTTCCCCCCGATCGCCGGGCACGAGGGCGCCCACGAAGCCCTTCCCCACGCGACCGAGTGGCTGCTCATGGCCGTCTCCGTCGCCGTCGCGGCGTCGGGCCTGACCCTCGCCTACCAGTGGTACGCCAGGCAGGGCGGCCGGACGCCGGCGCGGATCGCGGCTTCGATGCCGGGCGCCTACGCGCTGGTCGCCGACAAGTTCCGCATCGACGAGCTCTACGACTTCCTCTTCGTCCGCCCGTACGCCTGGCTCGCGCACGTGCTCTGGCGGGTCGTCGACGTTCTGATCATCGACGGCATCCTCAACGCCGCGGCCTTCCTGGTCGAGCTCGCCGGCGACTTTCTGCGGTTCCTCCAGACGGGCAACGTCCGCAATTACGCCCTGACTTTCTTCCTCGGCCTGATCGCGCTGCTGCTCTTCGTCGTGGGGGCGCCCTAGATGGACGCCCTGCTGCGGGACCACCTCCTCACGCTCGTCGTGTTCGTCCCCGCGGCGGGAGCCGCGCTCCTGCTTCTGTTCCCCCGCTCCGCGCCCGCCGCCGCGCGCAACGTCGCCCTGGCCGTGTCGATCCTCGACCTCGCGCTCTCGCTGCCTCTCTGGACGCGATTCTCCGTCGCTTCGGAGGGATTTCAGTTCCGGGAGAAGGTCGACTGGATCCCGCAGCTCGGGATCTCGTACAGCGTCGGGCTCGACGGCATCTCGCTCCTGCTCGTGCTCCTGACGACGGTCCTGACGCCGGTCGCCCTGCTCTTCTCGCTCTCGCACGTCGAGAAGGAAGTCCGCGGGTACTCGGTCGCCTTCCTGGTCCTGGAGACGGGGATGCTCGGCAGCCTCGTCGCCCTCGACCTCGCCCTTTTCTACGTCTTCTGGGAGGTCATGCTCGTGCCGATGTACTTCATCATCGGCATCTGGGGCGGGCCGCGGCGCATCTACGCCTCGATGAAGTTCTTCCTCTTCACCATGGCGGGCAGCCTCCTGATGTTCCTCGCGATCCTCTTCCTCGCGATCCGCTACCACGCGGTCACCGGCGTCTGGTCGTTCGCCCTCGACGACCTCTACCGGATGACCTTCACCGGACGCACCGAAACCCTGCTCTTCCTCGCCTTCGCGCTGGCGTTCGCGATCAAGGTCCCGGTTTTCCCGCTGCACACCTGGCTTCCGGACGCGCACACCGAGGCGCCGACGGCCGGCTCGATCATCCTCGCCGGCGTCCTGCTGAAGCTCGGCGTGTACGGCTACCTGCGCTTCGCGCTCCCCCTCTTTCCCGACGCCGCGATGCGCTACGCGCCGTGGCTCGGCGTGCTCGGCGTGATCGGGGTCGTCTACGGCGCCCTCGTCGCCTACGCCCAGCACGACATGAAGCGCCTCGTGGCGTACTCGTCGGTGTCGCACCTCGGGCTCGTCGTCATCGGCGTCGGCGCCTTCACGACGATGTCCCTGTCCGGCTCGATCCTGCAGATGATCAACCACGGGCTCTCGACGGGCGCCCTGTTCCTGCTCGTCGGCGTCCTGTACGAGCGCCGCCACACACGCGAGCTCGACGCCTACGGCGGCGTGGCCGCCGTCGTGCCGGTCACCACGGCGCTCTTCCTGATCGCGACGCTGTCCTCGATCGGCCTGCCCGGCCTGAACGGGTTCGTCGGCGAGTTCACGATCCTCCTCGGCACGTGGCTGTCCCCGCACCGCTGGTGGACCTATGCGGCGGCGACCGGGGTCATCCTCTCGGCGATTTACATGCTGACGCTCGTGCAGCGGGTCTTCTGGAACCCCTTCGCCCACGAGGAGAACCGGGAGCTCACCGACGTGCGGCCGAGCGAGTTCATCGCCGCGTCCGTCCTCGTCGTCCTCATGGTCTGGGTGGGTACGCGGCCCAACGACCTGCTCGACCGCATCCGCCCGGCCGTCGAGACGCTGCAGAAGAACGTCGCCTCCAAGCAGATCGCCTCGGTGAAGCCATGAACGAGAGCTTCGTCCGCTTCACCCACGCCGACCTCGTCGCGATCGCGCCGGAGATCGCGCTCGTCGCGACGGGCTGCCTGATTCTCCTCGTCGAGGCCTTCGCGCCGCGCCTGCGCCGCTGGTTCGCGACGCTCGCCCTGGCCGGCGTGGCGGTCTCCCTCTACTTCCTGCTGCACGCTCCGATCGGCACGACGTTCGGAGGCCGTTACGAAACCTCGTCGCTGACGCAGCTCGTCGGCCTCTTCCTCGGCGGCGCGGCGGTTCTCGCGATCCTGGTCGCGAAGCCTTACCTCGAGCGCACCGGCGAGGAGCGCGGCGAGTTCTATGCGCTGCTGCTGTGGGGACACGTCGGCGTGTCGCTGATGACCCGCGGACTCGACCTGCTGATCGTCTTCATCGGGCTCGAGACGCTGTCCCTCGCGTTCTACGTGCTCGCGGGCATCTTCCGCCGCATTTCGGCCTCCTCCGAGGCGGCCCTCAAGTACTTTCTGACCGGCGCCTTCGGCTCCGCGTTCACCCTCTACGGCGTGGCGCTCCTCTTCGGCGCTTCGGGCGGGACCAGGATCGAGGAGCTCTCGAGCCCCGGGCTCGCCGAGAGCAACGCCGTCGCCTTCGGCCTCCTGCTGCTCCTCGTCGGATTCGGGTTCAAGATGTCGCTCGCGCCGTTCCACGCGTGGGCCCCCGACGTCTACCAGGGCATGCCGACGCCGGCGGTGGCGTACCTCTCGGTCGCCCCCAAGGGCGCCGCGGTCCTCGTCCTCTTCCGGGTCTTCGGCGCCGTGTTCGAGCACGGGATGCCCGACCGCTTCCGCACGGCGATCGCGGCTCTTGCGATCCTGTCGATGACGCTCGGCAACGTCGTCGCCCTGGCGCAGCGCGACGCCAAGCGCCTGCTCGCCTATTCCGGCATCGCGCAGATGGGCTACGTCACGATCGCGCTCGCCGTCTTCGGCCGCGACGCGCTCGCCGCCGTGCTCGTGTACTTCTTCGCGTACCTCGTCTCGAATGCCGGCGCCTTCGCCGCGGTCTCGGCGCTCTACCGCGACGAGACCAAGCCGCACCCGGTCGGCCTGCTCGCGGGCGCGGGACGCCGGGCGCCGTTTGCGTCGGCGGTCCTCGCGCTGTGTCTCTTCTCCCTCGCGGGAATCCCCGCGACGGCGGGATTCATCGGCAAGTTCTTTCTCTTCAAGGCCGCCCTCGAGCAGGGCTTCTACGCCCTCGCGCTCATCGGCGTCCTGAACAGCCTCGTGTCGATCGGCTACTACCTCAAGGTCGTCTACATCCTCTACATGCGCGATCCGGTCGAGTCCGACCCGCCGCCGCCGCTGGCGCCGGCCGACCGTCTCGCGCTGGCGCTCTGTGCCGCGGGAATTCTCGCCCTCGGCATCTTCCCGTCGTCGCTGTGGGAGATCGCGCGCCACGCGGCGGCAACGCTTCCGCTGATCAGCCCCTAGAACACTCGGAATCGCGCCCCTCGGTCGACGCCGCGCAGGCGAAGGAGAAAAGATGGCATCGAAGCGCAAGCCCGCCCCCCGGCCCGCCGCGAAGAAGACCGCGACCCCGACTCCCCTGGCCCCCGAGAACCTGAACCCGTACGAGTTCGCCCTGCGTCAGTTCGAGCGGGCCGCCGACTTCCTCGCGCTCGACCCCGGGACGCGGCAGGTCCTGAGCCAGCCCAAGCGCCAGCTGACCGTGTCGATCCCGATCAAGATGGACAACAAGAAGATCAAGGTCTTCACCGGCTACCGCGTCCAGCACTCGATTGCGCGCGGCCCGTCGAAGGGCGGCATCCGCTTTCACCCGGGCGTCACGCTGGACGAAGTCAAGGCGCTCGCGATGTGGATGACCTGGAAGTGCGCCGTGGTCAACATTCCGTTCGGCGGCGCCAAGGGCGGCATCACGGTCGACCCGAAGAGGCTCTCGATGGACGAGAACGAGCGGCTGACCCGCCGCTACACGTCCGAAATCGCCATCGTCCTCGGCCATGACCGGGACATCCCCGCACCGGACGTGTACACCACGCCCCAGCACATGGCCTGGATCATGGACACGTTCTCGATGACGCAGGGCTACTCGACGCTCGGCGTCGTCACCGGGAAGCCCATTCCCCTCGGCGGCTCCGCTGGCCGCAACGAGGCCACGGCAGAAGGATGCTTCGTCGCCATCGACGAGGCCGCCAAGCGCATGCGCCTGAAGCTCAAGGGCGCAACCGCGGCCGTCCAGGGCTTCGGCAATGCGGGGGCTCACGTCGCCCGCTTCCTCGAGGAGGCCGGCGCGAAGGTCGTCGCCGTTTCCGATTCCCGCGGCGGCATCTACGACAAGAAGGGCCTCCGCATGGAGCTCGTCAACGCCGCCAAGGAGAAGAAGGGCTCGGTGACGGCCACGCGCGGCCAGAAGATCTCGAACGCGGAGCTCCTCGAGCTGCCTGTCGACATCCTCGTCCCGGCGGCGCTCGAAGGCGTCATCACGCGCGAGAACGCGCCCCGCGTGAAGGCGAAGATCATCGCCGAAGCCGCGAACGGGCCGACGACGCCCGACGCCGACGACATTCTCCGCTCGAGCGGCGCCGTCGTCATTCCGGACATTCTGGCCAACGCCGGCGGCGTGACCGTCTCGTACTTCGAGTGGGTCCAGGACCTCTACTCGTTCTTCTGGGATCCGGACGTCGTCCGCACTCACCTCGAGCGCACCGTCCGGCGCGCCTACGAGGACGTCGCCGAGACGGCGCGGCGCCACGACACGGACCTGCGCACCGGTGCGCTGATCCTGGCCGTCGGGCGGGTCGAGGAAGCGACCAGGCTGCGGGGGCTGTTTCCCTAGGGTCCCTCCCCTCTTTGGCGAAGACGCTGGCGTGAGGGGGCTCTGCGCCTACCCGGGCTCCTCTCCGATCAGGATCGCCCGTACCGGCGAGGCGTCGAGCTCTTCGAAACGCAGCGGGAGCGCCACGAGCTGGTACGTCCCCTCGCCGACGGCCTCGAGGTCCAGATCCTCGAGGAGCGCGACGCCGCTGCCGAGCAGCGCGCGGTGCGCCGGGAGGTCCTCCGCGTCCTCGGGGTCGATCGAGGCCGCATCGGTGCCCACGAGGATCGTCCCGCGCTCGGCCAGCCGCAGGGCGGCCAGCGGCGACAGCGACGCCTTGCCGCCGCTCCGGAAAAGGACCCGCGCCACGCCCAGGGCCATCCGCGGGAGCGCGTCCGGCCCCACCTCCCCCAGCCCCGGGAGCTCGATCACCCGCGCCGGACCGATGTAGGCCGACAGCGGCGCCTCCGCGATCGTCTTTCCGTCGGCGAAGACGTGGCTCGGCGCGTCGGCATGCGTCCCGCAGTGAGCGCTCATCGAGAAGCACGTGGATCCCCACCGCGCCGAGGCGCCCGGCGCCTCGAGCTCGCGCCAGCTGAAGGCGACGTCGCCGGGCCAGACCGGCGTCTCTTCGCTGATGCGGCGCGAGATGTCGTAGATCTTCATCGCAGGCGCCGCAGCGTCTTCGTCTCCGCGTAGCGCTCGGCGACGTGCGGATCGAATCCCTTGTGGCGGGGATTGACCGGGAGGTCGCGGTATTCCGCGTCGCAGCGGTAGCAGATCGTCACGGGCTTGACCCGAGCCGCCACGACCCAGTCGATCACGACCGACACGAGGAGGACCGGTGTAAACCAGATCCAGCCGAACCGCCAGCCGACGAAGAGCGCGAGACCGAGAGACGCCGCCATGATCAGGCAACCCAACCGCTGGTCGAAATCCTTCTGGAGGAAGAACGCGCGGTTGTCGCAGAAGGCGCAACGCTCGACGCCCTCGGGCCCGGCGGCTCCGGGCGCCCTCACGGCGTACGCCTTGCCGCAGGTCGCGCACGCGAACTCGCCGTCGTCGGTCTGGCCGTGGTCGCGCCACGCGAGACAGTCGGCGCAGTAGTGCCTCGCGCGCATGGAC
>Ga0335071_10002961_pt1 | contig 18046 bp, 16 predicted proteins | sample Lox_Sample_15_FD_206724 | JGI IMG/M metagenome (GOLD analysis project Ga0335071, IMG submission 206724) | Soil microbial communities from Loxahatchee National Wildlife Refuge, Florida, United States - Lox_Sample_1.5 | ecosystem: Environmental > Terrestrial > Soil > Wetlands | place: USA... | reverse complement strand
TTCTGTAACGGGATATTCGATCAATTTCCCGCGCAGGCGAGCTTCCTCGACCAAACGCCGGCAGACGGTGGTGTACGGAGCAGCCTTTTTTCCGCGCCTCTTTTCCCAGCCCAATGGCTCCAGGCGCGGGTCGTCCATGTCGCGGGTGTACTCGCAGATGTCGCCGATAGTGATCTCACCGTCGACGCCATCAGGGACCTCTCGCTTGAGCGCGCGGATTTCATCGATGTGCGCGTCGAAATCGAGGGCCCCTGGGCAGCATCTGATGCTGTATACGGGTCCGAGCTTCCAACCCGATCCCGTGATGTTGCCGAAATGGTACTTCTCTTCCATGACGGCGTACGGGCGCCAGCGCGGAGGTTCTATCCATCCGCGCTTGGCGATGATCTTGTCCAGCGCGGCGACCTGCTTCTCGGTGACGATCTTGAGCTGGTCTACCCACCCGGCGACACGCTTCAGGCTCGTCCTCGCCCACGATCATATCGGCGAAGAGAACTCCGAAATCCGGCCGGTCGACGCCGAGTTGCTTCTGCACCGCACGCGATGTCAGCCCGATCGAGATTTTTTCCCAAAATGTTTGGGAAAAAATCCACGAGCCAACCCCGATCTTTTGCAATGGCTTGTCTTGGTTCGCTCTCTAAAATCCTCTGACCGGCTGGGGTAAGAAGCCGTGGGGGAATAGGGGATGGGCATTCGGGTTCTGTGCGTAGCGTCGGTTTCGGCACTTCTTGTGGTGTCGAGCGAAATTAGCCTCGCCCAAGATCAATCCACGGACGGCCACATGCTGCCGACCTTGCGGGTGCGGCAGCCGACTCAGCATCCCAAGCGGGCGCGTCCGAGGGTCGTGGCCGCACCCGCCGTCACCCCGACCCCGGCTCCGCCGCCTGCGCCGACCGTCGAGCTCTATCCTACATCGCCGCTGGGGGGCGGAATCGAGGCTGACAAGGTGCCGGCGAGTCTCAATGTCGTCGGCGCCGGCGAGATCGAGCGGGCAGGGTCGCCAAGCATCACCGACGCCCTCAAGCTGAACATACCCAGCACCAACGCGACCGACGTCGCGGGCAACCCGTTCCAGCCGAACCTCGAATTCCGCGGCTTTGTGGCCTCCCCGGTATCGGGTACCCCGCAGGGACTTGCGGTCTATCAGAACGGGGTGCGGATCAACGAAGCCTTCGGCGATACCGTCAACTGGGACCTGATTCCTACCGCAGCAATCCAGTCCGCCATTCTGGTGACCAACAACCCGGCGTTCGGGCTGAATGCGCTGGGCGGGGCCGTCGACATCCAGATGAAGAACGGCTTCCTCTATCATGGCGCGGAAATTGACACCATGGGCGGCTCGTACGGCCGTATCCAGAGCTCCCTGCAATGGGGCAAGCAAGTTGACAACAATTATGCGGTCTATGCCGCGCTCGAAGGAGCGCACGATGATGGCTTCCGCAATTTCTCGCCCTCCACCATCAGGCGCTTCTACGGCGATGTCGGTTATCGATATGAGGGCAACGAATTCCACGTCAATATGGGGGCCGCGCGCGACGATTTCGGCGCGACGGCGACAGTGCCGGCCGAGTTGCTGGAGCAATATTGGGGGGCCACCTACACCACGCCGCAAACCTCAACCAACCAAGTCGGCTATTTGAACCTGACGGGAAAGGTGGAAGCGAGTCCAACCTGGACGATCGAGGGCATTGCCCATGTGCGCGCGTTCGACCAGAAGACCCAGGACGGCAACCCGACAGGTACGCAGCCCTGCGCCGCCGATCCGACGCTGCTCTGCTTTGGAGATGGTGTCACGCCGGCCAACGGCGTCAATGGAGCCCAGCTTTCCAACCCCTTTCCAGCGGACGCCATTCTGGGCGAGAACGATCGGACATCGACGCAGACGAGGACTGCCGGATTTTCACTGCAGGCGACCAATACCGACCAGCTGTTCGCGCACGGCAATCACTTTGTCGTCGGAACCAGCTACGACTACAGCGTCACTCACTTCAACGCCAGCGCGGAGCTGGGTACGTTCGACCCCAGCCAGAACTATGTCATGAGCGGCTCCGGGATTTTCCTGGGTACTTCCGGAAACCCCGTTTCGGACGGTCCGGTCTCGCTTCGCGCCACCAATCAGTATACCGGCCTCTATGCGCTCGACACGTTCGACGTGACCAGCGCCTTCTCGATCACGGGCGGCGGGCGCTACAACGTCGCCAATATCGATCTGCAGGACCTGATCGGCACAGCGCTGAACGGCAACGAGACCTATACGCGCTTCAATCCCATTATCGGCGGCACCTACAAGATCACACCTGGCCTGACGGCCTATGCCGGCTATTCGGAAGCGAACCGCGCACCTACTCCGCTCGAGCTTGAATGCGCCGACCCCGCACACCCGTGCATCATCGCCACGTTCCTGGTTGCCGATCCGCCTCTCAAACAGGTTGTCTCCCATACCCTGGAAGCCGGCTTTCGCGGGACACAGGACCTCAATATCGGTAAACTGTCATGGAAGGTGGGCGCGTTCCGGGCAGACAATACGGATGACATTCTCGCCATCCCAAGCCCGATCCTGCAAGGGTTCGGCTTCTTTCAGAATGTCGGCAACACGCGACGCCAAGGCATCGAGTCCGAGATCACGCTCAAGTCGAAGCAATGGCAATTCAACGCGAGTTACGCTTTTATCGACGCGCGCTTCCTTGATGCGCTGCAGCTTGCTTCCAATAGCCCCTTTGCCGACGCCAATGGCAACATCCAGGTCTTGCCAGGCGATCAGATCCCGGCGATCCCGCGACATCGCATCAAGGCGAGCGTCGATTATTCGATCACCGATGCCTTCAAGATCGGTGGTGATGCCTTGTATGTCTCCAGCCAGTATTTCGTCGGTGACGAATCCAACCAGTTCCCAAAATTGCCTGGCTACGCGGTGTTCAATCTCCGCGCCTCATACCAGATCGACAAGACGTTTCAGGTTTATGCACGCGTCAACAACATCTTCGACAACCGCTATGCGAGTTATGGCACGTTCTTCGATACTAATGCTCTTCCCAACTTCTACAATGGCGGTGCGGCATTTGCCGATCCACGTTCGCTCAGTCCGGCGCAACCGCGTGCATTCTATGCAGGCCTGAAGGCAACTTTCTGAGTGTGATAGATCAGATCATGCTGGTGCTACCCACTCTCGCCGGCCAGTTTCTTCAGCTGCTCGATCTGCTTCGATGCCACCGCGACGATCGGATCGTTCCCGCAGACAGGGATGTTCGGAGCGCCCGCACTGCCTATTCAAAGCGAACGCTGAGTGACGCGCAGCACGAGTAGTTTCTGAAAGAAGAAACGGCGCGCGCGGTGCGCTGGCAGGAAGACATCGGGCTCGACGTGCCCGTGCATGGCGAGTTCGAGCGCAATTTTTAATATTGGTCGAAAAATGACCCCCATCGGGGTCGTTGGGCCCCTTCAGGTCATTGATTTCATTGACTATGGATGATTGAACTCCACGCCGATTTTGGTCGAGACCCCGCGCCGAAACACAGACATCACGTGGCGGCGCAATATGTCGTAAAGGGATAACAGCGGAAGTAGAAAACCAACTGAGTTCGGAGTGATTTCAAAGCTTCTGCGAAACACCCACGTAAAAGCCTCGCCGCGCTCCGAATTGCGGCGCGAACACGCCTATACCGCTGCCATCGCGTATCTCGTAGACCTTGTCGAAGAGATTGACCACGTCGAAGCGCACCGTGAGCGGCTTGCCGGCCGCCCCAGCCGCGAACTCATGCACGATTCCGAGATTAGCCGTCGCGTAGGGTTGATTAAATGTGGAGTTGGCAAAGCCGGAAGGGAGGCCGCTGCCGTATCTCATATCGACCGTGAACAGGGTTTTGTCCCAGCGGTAGGCTGCGCCAGCGGACCCCGTCAGCATCTGCATGTCGTCCGTATAATGATAATGGGTCAGCAGAAAAGCGTATTCATCCGGATCGAGAAGATACTGATTTGAGACCGGATCGGTCGCCCTAGTGATGTTGAAGGCGAAATTGGCATAGGCTCTAAAATTGCCGTTCTCATATTTGACCTTGGCTTCCGCGCCATTGCTATATCCGTGCGCCCAGTTGAACTGCGTGAGAACAACAGCCTGACCGAACTGTCCATCGTCGATAAGATCGGTGGCAGTTTTATAGTAAGCGTCTAACCCCACCGTGAGACCTGGAAGCACTTTCTGGTCCACGCCGACGTCGAAATAATGAGACCGCTCCGGGAGCACCGGATCATTCAAGGGGACAGCCGGCTGGTTCGTTGTATTGGTGAACAGCGCGAGGTTCGATTGAGTTGCTTGTGCCTGCATCGGCGGCGTAAAGTAACGGGCGTAGCCAGCATGGAAGGTAGTGTTGTCGAACGGCTTGTAAATTAGCGTGGCGCGCGGACTGAACTGGTTGGCGTCGACGAACTGGTATAACTGATCGAAGCGAATTCCGTAATTGAGGGTGAGTTGCTTGGTGAGCTTCCACTCGTCTTGCACGTAAGTGCCGATGTTCCAACCAACCAGCGAGTTAGCGTCAGTAATGGTAAAGGGCGTCGGCGAAATTGCCCCGGTATCAGGATCGACGGGAAGAACGGTCGATATATTGGTGACGTTGGTCTTCTCTGCGCTCACCAGGAAGCCCCCCCGTAACGTGTGCGCGCTGTTTACCTCATATGCAGCGTCGAACTGGGTGCCATACATCTGGCTGGCGCGGGTCACGTCCGACGCGACATCGTTGAATGTGAGATCACCGGGAATGTCAGGAATGAAATGCACATTGGCGTAACGCGAAAATACCGCAAGCTGGGTGTCAACTTGGTCACCTTTGGTCTGCAGCGCGACAATATTGTAATAGAATTGATCGATCTCGTTTTCGTTCAGCGTTGACGAGTTTGCCGTAGGGGATCCGAAATCGCCAAGAGGCGCTTGGTTCGGATTGTTCGGAATCTGGAATGCGCTGTACGCAGCACCGGAGATTATGCTCAAACGTGTAGAATCGTTAAGCAGTGTCGAGACATAGGCGAAGAATTTGCCTTGGTCGGTATGATCGTGAAGCGCATTGAGCGACGAGGTCGGATTTTCGATGCCAAGGTTGTTCCAGTTACCACGGCCGGCAAAGAAATACAGGGTATTGCCGACACTGCCGCCGTAATCAAAACTGGGCGTGATCGTCTGCCGACTGCCGCCATAGATACTGATATCCCCGCTTGGGGCGGAAAAACTCCGTGTGGTGATGTCGAGGACACCCGCGGTGCGACTGCCGTACTGGGCCGGCAGCGTGCCTGTCAGCAGAGATATGCTGGCGATGATACTTGTATCGATTGTCGGTCCAAGAGCCGAGACTCCTTCCGGCAGGACCACCCCATTGAGCCGGGTCTGAACATTGGCGTATTCGCTGCGGACGTGGAAATTCGGATTGGAGGCGGCAGAATCGTAGTTCACGCCGGGGAATTGAAGAATCAATTTGTCAATCGATTGGTTATCGCCCTGCGGCATCGTCTCGATGCCTTCCCGGGTGACCGTATATGACGTCGCTCCGAACTTGGGCAGTATATGATCGCGCGACTGATCGAAACCTTGCATCTTCGCATCGAGCGCCGCCTGGGCCGGCGTTGGTGCGCCCGCTCCGGCTACTGGTGCCCCCTGCGCAGGCCGGTCGTTGCGGCCGGCTCCACTGCGTGAAACGGCCCGAGCTGCAACCTTGGGCTTCGCGGGCGCTCGTTGGGGCTTTTTTGGCGGAGCGACGACCTCGACGGGCGGTAACTCTGTCGTTCCGCTTCCTTGAGCCGACGCGGCGTCCGGATTTGCAAGGCAGAATAAGCCCGCTGCAATTGCAGGCGTTAGCATAGTCGCAGAGGCCCGCAGCAACTTATCACTCCGATGGATGCTGCGCCCATCGTCGCAGGGCCACCTAAATAGCAAGCTCGTCCCAAGAAAGGCATGCAGCCAGCGCGGCCGGCGCTGTGCAATGGGATTCATCTCAGCCCCCAAATTCGCACTGAAAACTTCGGTAGTGAATGGGACCTCCGTTCGCAGATGTTATTCCGCGCACGTCCAAAGCACGATTGGAATCGGTCTAGACTGCAGACTTAGAATGAGAACGCGTCTTTTGGATCACGCGGAGGCCGGTCATCTTCTCCGAGGAGACCCCGCTCAAGCAGGGCGACAAGCTGCCGATTACACTCGAGTTCGAAAAAGCCGGTAAGGTCACAGTTTCGTTCGATGTCGAAAGCGTCGGCGCGCAAGGTCCGGGCGGCGCGTCCAGCGAAAAGATGAACATGAAGAAGATGGATATGAAGAAGATGTAGCCGCACCGCCGCCCGAGCATTTAGGGGAGGAGGCTGGCTCTATCAACTTGGAATTCGCAGGCCGACGCCGATCTCAGGTGTTCTTGAGATCTTTGAGATAGGCGCAGAACATGTCGGCCATGGCCTCGGCACAGGCGTCGATCTCTGCAGGCGTTCGAGGACTTTCTGAAAAGTGCTTCCCTACCTGGCTCAGCGTCGTTCTGATCAGTTCGCCGGCCAATTTGCGAGTTGCCTCCGATGCCTCGGGCAACACCTCGTGCATGAACATCTGGATTGTGCAATGTGCCGACGCCCTCGCGTCCTTTGCCTCCGGCGCATCGCGATAGAGAGGGGCTGCGTCACCGAGCGCCACGCGAACCGCGGCCTCATCGCATTCCGATCGGATGAAGGCGTGGACAAGGGTGCGCAGCCGTTTAAGCGGAGGTGTCTGGACGTCTACAAGAATGCCGCGCAGCAGGTCGCCGGTCTGCCGCCATTCGTCACTCTGGAGTCGGAACAGGATCGCCGCCTTGTTTGGAAAATACTGGTACAGCGATCCGACGCTGACGCCAGCCTTCTCGGCTACCCGCGCCGTCGTGAAACGCTGAGCACCTTCCTTCGCCAAAACCTGAACAGCTGCCTCAAGAATGGTGGCAACGAGCTCCACCGAGCGAGCCTGCTGGGGCTGCTTTCGTGAGGAAATTGAAGTGCTTGGGCGATCGGTCATGGCGGGCTGCCAGAATGCGATTAGCGAATGCGAATAATTATTCGTATTTTCTGGACAACGCAAAACCGCGCTGGCCCCCGACCGGAAGACCCTCCATGACCACCCTGACTACCGCCCCGCTTCGCCCACTCTTGGATCGCTTGTTCGACGAAGCCGCTGCCGTTGAGGCAGTGACTTCTGCCGCCGTCGCCGACCTCTCCGACGAACAGCGATCGCGCATGATGCGGAGCAAGACCGATTACCGCGACCTTTATGGGCGATTGAAGAATGCGCCGCTTGCCGTCTCGCGAGAGACCGGTGTGCTGCTTTACATGCTCGCGCGAAGCGCGCGCGCACGGACGATCGTCGAGTTCGGGACTTCGTTCGGCATCTCGACCCTGCATCTCGCGGCGGCTCTGCGGGACAAGGGCGGCGGCCGCCTGATCACCACCGAGTTCGAACCGTCCAAGGTCACGCGAGCCCGCGACAATTTGACGGCCGGAGCTCTCGTCGACCTCGTGGAGATCCGAGAGGGAGACGCTCTGCAGACGCTGAGCATCGATCTTCCTGAAACAATCGACCTGCTGCTGCTCGACGGCGCCAAGGCCCTCTATCCGGAGATTCTTGATCTGGTGGAGAGGCGGCTGAAGCCGGGGGCGTTCATTGTCGCCGACAATGCCGACTACAGCCCCGACTATCTGGCGCGCGTGCGTTCACCAGCAAAAGGCTACGTTTCCACGCCGTTCGCCGAAGACGTCGAGCTATCCATGCGGATCGACTGACGCCAACCAGCGAAACTCGAGTAGCGCTCTTCCGCACTTAGCGTGAACACTGTTCTCATGCTCGCGCTGTCCCTTGTGCTTCTCGGATTGACAGCATTCTTCAACCTGGCCGAAATGGCGCTGGTCTCGGCGCGCGCTTCGTCCGCTGGCGCGCGCGGACAACGCCAAGGCTGCAGACAAGGTCCTTGACCTCAAGAAGCGCCCAGGATTGTTTCTGGCGGCGATCCGGGCCGGAGATCTCATCACCGACCTTCTCACGGGCGCATTCGTCGTAGGCTGGATCGAAGATGTGATCCGCGCGGGATTGAGCACATTCCCGCTCGAAGCGCTTGATCGGGAGCTCGCACGGAAGCTGCAGCAGCAGGTCGCCGAGTGGAATGCGATGCGCGCACCCGTGATGACGCGGACCCCCGACGGCATCCGGGTTGAACGGCGGTCGAGGCGGCGACCGGATTTCAATCGTCTGCCCGCCTGAGACTCCGCCGGAACGGAACTGGTTCGTGTGGCGTTGACCCGGACCTTTCCATCGGAGGAAACTTCATGAAGTGGTTTATGGCAGCGGCCGCGATTTCGCTTGCTCTCGTCCCCGGCCGCGGACGCCAAGGGCTGCATCAAGGGCGCCATCGTCGGTGGCGTCGCTGGACACATGGCCGGCCACGGCAAGCTAGGTGCGGCGGCCGGCTGCGCCGTCGGTCATCATGAAGCGAACAAGAAAGATCCGAACAACGCGAACGCCCAGACGCCTTCGCAGTAGAAATGAGCCCGACGGCAGTCAGGCATCGCCGGGGCACTCCGGGCAGGTGTCGCCGATCGAATTGACCACGTCGCGGATTTCCGCGCCGGCTTCATCTGCGGAGACCCCGGGCGGCGGATCCTTGCGCGCGATGTCGAAGGCGCGGTCGCGGGCGTCCGGGTCGGCGTGGTCCTGCATCCAGCCGTGCTCCTCGCATTCGGTGATGGGACCCCACGCCGATCATGGCTGGGACCCTACGCCGAAACACACATTGTCCTGTGGTATGTGTTTGGTCAACACGAGGATCTTATGAGTTCACCGCCTCAGTCAAGGCGCGGCTAATGCCACGGGAGGCGCCGGTAATCAACCAGACCTGCGACACAATCCTGCTCCCCTTCACAATGCCGAGTGAGCGGTGGCGTACCCTCATGAGGGCATCGACTTGCTGCAATCATTGGCATGTGCGTGTTCAGCGGTGTTCACCCCAAGCCGCGTCGCAACTTCTTGCATTTTTCGTGCAACGTCGTCTGGGGCGAGAATGCCTTTCTGAAACAGGATATTGCTGAAGGCGACAATCCAGCGCTCGTAGTAGGTCAGCTTGCCGATTAGCTCCGCTCCGAGAGCCTCGACGCCGCGGCGCTTCTCTTCGGTATTGATGATCTTGTGAAAATCCAGCACGTCGGCAAGGGCGTGGCACCGCTTCTCCCAGGGCTCCAGCTCATGCTCAACGCGCTCGATTGGACCCGCCTCAAGCCCACCGAATTCGGTCGGCAGACGCGTCAGAAGTTCATGCTTGTCCGGCATGCTCGCCTCCTAGCTCAATTCAACCGGCACGACTCCGATCATGGCGTCGCGGGTCACGAGCGCAGCTAGCTGCTTCTCGCCGAAATTCTCCGAGCCTTTCGGCCGTTTCGGTAAGACCAAAAAACGAACCTGTGCCGTGGAATCGCTGACGCGCACTTCCACATCATCCGGTATGATCGTGCCAAATTCTGCCAATACGGCCCGCGGTTCAGTGACCGCGCGAGCGCGGTATGGCTTCAACTTGTACCAATCTGGTGGCAACCCAAGCACCGGCCGCGGATAGCAGGAACAGAGCGTGCAGACGATCAGGTTATGGACGTTGTCCGTGTTCTCGAGGACGATCAGGCCGGTGTCGTCATAGAAGCTGATTCCAAGCTCCTCACATGCGGCGCGCCCGTTAGCAAGCAAGCGTTTCTTGAACTCGGAATCGATCCAAGCACGGGCGACGACTTTGGCTCCGAGCGCCGGCGTCCGTGAATCGAGAACCTCGATCTGGCGTCGAATCTCAGCAGCCCCAATTAGCCCTCGCTCCACGAGCAACTCGCCGATCGACATTTCGAGCATCTCGAAATATCCCGGCACATAGTCGCCGGTGCCAATTCCCGCAGCGGCCCGATCGTGGTCGCCGTGGTCCTGCTCGTGATTGTGATCGTGGTGAAGGTCCACCATTGTCAAATCCTCTCTAGCCAGGTTTCGAAAACCTCGATGCATAAGCTGTCTTTCGAGGAGTTCGGATAGGAGGGCCACAGCTCGGTCATTAAGAGCGATATCCGGTAGTAGTGGCGCTTGGAGCCTCCGTTGCGGCCGTATCCTTCTTCCTCATTGTTGACCGCAGCCGGTTCGACAATCGCTACAATGGTGCCCTTCTTGCCCCGAATGTAATTCGGCACACGATAGTGCCCGATCGGAAATCGGACCGCGACCCTTACGTGGTCACCAATTGCAAATATCGGCGCTTCACCTTCGGCTAAAACGATCTGAGGCGCGGCCATATTCCTCTCCCCAACGGTGAGTGAGGTTAGAGAGTCGCCAAGTAAAGTGCGGTTCGAAACTACCGGACATCGGTTCTCCAGCAGCCCGAACGGTAATACGTGCGATCACCGGAACTCTTTGGCGTGATTCTGAAAACTCCTGAAATCTCTCGGTCTTCTGGAAGGGGCGCGAAACTCAATCCCAGTCGACAAGGCCAAATCGTGCAAAATGCGGCAGCGTTACGGGGCAAATGACTTTCTGGCTCTTGCGCTACCCCTCGGCATTTCAACGACAATTTTATCCTTGCTAACCCGATTGCATCTTTTGACCTGGCAGCAGAGCGCTTAAGATTTTCATCGCCTAAGATTTCATCGTTTTACCCGCTGGCAAGTTTGACGCGACGCGTCACTCGTCAAGCCGTTGAAAGTCATAGACAATCGGTCAGTATGAGGCATTAATGCCTTCGGTGCCAAACGGTTCGATTTACGCTTCGGGAAAGTGGGAAATCGACCTAATCCGGCGCGAGCTTCGCGCGGGGGGAAAACACGTTCCAATTGGTGGCCGCGCATTTGAGATTATCGCGGTCCTGGTCCTGTCTGCGGGCCAGCTCGTCACCAAGGATGAACTGATCGAACGGGTTTGGGAGGGCCTTGTCGTCGAAGAGAACGCCTTGCAGGTCCATATTTCCGCTATTCGTAAATCCTTCGGTGCCGATCGAGAATTGCTGCAAACGGTCTCCCGGAGAGGTTACAGGTTACTCGGCACATGGACGGCCCGCGACGCAGCCAGGTCCGTCGAAGCCTCAATAGATCTGGATACAGAACATCCGTCCCTTCGAAGCCTCGGGTCGAACCTTGCAGCTCCTACGTCCAGCCTCGTCGGCCGGGAAAGTGCTGTAAAGCAATTGCAGGAACTGGTCTCGACAAATCGCACGGTCACTCTGACCGGCACAGGCGGCATCGGGAAGACATCTCTCGCCCTCGAAGTCGCTCGTAGCCTACTGCCCAGCTTCGATGGAGGAGGCTGGTTCGTTGAGCTCAATGCGCTCTCCGATCCGAGTCTGGTCCCGTCGGCCGTAGCCCGTATTCTTGGGCTGAGCCCAGGTGGGGACGTGGTCTCTCCGGCGTCGATTGCGCGCGCCATTGGGAAGATGAAACTGCTTCTCGTCGTCGACAATTGCGAGCACCTCGTGGAGGCAATTGCGGTTCTCGTGGAGACGATCTTGAGGATATGTCCCAAAGTTTCCGTTCTTGCGACGAGTCGAGAAGTCTTGCGTATTGAGGGAGAATATGTATTCCGCGTGCCTCCGCTTGATGTACCCAATTCAGATTTGGTCGAGCGCGACAGCATTGAGAGCCATAGTGCTGTGCAATTGTTTGTCGCTCGCACCGCCGCGCTGAACTCCGACCTATCGTTGAATCACGATGACTTCTCTACAATTGCTGGAATCTGCCGTCGCTTGGACGGCATTCCGCTTGCGATCGAATTCGCGGCGGCGAGAGCTGCAACCCTTGGCCTGCAGGAAGTACGGAGACGGCTTGACGATCGCTTCAGTCTGCTGACCAGCGGGCGGCGGACCTCCTTTACACGACATCGAACGCTCCGAGCCACGCTGGATTGGAGCTACGAACTCCTGCCGCTGGAGGAACAGCGACTCCTCCGACACCTGGCAGTATTCGCTGGAGGATTTACGATCGAGGCAGCGAATGCCATATCCGGTCTGAGTAAGGAGGAGATTGTCGATACCGCGGATCGTTTGGCCAATCTAGTCGGCAAGTCTCTTGTCACGCTGGAATCGTCCGTGACCGAAGGGCGATGGAGACTTCTTGAAACTATTCGCGCTTACGCATTTGAAAGGCTTTCTGAATACGGTGAAGCGGATCAGGCCATGCGCAACCACGCGCGCTACTTCGAACGGCTTGTATCGCTTGCGACGAGGCCCTCGGTATCGAAGCCGTTACGGAGCGATTTAGATCGGCTGGGCACGGAAATTCACAATGTTAGTACGGCGCTCGATTGGTCATTTTCCGAATCCGGGGATTCGACGATAGGTGTCTCGCTCACAGCCAGCTACACCGCTGTTTGGCTTCATTTCGCCCTGATGGTTGAATGTCGGGACCGTGTTCGGCGAGCAATCGAGTTTTCGAGTGAGTTAACGTCCTTTGCGCGCTTGCAAATGCTCGTGGCCCTGGGGGGCGCGCTCATCTTCACAATGGCGCCTGTCGGTGAAATAAAGACGGTGCTCGCCGAGTCGCTCAAATTGGCCGAGGAACTTGATGACCTCGACGCTTTGCTTCGAACTTTGTGGTCGGTGTGGGCGCTTCACTTCAACATTGGCGAATGTTTAGTTGCGAAAGGTGCTACAGAACGATTTGCCCGCGCTGCGCGACGCACCAAAGACAAGGCTACTCTCAGTGTCGCCGATCGACTCCTTGCAAACACGTTGCAATATTCTGGGGAACAAGGCGAGGCCCGTCACCTCCTCGATCGTGTTCTGGAAAGCTATGTGGCCCCGAATAACCAGCACCATATCGCGCAGTTTCACTACGACCAGCGCGTCCTGGCGCGGACGATGCTCGGTAGAACCCTGTGGATGCAGGGTCATGTGGCAGCAGCCAAAAAATTGGTGCAGCAAAGCTTCACTGAGGCGAGAACGGGCCATCAAATGTCACTCCTTTATCCGCGCGATACAATACAGCCTTCTGGAAGATGTTGGGTCGCTGTCTCGAAGCAAAACTGCTTATAGCTCGTGGCGAGTTTGAAGTAGGTCATGCCGGCCTGATCGCGGCTCTTGAGGAGTGTGAGCAGACCGGCTGGACGATTTGCTTTCCGGAATTTCTTGGTTCGCTCGCGGAAGCGTCGAGCGGGATGGGGCATACAGGTAGCGCTCTGGCGACCATCGACCGAGCGATCGCGCGAGCAAATGGCGGAGGGGAGCGCTGGTATTTGCCGGAGCTCCACCGAATAAGAGGCGAATTGCTCGTGTTGGAAAGCGCCGGCGGCATCGCCGGGCAGTGCTTTCAGGAGACGATAGAAATTTCAAAAATGCAGGGAGCACTGTTCTGGGAGTTGCGTGGAGCGCTCAGTCTGGCTCGCCTCAACTTAAGTCAAAGCAATGCCGTTGGTGCCCGCGCGGTCCTCGAACCAATTTACGCTCGCTTTCCGAAGGAAGCGGAGACGTCGGATCTCCGCGCCGCCGCTCTGACCCTTAAAGCAACCGGCTCGGATATGGTCACCTAGCGAGCAGCATTTCGATGGGCTGGCCGGATGCACTAGACTTAGCCCGTCACGACGAGCGTGTCACGATCAAACCATACGCCAGCCCCGGGATGGCGCATGTCAGCAGTACCGCGCCAATCGTCGGTTGTGCCGATCGAAGGCTGGTTTGGCTTTCCGACGATCATATGAATAAAGAATCCACCGGATTGCGCAATGATGCCGGCCGCAAGAACCGCACAGGCTGCGTTTTTCATCGCAAAACGATAACGACGTCGCGCCGATGAACATATCGTAGACCAGCGCATCACAAGAAGCACGCCAGCATGAGCATAGCCTGCTCGAAACCAGCTGATCTGATGCGCGGTCATCGCATTGTCACGGTTGACGTAGCGGAATAACGCATAGCCGCCGTACATGACCGTTGGCAGCGAAATCCACGTGACGATAACCCAAATACGTAAGGCGGTCATGCGTTGCACTCCTGCTGGGAACAGTGAAGCTATTGCTCGTCCAGCACCAAAGCTAAGGGTGGTCACTGTAGGGTTCGATTCAGATGCGAGACAGCCACGTGCGAAGACCAGACAAAGTACGGAATTCCTCGGTGGAACGAACCCGACTAGCAGAGAAGAGCGGAGCGGCCATCCGGCTTAGCGCTGTTCCAGGGCCCAACTCCAGCACCAGCTCCGCACCTACCTCTCGACAACCTTGCAAGCACGCAGCCCAGTTCACGGGCGTACAGATTTGACGAGCCAACTTTTCACAACCTGCTTCCAGATTCCAGATAATAGCCCCGTCTATCCCGCTAAGCAGTCGGTAACTCCCACGTGGCGAGCGCGGCGCCATTTCGCGCAACTCCTTCGCAAATGGCTCAACAGCAGCAGCCATCAATTTGGTGTGCGATGGCACCGTGACTCTTATTCTGACCGCGCGCTTGGCTCCGCTTGCCAAAGCTTTCTGGCAACTTGCATCCAGCGCGTCTACGCGGCCGCCGATAACAAAGCTATCGATGTCGTTGATGATTGCAATCTCGAGCTTGTATTTTTTTAAAAGCGGGTCCAGCTTGTCTCGACGCAGGCCGATGACCCCGGCTAGTCCGCCATCTGACGGCGCCACAGCGTCCATGATAGTCGCACGACGTTCGGCCAACCTGATCGTAGCTTCCACATCGAACATGCCGGCACATCCCCACGCTGCCAATTCCCCTGTGCTGTATCCGGCGATCACGGCGCGTACCGGACGTGCCTCTCCAAGCGCAGTCCAGGCCGCAAGCGCTTGTGTGCAGCAAAGGATTTGGGCAACACGGTTGTTGAACAGGATGTCGGTAGGCGCCTCACGCACGAGACGACGGGGATCGCTTCCCAGGTGCTTGGCCGCCGTGGCAAAAACCGGTTCGGCATCGACACAATCTGCCAGGAGATCGAACATTCCGGCGTGCTGGTCGCCTTGTCCGGAGCAGAGGATGGCGACGGAGCGGTTCATCAGGTCCGCCCAGTGATCGTCAAAGCAATCGCAAGCGTCGCCGCACTCAAGATCGAACTAACGATCAAGGTCGAGCCCGCGTCTGCAGATTTCACGTCATAGCGCAAGCCAAACAGTACACCGAAAAAACCGGATGGAAGGGCAGCCAGAAGAATGGCCGCCCTCGCGGCATCCTGCGAAATCGGCAGCAATGCGACCGCGCCCGCCGCAAGGAACGGGTGCACGACGTTTTTTAGGAACGTGCCGGCGATCACGTTTGAATTCAAAATCACTTGTTGTGACGAAAGGATGAGGCCGGTGAGAAAGAGCGCGATGCCGCCGCCCGCTTGTCCAATGAGGTTGAACGAGTGGGCTACAAAGTCCGGCAGCGGCAAGCCAAGAAAGGAAAACATGATGCCGATGATCGGGGAAAGCACGATCGGCTTCAACAGAGAGCTGACGATCGCTCTGAAAACCACGACTGAAGCCGCGGATTTGTCCCGAGGCGCACGGCTCGTCTCGAGGACGGCGAGGACCAGGGGCGAGACAAAGATTGACGTGAAAGCGAGCGTCAAAGCGACATAGATCAGGTGCGATGCATCGAATACAGCTGCGATGAGCGGCAATCCGGCCGCGCCATAGTTAGGTTGCGCTATTGTGAGAGCCTGAATGGAAGCCGCGTTCGAGCCTAACGAAAAAAGTCGCCGTTGCATCCAGTAGGCCAGGCCGTACAACAGCAACGTGGTCGCCGTGAGCACGAGTAGCAGCGGCCATTGCGTTTCGAGCATGGCCCTCGGGGTCGAAGCTGTCGCGACGAACAATGCAGCCGGAAGTGCAAAATCCATAACCAGCGCATTTAGTTCTGCCACGTGATGGTTATCAATGTCACGCACCCAGCCGGCAAAATACCCCAGCGCCAGCACGGCGAAAATCGGTACCAGTGCGTCCAGCAAGATCGCCGTCATGAACCTGCCGTCTCACCCTCTAGCGCATCCACAAACAACGTCATGGCCAGCAAGTCGGCGCAACCACCAGGGCTCAGTCGACGGGCGATGAAGCCCTCATGGACGGCTGCGGCGCGCGCTTGCCAATCTGTCGTTCCGACGCCGCCATTTGCCAGGAACGTCGCGGCTGCGGTTCTGGCGTAGGTCGCTCCTTCGGTGCCGCCGCGATGAAGAATATTGGTGTCTTGAACCGTAGCGATCAGTGCGAAGCAGGTCTGAACGGATGCGGCATTTGCATCGGCAGGTGCAAGTACGCGGCTGAGCCGTAAAGCTGGCAAGCCGACCTGGTAGATGCTGGGAAATCCTTCCGCAGCTTCGAGGCGTGCACCTCCGGCGCCGTGGCGGCGCAAGGCCGCGCTGCCATGGCTGTGCAGCGGAATGGGGCCCCGCCGGATATCTCGCCCCCAACTCTGTGCGACGATGCTGCCGAGCTTTCGGGGTGTGAGGACGTTGTGGCCGTCGGAGAGTTCGCCACATATGCCCGCTGCAGCGCAAAGCAGGCCGAGGCCAAAAATTGTCCCTCGATGGGTGTTGACCCCTCCGGTCGCTTTCAGCATCGCCTCTTCCGCGCGGACACCGATCGCCCGCAAGACTCCCATTTGGCTGTTCTCGGAGCCGGCGAGCGCCAACTCCATAAAGAAGGGCCGCAACACTTCCGCACTGACTCGGAGCATCGCTGCATTCATGTCGCGGTGACTACCGTTGTCGACATGGCTGACCAGGCCGGGCTTCGGCCAGGCTGCCAGTTCCGCCAATAGCGCGCGATGCGCGGTCTCGGCGATCGACCCATAGAGACGAGAGCCTTTTGGGCGCGGTGCCTGAACCCTGGGTAGGGGCGCCGGGATGACGGTCATGCTGCGCTCCAAAGGTTCGGAAGCTGAGAGATTTTTGCGGAACGCACACCGTCCATGGACTTAACCAGAAGTTCCGTGGCCTCGTTCTGATCAAGCGCTACGTGGAGTTCGCGCCAATTCACTGCGTCGCCGTCAGTAAAGATAACTTCGCCGTCAATCCGGATCGCTTCGATCCGTTCGATCGCCTCGATACCGGCCAACAGCGATCGGATGTCCAAATCCGGCTGCGCATACCAGAGCAAGTCGAGGTCGGATTGCGGCGACAGGTAACGCAAGCCGGTTTGATATTGCCAGAGCAGGCTGCCGATCACAGTTGGCATCACCGCGTGGCGCGCTCCAAGCGAGACGAGACCATCGATTGCCCGTTCCCAAGAAACGCTGGCGGCGTTCCGCACGTTGGAAAGCGATGGCGGCCGCGAACGCTCCAGCACCGCGTCAGGTGGAATCATCAGGCCGATGCGCTTCTTTCCGGCCGAGGGTGGCAGCGGAATGCCGATCGGCACGAAGTCGGCTCGGTCGTCGCAGACCCGGCGTATGACGATGACGGGCCACCCATTGTCGGCCCATTCCGCCAGAAACGGAACGACTGCCAGGTCTGGCCGAGATGCGAGCATCCGGGACCAAACCGCTGGAGCAACCCGCAGCAATTCATGGCGAGGCCAGGACCCAATACTAACCATGTGTAGCCTCTTTGGCGACGCGCTTCGCGATCACTGCAGCCTCAAGGCGTCCTTTGCGTGCTAAGCCGATCTCGTCGCGAAGGTCGCGGATGTTGACTTCTCGCTGGAGCGCGGATGCGAGCTGTTCTGAAAGCGGCTTAGCGATGTCCCATTTTTCTGTGACGGCACCCGTGAGGAACAGAGGCTCAATACCAGGCGAAAAAATCGGTGTCGTCTTCGCCATGGCGTTGAGCCGTTCGAGGGGAAGCTTCGTGACGCGAGCGATGGAAGGCAGGTCCATCACACTTGGCTCGCCGCCAGGGATTGCCGCGAGAATCTCTGTCGGTAGCGCGGTGGCGATGAACGCGCCACCGGCGGCGGGGCCATAAAGAAGTGAGATCGTGCGATGGCCTTGCCGCGCGGCAAGTGCAAAGACCTTTATAAGATGCCCAAAATATTCATTGAGGCCGAGCAATTCGTCTCGCCGCGTCATGTTCTGGATCGAGGCATCGATCAGCACCAGGATCGGCTCGCTCTTGCCGCGCTTGATGATGGAAAAAACCAACTCGG
>Ga0335071_10002960_pt1 | contig 18046 bp, 15 predicted proteins | sample Lox_Sample_15_FD_206724 | JGI IMG/M metagenome (GOLD analysis project Ga0335071, IMG submission 206724) | Soil microbial communities from Loxahatchee National Wildlife Refuge, Florida, United States - Lox_Sample_1.5 | ecosystem: Environmental > Terrestrial > Soil > Wetlands | place: USA... | reverse complement strand
TTGTTCGACATTCCGTCGACGATCGCTCTGGGCCCGGCCTCTCTGGTCGTCGTGACCAACGGCATCGCGTCCAACGCGAAGTCCGTCACCATTAACTAACTCGCAAGCGAGTTTTCCAGTTTCAGGCGCCGCGCCCTTTCGCTAAACGGCGGAGGGTTCGGCGCCTGTCTTGTGTTAGGGATGTCTACTACCGCAAGATCGTTCATCTTGACAGAGATCAAGCCGCGGGACATTCTGTCTGCAGCCGTTCCCCCTGTAATCCGCTGACTTGTCCTGCTTATTCCCAAAAGGTCCCGTAGCCATGAAAACAAAGTACCTCTTCCTCATGTTGGCGCTCTCCGGCGCGGTATTTGCTGCGAGCGACCCTGCGGCGAAGGGCAGCAATAAGCCCGCAACCCCCAGCTATCTCATCACCAATGACGACCTGCCCTTCAAGACGGCTGCGACTTCCGGGACCTTCTTTCCAGTTGCCTCCGATGGCACGTTGGGGGCCTCCAATCGCGTGAGCCTCGGGGGCTCTGGCTCTGGAGGCGGATACTTTACGGCGGGCCGGGTCAGCGTGTTGCAAAGCAGTACGCAGGCTTGCGCTTATCTCTCGCTGGGCGGAGCTGGAGAAGTCGGCGCTGTCGACATCAATAGTCAGCAAGATATTGGTAATTTCGCCGCGAACTCCGCCGACAGCGGTGTCGCCAATGGTATTGGCCTCGTCAACAACGGCACTTATGTTTATGCAAGTTTCTCCACATCGAACACCGTCGCCACGTTTGCCGTTCTTCCCGGTTGCGCCTTGAGCTTTCTCGGCGACATCTCGCCGATCGGCAAACACCTTGGCCACACCAAAGGAATGGCCCTGCACGGGACGATGATGGTAGTCGCGTACGGCGACGGTTCGATCGAGTCCTTCGATATCTCGGGGGGCATCCCGGTCTCCCACGGCGACCTGCAGGATGCATCCGGCTACACGGTCGATCGTTTCCCGACCGGCGTTGATATTACTCAGGACGGCCATTACGCGATCTTCGGCGATGTATCCGCATTTACCACGGTAGAAGTGTCTGACATCTCGTCGGGAAAGCTGACGAAAACCGTCCTCTACAACGTGGGCACCCAACAGAACTCGAACAACGTCTATCTCAGCCCCGACGAGACGTTGCTCTACATTGCCAACACCGGGACGGGGAGAATCACGGCTGCCTTCTTCGACAAGACAACCGGTAAAGTCACCCCGGGATGTACCTCGGCCACCCTCAAGGGCTTTGACACCAAATGGGTGTTCCTGGCGAGTCTGGCGACTCAACTCAACACAGGTACCGGTTCGGTGCTGTATGCCGCCGAATACGGGCCATCGTCCGGAGTGGCCGTAGTGAACGTCACCTCAACCGGTGGGGCCTGTTCGCTTACCGAAGCCGCTAAATCGCCGATGATGGATCCCGATAGTACCTCTCTGTTGTCCATCGGCGTCTATCCCCCGCGATCGTTCTAATACGCCATCGCGCCTTATTAAGGAGCAGAAGTCATGCGTAAAGTCTTTAAATGGATTGTTCCAACATGGATGGTGGGCGCCGCTCTTGTTACCGCAATAGCACAGTTGCCGAATTGCCCGCTCCGTCCGACTGCGGGCAGCATTGTTGTCGATCCGATGAGCCTCAGTAGCCAGAATGGCGCGCTTTCGCTGGCGCTAACAGAGCGCAATGCGACCGATTCCCAGGGCTTCACGCATTATTGTTTTGACTATTCGACGGCAAATGGCGACATCGAGTCCCCCACGCTGCGGCTGAATCCCGGCGACACGCTCACCCTGGACTTGACCAACCAGCTCAACGTGATTGGCCCGAATGCCGCCGACCATTCGCATATGGAAGGCATGGCGTCAAGCGGCACAGATTCTACCGACCCATGCAAGAGCCAGGTTGCGAATCTGAATACGACCAACCTGCATTTTCACGGGTTAAACGTTCCGCCCACGTGCCATCAGGACGACGTCATCACCACGCTCATCCAGCCGAGCAAAACGCCGTTCCGTTATCAAATCCAGATTCCAGCGAACGAGCCGCCTGGGCTGTATTGGTACCATCCGCATGTCCACGGGTTGACAGGCCCGCCGATCTCAGGAGGAGCTTCGGGCGCGATCATCATCGGCGGCATCGAAAAGATCAAGCCGCAAGTGGCAGGCCTCACCGAGCGTGTCCTGATCGTACGCGAGCAATTTGCCACCGGCAGCGACGAGGTTGGAGCGCAGCTGACGTTGAATTATCAACAGGCGATTTATCCGCAGGCCCCGGCGCCGGTCCTTCAGACAAAACCCGGAGAGAAGCAATTCTGGCGTGTTCTCAATTCCTCCACCAATAACTTTCTTACGCTGCAGTTGCTGTTTGGAAGCACGGCGCAACAGATGGAATTGATTTCGCTCGATGGAGTTCCAGTCACGGGCGACCCGATGGTCACTTCGATCACAATTCCGATCGCTGGCCGCGCAGAGTTCATCATTACCGGGCCGCCGACCGGAACCACTGCAACCTTCGTGAATGGCGGATTCGATACCGGTCCGATCGGCGATTCGAATCCAACCCAACTCCTGGCCAATGTGGTCGCGACTTCGAATCCGCGCGGGGCATCGAGAACGGTCGAACCCGGAGCTGTGCAGTCGGTAACGCCCCGGTTTGCCGGATTGGCCGCGATCAAGCCGACAACTACGCGCAACCTTTACTTCACAGAAGAGTTCACTGGTACCAATGACCCGCCGAACTTCTTTATCACCGTCGACGGGCAGCGCCCCAAGCTCTTCAAGATGAACGAGCCTCCGGCCATCATCACTAAGGTGGGAGCGGTGGAGGACTGGACGATTCAGAACCGCAGTGGAGAAGAGCACGCGTTCCATATGCATCAGATCCACTTCCTGGTAATGGCGATTGATGGGGTCGCAGTCCAGAATCCCCAGCTCCAGGACACGATTCAAGTCCCCTACTGGCCCGGCAAGGGGCCCTACCACAGCGTCACGCTGCGGATGGATTTTCGCGATCCGAACATTGCAGGCACGTTTATGTACCACTGCCACATCATCGATCATGAGGATAATGGCATGATGGCGAAGATTCGGGTCGATCCGTAGGTTTTTGAGACCGGCACGCCGAGCTGCTTAAAGCGCTTCAACCGCCTTTTGCAGCTCGGCGGCGATTTGCGCCGCATCCTCGTCTCGCGCGAAACTCCTCGGTTTGCCGATGCGCACCGTAATCTTGTACGGCGGCGCGAATTTCTTTCCTGCTTGTTTCACCTCAAATAGCCCGTCAATCCGGATGGGTAGAACCGGAATGCCCAGGTTCTGCGCCAGCAGGCCGATCCCCGACCGAAAGGGATTCATCTTTCCATCCGTCGTGTGTCGGCCTTCTGGAAAGACCAGCACGCTGTATCCATGGTCGACGGCTTCTCCCGCGTACGCGAAACTGCGGCGGAACCCGGCTTCTCGCGGCAGTGGAAACAGATTCAGCAGAGACACACCGAGCGCCCACTGCACGCGATCATAAATTCGTTGGAACCAGTTTCGATCCGCGGCAGGAGACCGCAAGGCCTCCAGCGCTTCGCCGCCTGCCGCCGCAGCCAGCCGATGCCGAAAGCGCGCCGGCAGCGCCGTCAAAATGAATCCGGGATCCACGTCCCCAACGTGATTGGCGACGACCAGCAGCGACCCCTCGACTCCGCGCAGATTCTCCCGGCCCATGATGCGAGGCCAGCCCAGCAGCAGAATTGCCGGACGCATCAACAAATAGTGCGCCAGAAACCGCAGCCAGGTGATCGGCCGGCGCAGAACCCAAGTCGGATAGTGATATCCCTTGGTCGGTGCGGCTTCCCCGCGCAGCATTCGCTCCAGGTCACCGACTGTCTTTACCGTACTGAATCTCGTTTCGCTGAGATCGACCTGATAGCGGTCTTCCAGCGCGCTAAGAAGCTCCACTCGATCCAGCGAACTCAATCCCAGATCGGAATCCAGACTCGCATCCTCTTCCAGCGCGGCCGCGGATCTCCCGGAAACACGCCCAATCAGTTCGCCGAGCGGGCTGCTGAGAACATCACTTGCCCTGGGAACGCTCGGCCCTTTCCCATCCGTCATCGACGGAGTAGCGGCGGATGTGCCGGAAAACTTCTGCGTCGCGAACGCCGCGATGACATTTCTCTTCGGCTTTTGCGTGTTTGTTCTCGGAAAGTCTTCCTCTGGCCATTGCAGCCACATGCGCATGCGTTGAAAGTCCGCCAGAGTCTCGTTCGCGCGTGAAACCACTGCCTGCAGGTCGGAGTTTTCGCGAACAATCAGCACCGCGCATGGCTCGGCATTTCCACCGCGCTCAATGCCAACAACCACACAGTCCTTCACTTCAGCCTGCTGCCGCAGCACCGCTTCCAGATCGTCCGGATAAACCTTCATTCCGGCCGGCGTGACAATGACTTCTTTCTTCCGTCCCTTGAAATACAGATTGCCGGCCGCATCGAGCGCGCCAATGTCTCCAGTTCTGTACCAGCCCTGCCCGTCGGCGACAGCATGTGCTCCACTCTGATCCCAGTACCCGGAAGCAACACCGCCACCGCGAACCAGTATTTCTCCATCGTCGGCCAGCTTCACTTCGCGTCCTGGCAGCACTTTGCCGATCGATCCCTTTCCTAAGCGGAAAGGATGGTTCACGCTGATCAGCGAAGTGGTCTCTGTAAGTCCGTAGCCTTGAATCACTGCAAATCCCAGGCGCCCCCAAAATTCTTCCGACTCCTTATCGAGTGCGGCGCCGCCCGAAATCATCGCCCAGAACTTCCATCCGAATTGGCGATGAATCGCGCGGAACGTCCACCAACGCCTCAGGAAATGCTTCCCCGCAGAACCTTTGAATCGCCGGTCAAAATCCTGCGAGTGCCCTGCATCCTCAATATCGCGCTCAATCTTTTGCCTCAACGACTGCAGCACGCGCGGTACGCTCACCAGCACCGATACTCGTTCGCGCCGGACCGTGTTCATGATCTCCGACGGTTTCAGTTCTTCCTGAAAGATCACCGTCGCGCCCAGCAGAGGCGGCAAATACATCCCCAGAAATTGCCCAAAGACATGGCTGAGAGGCAGCAGGTTCAAAAATCGTAGGGGATGCACGAATCGCTCGTACTTCTTGTACGCGCGCATCTCGCGCTCCAGGGGCGCAATGTTCGCCAGCACATTGCCATGCGTGATCACCACCCCGCGCGGTTCGGCGGTCGTCCCGGAGGTAAACACAATCTGCAGAACGTCGTCCCGCCCAAGCGCAATCTCTGGCGTTGTCGATCCGGGATCAACTGCTTTCCGCAAGTCTTCGAGCGCCAGGCTCGCGGGCGAGAACCCGCTCGCCGCGCTTGCATGAATATGCTTGCGCGCAGCAACCAATAGTTTTGCGCTTACCTGTTCATGGACACGCCTCGCAAAATCAAGCGAAGCTCCATCGTCCATCGGAACCACGATCACTCCGCGCAGGGCGCACCCGAGAAAAGCAGCGACCCACTCTCCGGAATTCTCCCCCCACACCATTACGCGATCGCCTTTCGCAATCCCGCGCGCCCCGAGCATCGCCGCGAAACCCCGAGCCATGCCGAGCACTTCCCCGTATGTAAACGATTCGCTGCGATAGCCCCGGCGCTGCGCGACAGCGCGCTCCAGTCGATGTTTCCGGAAATACTCGACAAGAAAATGGCCAACGGAATCCGGCATATGGAGAGAGCGTACGTTTCCAACTCAGTGTAGTGGAAGCTACGCGCCCGCACGTATTGGCTGTGGCAGTTTTCAAACTGCTCCATCCGGTCCGCTGGAGTGCATTTTGCGCGAAGGTTGTGTACTCTGGCTTCTCCTATGTGGGGGCCGAGGCTCGCCATTCCGCGTCTCGCAGCAGTTGCGTGCGCCCTCGCGTTCCTTATCGTCGCTGACTGCGATAGGTCACCCCGTAGTCAGGACGACCGTTCAACCTCATCCGCCGCAAGCCACGACGGAACTCGCCGTGATCTATCTCAGGACGAAGCAGCCGGAGGACACACGCTCCGCAAGCATGTCGGGCGCACCGATGCAGAACTACGGGAACGTCTCGAACGCGAGCGCGACATCTCCGCAGCCTCCACCTGGAACGACCGCGACTCTGCCGAAATTGCAGTAGGCTCCGCGATCGCCGAACAAGCTTCGAAGATCCCACGATGGCTCGATCGCGACCGCCATTCAAACCTTGTGCTCGACTACGATGGCGACTCGGCTCACCCGTTTGGACGCACTTTGCGCCGCGGCGAGGATCAGGTGCAACCCTGTGCCCACGCCGTCATTGTCTTGAAGTGGGACGAACCGAACAGCTATCACGTGCTCACCGCGTACCCGGAGTGCCGCTCGTGAACACGTCTCCAAAGAAACCGAAAGCGTCAGACTTCCCGGCTCTCCGCAGCTTTCTCCGCGGATATCTTCATCAGGACATGAAAGACGAGTATGGCTCGCCCGCCGAAGCCGCCGCCGAGTTCTACACAGACGCCGATCCTGACGAGCGCTCGGCCGTCGCCCGGGAGTGGGACCGTTTCGTCACACAGATGAAACACGCACCCCTCGACGAGTTCAATCGCTTCCTCACGCGCGAGTTGGGCAGCGCATATTCACTTACGACTGAGGATATCCAGCAGATAAGTGCAACCTTCGCGCCCGGCAATAAACATAGGTAGCGTTTTCACGTTGCTGCTTCGCCCGACTTACGTGCCAGTTACGCAAGGTACTTGTGCCGCGCCCTGGAGTGTGCAGAATACTTGCATGGCCATTCGCTCCATCTTGATGACCCTGGGTCTCATTGCCGTCAGCGCTTGTGTCTTCGCGCAGGAGAAGCCGGACGCGGCTGCAATCCGCGCCCTCGAAATGAAGTGGGCCGACTCGTATAAAGCGCACGACATCGATATCTTGTCCTCCATCCTGGCCGAAGATTTTGTGATCACGGTGGAAGATGGAAGCGTCTACAGCAAGGCCGGATATATCACGCACAGCGCTGATTCGTCGGTGCACGTGCAAGTCGCCGAACTTTCGGACTTGAAGGTCCGCCTCAAAGGAGATGTCGCCTTCGTGACCGGCGCCTACCACGAAAAAGGCGAGTCCAAGGGCAAGACTTACGAGTATCACGACCGCTTCACCGACGTCTGGATGAAGATCAGCGGCAAATGGCAGGTAGTCTCCTCGCACTACAGCGTTCCCTACCGGCGGTAGCCCCGAATCGCCTTCCAGTCGCCCGTTTTGACAATTCTGTTACAAAGTCATGACACAATGCGGCCTGCCCCAAACTAGGCTGATCAGCGCCCAAATTTGGCCCAGGACACGTTATGATCCAACGATTCGCCTCTCCTCGTCGCGCCGCTTTCGTCCTCCTCAGTCTCGTTTGTTTCGCCTCAACTCTCGGTCTTGCACAAGCCGGCAGTTCGCAAGTCCCTGCTACCGGAAACCGCATTTTTGTCCACAGCAAGTTTGGCGGGCAGATTTTCGGGTTCGACATCGATCAGAACGGAACGGAAGGAGTGCTTACCGAAGCACAGACATTGTCCAACGGAAATATTCTTGCGGCGGTCGAGACTTTCGACCAAACCACCGGAAAGATATTGAGTGTGCTGGCGAAAACGCAAACGCAGGACGATTACGTCACGCTCGGCGTAGCTGGAACTTCCGTTGGCCTCATCGAGCACGAACATGTCGTGAGCTTGCTCAACGTGCAACGGACTTTTCAAACCATCAATCCGCTCAGCGGAAACAAATTCTCTGGCAAGTGGACGCCGCCGCTCGGCCAGAAACATCTGATCACCTCGGTCACGCGGAATCAGGGCACCGGCAATGTTGCGGTCTTCGCCGAAGACAACAGCGGAAATTTCATCCCGTACGTCTTCAGTTCCAATGTCGGCGCGAATACCTTCGGCCCCGTCATCCAGATCACCGACTCCGACAACTTCGGCAGCGTGCCTCCGCCGATCGCCCTCAACAGCGCGACCAATGTGGCTTATCTGGGCGGCGGCAACGGATGCTTCGGCTGCTCTCCGGTGATTGGAGTCGCGGATTTAACGAATGGCACGTTCACCGAATTCGGCGGCCAGGGCTTTGGATTCGTCAACGGCATCGCCGTAGATTCGGTCGACAACGTCGTCTGTACAACCACGGAAGATGACGCGACCGTTGAGTTCTACCAGGTCAACAACAACGCCGCATTCAGCGTGGTCCTGCCGAACTCTGCATCCGATCCTCAGTTCTTCAGCGGGGCTGACGTTCAGTTCGATCCGATCAACAAACTCTTCTTCGTCGCGCAGCCGAATTCCAGCGAGTCCGCGACCGGCAGCACCATCTACGTCTACGACATCAATGGAAATTTGCGGAGATTCATCAACGGCTTCAGCTTCTCCAACGCTTTCAACGTGGTTCCCGCGCACATCGCGCTGAATCCCAGCACGCGCACGGGGTTTGTGGATGGCCCGAATGCCGGAGTGACGGATATCGAGTCGTTCACGTATTAATCCCTCAGACTCTTGTCATCGTGTCCGGAAATGGCCGTCCGCGGTGCGGACGGCCATTTCAGTCGAAGGATCCCTACTCTTCGTTTCGAGTCCCGGGCTGAGATTTTGCAGCTACTCCCGCCCCACCCCCAACGAATCTGCCACGCGATTAATGTAGTTAAACCACGAAGCGATCAGCGTGATCTGCAGAATCCCGCGGTCATCGAACCCCACCTTCCGCAGTCCGTCAATGTCTTCCCGGCAAACCTTGGTCGCGTCCTTCGTGAGTTTGACCACATGATCAAGCATCACGCGATCCTGGTCCGAAATCGGCGCCGTCTTATAGTCCTTCTCCAGCGCATCGACCAGAGCCTTGTCCAGCGTCACCCTACGCAGAAACTCTGCGTGTGACTCGATTCAATACACGCACCGATTGGTCACCGAGACCATCGTGGCAATCATCTCGTGCTGCGCGCGGCTGAGGGGCAGATCAGGCGACATCAACGAGCCAAAGGTCGCAAACGCGTGATAGAGCGCCTCGGGGATCAGCGTGTGCGATCCCACGATCGACGACGCTCCCGAAGGATCAGGATGCACCGGCTCGGCATATTCCTTGGGATAGAACTCCTTCTCCCCCTCAATCGCCTTGCGCAACTTTTCGTCAGCTTCTGCCAGCGGAACGGTACGAATCCACGCCATGTTTAAGTTTCCCCTTTACCGCCTTGCCTACAGGTGCAAAAAGATACACGTCTGCCACGACGTTCCCTATAGCACATTCATACTAGATTGAGAACTTGGGATCGCCTTCCACAACTTTCAAATCGAGCCGGGGCGGCTCACCCTTCTTCCATATCCGCGTCTGGAATCGCACGCGGTAGTTCAACGGTCCGCCATCCTCGCGGCCGCTCGACTCCACCGGGCGCGGGATGCAAACGAACTCCGTCTCCAAGGTCTGCGTAGAACCCCGGACCACCGAATAACCATGCCCGCCCATGTCCACGAACGACACATGCGGCGACAGGTCCGGATTCGACAACTCTCGTGACTTCTGCACGTCTCCGCTCTTTAGATATTGCTGGCAGGACTTCACGCCGTGCCGCAGCAACATGTTAACCACCGGTTGCGGCTTCTGATCCGCCGGACCTTGACCTACAAACAAGGGTTGCAGAGGATGATCTTTGGGCAAGACGTGCTCGAACGCCTCGACCAGCCCCGGAGCTGAAACCGAACCGGTGACGAATGCAATCCCGACGGGCGTGAACGAATGCGGAGGGAGCGCCTTCGCTGCCAGCCCCGCCCAGAAACTGTGACGATCTCCAGCGACGGTGGCGAAGCCCGTTATCCCACGTTCGCGTACAAAGTCGTAAATCTCTCCGCGCTCCGTGTAGGCCGTGCTCCAATCGCCCATGGCGAATCCGGCATATCCGGACCAGGGCCATTTCTTGCCCTGCGACAAGTTCTGGGGATCGGCGCGCATATCGAGCGTGGCCGTCGTGTTCCCCCAAATCTTCCACGTCGCTTCAGAGCGGTTGAGGCGCTCCAGAAACCATGCCTTCTGCTCCGCTCCCAGCACTGTTTGGGCAGGCCGCTTCGCCCAGATATTTGGAATCGACACGCTGCCGTCCACCGAGCGAATCGTCTCCGGCGGATTCCCCTTGTTATAGGTGCGGGCGGCGTCGAGAATCTCCATCGCTTCCTGCGGAATCAACTCGGGAAAGTCATCGCTGGCGAGCGCCTTCGCCTCCTGCATGTCGGTCGGCTCTTCCGATCGGTAACTGCGCTGGTCGGTCACAATCAGTTCCATGTTGCGTCCCCAACGCAACGCGCGATAGCCGGTCAGGCTCCCGATCGCTGCAAGATTGTTCGGCTCCTCTCCCAGCCCTTGCTCGTCGAACTTCGTGACCGGCACGTCCTCGACCTTCGGCCCATGAAACTCCTCGAGTGAACTTGAGTTCGGCCGCTTCATTCGCGCCGGTTGAAACTCGAAGAAGGCCTGCATCGCCGCCACCTTGCGCGTCTGCGCCGGCCGCGTCTTACCCTCGAATTTCTGCAGCGATTGCCAGCCCAGCCAGCTGAATTCATGGTTGTCCCACATATTCACGAAGGGCCAGCGCGCCCGCGCATCCTGCAAATCATGGTCACGTAGATATCCTTTATAGACAGCCCGGTAGTCCTCCAGCGTGGTCGGAACGTGGAAGTCTCGAATCTTCTCTCCCGACGGATAACGCACAATATCCCGAATCTTGCGGTCATACATCCCTTGCGGCCGGTCCTCGGGATACCACACGATTTCATAAATAAAGTCGCCGAGATGCAGCACGAATCCCAGCCGGTCCGCCTCCGCTGCACGCTCATCTTCATAAATCATCCGCCGATAGGCGTTCTGCGCGCCCTGATTCGCGTTCTGGCAACTCACAAACGCGAATGCCACCGGCCGGTCATCGTTCGGATCGGGAGCAGTGATGGTTCTCCCAATCCGGCTACCCTTGCCCTCCTTGTCGGCGAACCGATACCAATAAACGTGGGCCGGCTTCAGACCACCGACCAGCACGCGGCACGTCCAGTCGGAGGCCGCCAGCACCCGCGTCTTCCCCGTCGCTACCACCCGCTTGAACTGCTCATCCTCGGCAACCTCAAAATTCAGCGCTCCGTCTTGCGGATATCGCGTCCACAGCAACACGCTGGTGTGATCCGGATCGCCCGAAGCCACCCCTTCCGGGAAGAGATCGCGGCGTTCCCGCCAAGCCATTCCAGAAGAAGACCCATAGAGATTGCCCCACGCCACCGTGGCGCCGATCGCCACCGCCATCTTGGCGAAATCTCGCCGATTGATCGGACTCATCCGGAACCTCCCCTCCGATAAAACTGTTCCCGACTTTTGGACGGACGAACCCGCCCAGCGTCGCTAGAGTAACCAAGCGGATCGCGTCCCGCCATAGCCACTTCTCGTTGCTAGACCCTTGCCGATCTGCCCATTCCCTTGGTAACACCACTTGTACACTCCCTTTCGGTAACCCTTGGTAACCATGCGGTTCATGACTTCCAGACGTACAATTGGCCTTGTCCGCTCGTCCATCTGCCGATATCTGAGATGGCCCACGCGGCTTGTACCTGGGAGCGATCCTCCCGGTGGGTTCTTCTACACCTGGGGCTGGAGTTCGTACTTATATGGCGTTGTTTGGATTCAATAAACAGAAGGTCCTCGCCAGCGCGGAGAAGTATGTCCAGCAGGGCAAACTGCAGAATGCCATTTCGGAGTACGAAAAGATCCTCAAGAACGACGCCAAGGATCTTACCGTTACCAACACCGTCGGCGATCTCTACTCCCGCATCGGGGAAAGCGACAAAGCCACTCAGTGTTTCAAAGCTGTAGGCGATGCCTATGCCGGCCAGGGTTTCACGGTCAAGGCCATCGCGATGTACAAGAAGATCTGCAAGCTGCAGCCTTCGCTCGAAAGCTTGCTGAAGCTGGCCGAACTCTACTCGCAGCAGGGCCTGTTCAACGACGCCCGCGCGCAATACCTGCAAGTCGCCGAAGAATTCCTGAAAGCCGGAGAACTCGAAAACGCTGTCCGCATCTTCCAGAAGATTCTGGAAATGGATCCGGAAAACAGCGGCATGCGAGTGAAGCTGGCCGAAGTCTACGTCCGCCTGGGCAAGAAGAACGAAGCCTGGCAGATTTTCTCTTCCGCCGCCGAAAGCCTGCGCGCCAAGGGTCAACTCAGCGCCGCCGACGAAGTTTTGCAGCGCATGCTGACGCTCGATCCGGGCAACGCTTACGCTTTGCAACTGCAAGGCAAGACGCTGCTCGAGTCCGGCGATGCCGCAGCAGCCGCCCAAACCCTGGCGAAGATTCCCGACATCGATTCTAATCCGGACTGCCTCCGCGACCTGTTGAAAGCGTACCTGCAGACCGGTCAGCTGTCCGACGCCGGCACCGTTGCCAACAAGCTGCTCACGGTGCACAACGACCTCACCGCAATATCTGCCTTCGCCGACGCCCTGATGCAGGCCGGCCAGTACGAAAATGCGCTGCAGGTGTTCGATCAGCACGCCGAGCGCCTGCTGGCCGAGAATTCCGACAAGGTGTTGCAGGCCCTGCACACCATCATCGGCCACGTCCGCGACAATCCGGATTCGCTGCAGAAGCTACTCGAACTCTTTAATAAAGCCGGCGAGAACACCCACGTCAGCGAAGTCATGGAACTGCTGGCGCACTCCAGCGTGCAGTCCGGCGACCTGAACACAGCCAAGGACCTGTATCAAAAGCTGGCCCAGCTTGAGCCGCAGAACACCCTGCACATGCAGAATTATCAGCAGGTGGTTGGCCAGCTCGGCGGCTCCTCGGGCACCAAACTCATCACGCCGGAAGAGGCAGTTGTCCTCATCGACGACCTCGAAGCCACCGCGCCTTCGGTCCATCAGCACTATTCCGACGAAATCGCACTGGCCATTCGCTCCGCTCTCACCGACGCGGAACTTTTCATCTCGTACAACATGCCGGCCAAAGCGCTCGGACCTCTGGTCACCGCTTTGCCCATGGCGCCCAACGATCTTCGCCTGAATCAGCGTCTCGCCGCCCTGCACACGCGTGCGGGCCGGTTCGCCGAGGCTGCCATCTGCTGCCGCACCTTGCAGAACATTTATTCCGACGCCGATCATCCGGATGAAGCCACCCGCTACGGCGAGTTGGCTGAGCGTTACGAAGAGCGCTCCTCCACTTCGGCTCGTCCGGCTGTCGAAGAAGAAGCGCCCGTCGTGATCGAATCCCGGGCAGCGGCGAATCCGCCGGAAGTCGAGACTGCCATTCCGGAATTCGCGATCGACGAATCCCCGGCCGAAATCACGATCGAAGAAGAAGCCGTTCCCGAAGCTGCGGTCGCCGAAGCTCCCGCCGAACCAGCTTCGCCCTGGCCCAGTTCCGAGCCTGCGGAAAAGGCCCAGGAAGAACTCAAGGTTGAACCGGCCGAAACAGAATTTGCGGTCGTCGACGAAGCTGCGTCCGCCGAGGCTGCCGCCTCAACCGAAGAAATCGATCTCTCTTCCGAGTGGGACGATTCCGGCGCCGTCGAAGCGGAAGAACCGGCCGCGGAAGTGGCCGAAGCAGAAGTTGCCGCTCCCGAAGCCGCGCCCGAAGACACCGCCAAAATCGACGAGACCGTCGAAGAAATTCGCTTCTACCTTGCTCACAGCATGCCCGAGCAGGCGATGGCCGCTCTGGTGAAGTTGCAGTCGCTCACACAGGACCAGGCCAAGATCGAAGAACTCCGCGCCGAAATCGACGCCGCCACCGCCCAGCAGGCTGAGGTGGAAGCTGCCGCCGCCGAGCCGGTCATGGAAGAGATTACGGCCGAGGACGTTCCCAGCTTCGAAGTCGAAGAAGCTCCGGCCGCCGTCGAAGAACCTGCACCGGTCGAACTTACCGCGCAGCATGAATTCCCTGAGCCAGCCACCAAGGTGCCCGCGGCTGTCGAGGAAGAACCCGTCGTTGCGTCCGAGCCCGTTGTGGAAGAAGCCGCGATCGAACCCGAGCCGGAACCTGTGGTTGAGCCCGAACCGGAGCCCGCGCACGGAGCTCTCAAAGAACTCGTCACCGATCTCGAATCGTCGCTCGGCGACAGCTTCTTGCCGGGCCCAGTACCTGCTCCGACTCCTGCAGCGCCGGCAGTCGCGGCTAAGGCTGCAGTGCCGGCCAAGCCTCCAGTAGTTCCGGCTGCTGCTGCCGCTGCCGCCGCATCCACATCCACACCCGTCTTGGGCGAGTTCGTGGCCGACATCGAAGCTTCGCTGGGCGAAGATTTCCTGAAAGCCGCGCCTGTGCCTCCGCGCGCGCCTACTACCCCGGTCGCAAAAGCTCAGCCCGTGCCTCCGCCCGCGCCGCCGGTGGCCGCGCCGAAACCCGCGCCATCAATGGCTGCGAGCGCCGCTGCATCTGCATCGCCTGCCGCCGTGCCAACTCCGGCAGCTGCCTGGCCAACGCCTCCGGTCCAAGTTCCGAAGCCTCAGCCGCCGATCGCGGTCGCTGCTCCGCCCGTACCTGCTGCCCCGGCTGCCAAGGCCTCTCCGTTCGCCGAAGACGCCGGCGTCGATCTGGCAGAAATGTTTGGCGAGCTGAAACAGGATCTCGAAGCCGACGTCGCTGCCGCCGACGAAGATCCCGAAACGCATTACAACCTCGGTATCGCCTTCCGCGAAATGGGACTGCTCGATGAAGCGATTGGCGAACTCCAGAAAGCGTGCCAGTCCTTTGATCGCGGACGTCCCTTCCCGCAAATCATGCAGACCTACACTTGGCTGGCGCAGTGCTTCCTCGAAAAGGGAGTTCCTGAGGCCGCCGTGCGCTGGTACGAAAAGGCTCTGCAAGTTCCCACCATCGACGGGGAGACTCGTACGGCGCTCAACTATGAACTCGCGGCCGCTTATGAAACGGCGGGCGACAAGCCTTCCGCCCTCAAGCATTTCATGGATGTCTACGGTAGCAACATCGACTACCGCGACGTCTCCGAGCGCATCAAGGCCTTAAAGTCGTAAAATACCCTGATGGGTTCTGTTCCCAATTTTCCCCGGCTGGGCGCGCGCACGGTTCTGCCGCTTTCTCAACCTCCGTCGTGGGGTTCTCGATAATGTCCGACCCCACTCCCGTTTCCAGCAAGCCGCCTGATCCGGCGCCGCGTCCGCCTGAAACGCACACCGCGGTCCTCGATGCCCCGGAATCCCCATTGGGATCGCCCCCGACACGTCTTCAAACCTGGATGCACCGTCTCTCCGTATTCCTCTTCGTTCTGGTCAGCGCGGTTGCCGGAGTCCTGCTCATCATTCTTCCCTGGACCCCGGAATGGACTGACAACTATCTTCTGCTCTCGTTCCCCAGTCTTCGTTCCATCGTCTCTAACGGCTTCTTTCGTGGCATTTGCAGCGGTCTGGGCCTGCTCGATATCTGGATCGGTTTTTGGGAGGCGCTGCATTACCACGAGCAACACTAGCCCGCATATTTCCAATTTCTATCTCGCGAGTTTCCATTCATGACCGACAAGCTCAAATCTGCGCCCGTTGCCTACCAGAACGAACCGTTCCTCAACAGCCCCGATGGCCGCATCCTGCGCATGCTAGCCGAGTATCAGGAACCGCTGGCGCGCTTTCGCCACGAGCAGATTCAGGACACCGTCGTCTTCTTCGGCTCTGCTCGCTTTCAGGGACGCAAGGCCGCCGACAATGCTCTGAACGAGATCAAGAACACGCACACTACAGAGTCTTCGGCCGACTTGGAACAACATCTCAAGCGCGCTCAGGCTGGTGTCAACATGGCGCGCTACTACGAAGACGCGCGCAAGCTGGCGCACATGCTGACCAAGTGGTCGATCAATATCCCTGCTCGGCGGCACCGGTTCGTCGTCACCACCGGCGGAGGCCCCGGCATCATGGAAGCCGCCAATCTCGGCGCGCACGAAGCCGGAGGCAAAAGTATCGGCCTCAACATCCAACTACCGTTCGAGCAGTATCCCAACCCGTACATCACGCCGTCGCTCAACTTCCAGTTCCATTACTTCTTCATGCGCAAGTTCTGGTTCGCCTATCTCGCCAAGGGACTCGTCATCTTCCCCGGCGGTTTCGGCACCATGGACGAGCTCTTCGAAATCCTCACCCTCGCCCAGACAGACAAGCTGGCAAAAAAGATTCTGGTGATTATTTACGGCAGTGAGTACTGGAATCGCATCATCAACTTTCAAGCTTTCGTGGATGCGGGTGCGGTATCGCCCCAGGATCTGGACCTGATTAAAATCGTTGACACTCCTGAAGACGCGTTTGAATACCTGCGCGATGGCCTGACGAAATATCACCTCGGCGGCACACCCAAGAAGCAGGAAGTCATGCCAGAGATCGCCAAGACTAGGCCGTAGTTGTTAGTGATTCGGACAACGGCCATCGACTCAAGAGCGAAGCAAGCGCCCGATATCTTTGGGCAGGACTACAATTGCCTCTACCCGAGGGACGATGCGAAGAATCCTAGTTGCGTTTGTCGCTGCAGTAGTTTTTGGTGCGCCTGCCTCCGTGGGACAGACGTCTGCCACTAATACACGCGAGGTATTTGCCGTGTGCATTTCGCATGTGGGGGAACAGGACACAAGTTCATGACCCCCATCATCATAGCCGTCAATGCGCGGTCGGAGAGTGCTTGCCGAAAGGTGATAAACGGCCAGGAAGGGATTGGCCTCGCATGGACGATTCGGGTCTCAAACGAGCGGCTCACAGCCATTGCCGACCGCGTACGCGAAGCGGTCAGTACAAAGTCGGTCCCTAATCGGTGCCATGCCTTCGGGACGTTCGGCTGGACAATCTTAAAGGGTGTTAAGAAAACCGAAGCACTGACCTGCCCTGAGGAATCCGTTAAACTACTCACTGATCTCCAGAAACTTTCAAAAGACGAAGAGTTAGGCAATGCTTTGCAAAATAGTCTGACGTACATCGGAGCTGCGAACTAATGTCCCCGTCAGAAAAGTCTCGCGGTTACTGGCGGTCTTCTCATCTACTGCTGGCCTCGCCGATAGCTAAAAGCTGATGGCTGAAAGCTGCCTTCTCTACTACATCACCGACCGCAAAGCCTGTGCCGCAGACGAACCCACCCGCCGCAGTTTCCTCCTGCAGAAAATTGGCGAAGCGGTCCGCGCCAACATCGACTACATCCAACTCCGCGAGAAAGATCTAGGCGGAAGAGAACTCGAGTCGTTAGCCCGCGAAGCAGTCGCGGTCGTCCAAAAACTGAGAACTGAGAACCGAAAACTGAGAACTGCTTTGCTGATCAATTCCCGCACCGACGTCGCGCTAGCCGTCGCAGCCGACGGCGTCCACCTTCGCTCCGACGACATCACACTCAAGGAAGCGGCAGATCTTTGGGAAAATTCCGGTCCATGTGGACGCGGGCGACTCGACCGCGCATCCTCACAAACTCCGATCATCGGAATTTCCTGTCACACGCCGGAACAGGTCCACCAAGCCGCGAAAGAGCATGCCACCTTCGCTGTCTTTGCCCCTGTCTTCGAAAAGAAAGATGCCCCGGTCACGCGACCAGCAGGACTCACGAAACTCCGCGAAGCGTGCCGGGCAAACATCCCAGTTTTAGCCCTTGGCGGAATCAGTCTAGAGAACGCCAAGTCTTGCCTCAAAGCCGGAGCCTCGGGCATCGCAGCTATCCGCCTGTTCCAGGAAAACAACATCGAGGAAATCGCTACAAGACTCCGCAACTTCTAGCTCCGTGGGACTCTGTGTTCTCTGTGGTAAGAGCTTCGCCGAGTGCGATTGCAAGGACGCGTGATTCGATAAACCTACCCCGTCCACTTCCCTCCGGTCTCCAGCACAGCAATCACTTTCGCCAGCCGCCTCTTTCGCGTCTCCTCTTGCTTCGCTCCCGTGATGGAGCTCGCCATCTCTTTCTTGTGCGTGAACGAAAGCTCCTCCCACCGCTCGCGAGCCTTCTTGCTCTTCTTCAGCAGCCGCTCCAACTCCGCCGGGGCCGCCACCGTCCGCTCCTCGACATCTTTTTCCATCACCAGATCGACCGTGT
>Ga0335071_10002959_pt1 | contig 18053 bp, 13 predicted proteins | sample Lox_Sample_15_FD_206724 | JGI IMG/M metagenome (GOLD analysis project Ga0335071, IMG submission 206724) | Soil microbial communities from Loxahatchee National Wildlife Refuge, Florida, United States - Lox_Sample_1.5 | ecosystem: Environmental > Terrestrial > Soil > Wetlands | place: USA... | reverse complement strand
CGCTTGGGATCATAGGGGTAGAGCGGCGGCGCCCAGTAGTACTCGAGGCTTTGCGGGATGAAGCTTGACGAGATCCGGCCCAGGCCCAGATACCCCGCCGTGTTGATCGCCTCGCGGTTGATGGCGAGGTTGGCGGCGAGCCGCACGCGCCGGTCGTGCCACGGCGACTTGGGGTCCGTCTGGTCGGCGAACACGAGCCAGTTCGTCACCGGGATCTTCGCGGCCTTCAGCGTGAGACTCGGCGTCTTCTTCACTTCTTCCGCGAGCGCGCCCGAGAGGCCATACGCCACATCCACCTCGCCGCGCTTGAGGGCGGCCAGGCGCGTCGCATCGTCCGGCACGACCTTGAAGACGAGGGTCTTGATGGTAGGCTTCTTCCGCCAGTAGCCGTCGAAGGCCTCCAGCACGAGCTCCACGCCGGGCTTGAAAGAGATGAGCTTGTAGGGCCCCGCGCCCACCGGCGCTTTCTTGAAGCCCTCGTCGCCCACCTTCTCGACGTACTTCCTGGGCACGATCCAGGCCGCCCCCGTGGCGGGCGTGCCGTAGAACGTCATGAAGTCCGGCCACGGCTGCTTGAGGCGAAAGCGCACGCGCTGCGGATCCACGATCTCCACCGCCGCCACCTTCGCCTTGAGGAGGCCCGCGCTGGCGCCGCGATAGCGCTCGAACGAGAACTTCACGTCCTCGGCGGTGACGGGATCGCCGTTCTGGAAGCGCACGCCCCTGCGCAGGGTGAACTCGTAGGCGAGGCCGTCCTTGCTCACCTCCCACGACTGGGCGAGCGCCGCGCCCATCCGCGAGCCGGGCAGCGGCCGCACCAGCGCGTCGTGGACCGCGTAGTAGACCATGAGCGGCAGCGCGGTGCCCGTGGCGTCCGCCGGATCGAAGAACGCCGGCGTGAGCGAGACGTGAACGCCCCACGTCATGGTGCCCTCGGCCGCCTCGACGATGGCCGGCGACGACGCCATGGCGAGCCCAAGCAGGGCTGCCGCGAAAAATCTGACCAGCGAAGAAATCGGGTGCATGTGATCTCCAGGGTGAACGGCAGGCTACGGCGTGTCGGGGTCTATGCCGTGCTCCTTGAGCTTCTTGCGGAGCGTGTTGCGGTTGATGCCGAGAAGCTGGGCGGCCCGCACCTGATTGCTCTTGGTCTCCCGCATCACCGCACGCAGGAGCGGCTTCTCCACGAGGCCGACCATGAGACCGTGCAGGTTGGCGGAGCTCTGGCCCCGCATCCCGCGTACGCACTCGACCATCTTCCGCTCGATGATCTCCTCGAGGGACGCATCCGCGGTCACGCCGGCGGCGGCCGAGACGGGGCCGATGGGCAGATGCTCGGGGAGGATGACGCCGCCCGAGGCCATGACCATGGCCCGCTGGATCACGTTCTCCAGCTCGCGCACGTTGCCGGGCCACTCGTAGCCCACGAGACGATCCATGGCCTCGGGCGCGATGACGCGCTCGCCCAGCGACTCCACGTACTTCGACAGGAAGTGCTCGGCCAGGAGCGGGATGTCGCCGCGCCGCTCGCGCAGGGCGGGCAGCGACAGCGTCACCACGTTGAGCCGGTAGAAGAGGTCCTCGCGGAACCGGCCCGCCTTCATCATGGCCTCGAGGTCGCGGTGGGTGGCCGCGAGCACGCGCACGTCCATGCGGATCAGCTCGTGGCCGCCCACGCGCTCGAAGGCACGCTCCTGCAGGGCGCGGAGCAGCTTCACCTGGAGCTCGGGCGGCATGTCGCCGATCTCGTCGAAGAACACGCTGCCGCCGTGCCCCAGCTCGAGCTTGCCCAGACGCCGCTCCTTGGCATCCGTGAAGGCGCCCTTCTCGTGGCCGAAGAGCTCGGATTCGAGGAGCGTGGCGGGAATCGCCGCCGCGGAGATGCCCACGAACGGTCGCCCGGCGCGGCGGCTGTAGTGGTGCAGCGCACGCGCCACGACCTCCTTGCCCGTGCCGGACTCGCCGCGCAGGAGCACGGAGACGTCGCTCGCCGCCACGCGCCCGATCGTCTTGTAGACCTCCTGCATGGTGGGGTGCCGCCCCACCAGCGCGCCGAACTCCCAGACCTCCTTGAGGCCGTTCTTGAGCGAGACGACCTCCTGGGACAGCCGGCGCGCCGTCAGCGCGCGCTCCGTGAGCAGGAGCGCCTCGTCGATGTCGAAGGGCTTGGCGAGATAGTCGTACGCGCCGCGCTGCATCGCCTGGATGGCGGTCTCCACCGTGCCGTGGGCCGTCATGATCACGACCTGGGCATCGGGGCGCTTCTCGCGAATCTGGCCGAGCAGGGTGAGCCCGTCGATGCCCGGCATGCGGATATCGAGGAGGATGAGATCGAAGGGCTGCGCCTCCGACTCGCGGAGCGCGGCGGTGCCGTCCTTCACGCCGACGACCTGGTAGCCCGCGCCGCGGAAGCCCTTCTCGAGGACCCAGCGGAGCCCGTCTTCGTCGTCGGCGATGAGGATGCGGCCGTCGGCCATGGTCGCCATTTTACTCTCCGTGACTACCTGGCAATGGGCAGGAAGCAGGAAAAGGCGGTGCCGTGGCCGGGCTCGCTCACGACCTGGATGGCGCCCTTGTGCTCCTCCACGATGCGGTGGCAGAGGGCCAGCCCCAGCCCGAGCCCGCGGTCCTTCGTGGTGAAGAACGGGGTGAAGAGCCGCTCGCGCGTGGCGGCGGGAATGCCCTGCCCTTCGTCGATCACCTGGATCTCCGCCATCGTGCGCTGGCCCTGCCCCAGGTCCACCTTGGCGAAGAGCGGGTTCATGGACAGCCGCGTGACAAGGGTGAGCTTGCCGCCGTTCGGCATCGCCTCGATGGCGTTGCGCACGAGATTGTGAAAGACCTGCATGATGCGGTCCTCGTCGGCCATGATGGCCGGCAGGCTCGGGTCGTAGCGGCGCACGAAGGTCACCTGCCGGGACGCGGCCATTTCCTCGAGGAGCAGCGCCGCGCGCTCGATGAGCTGGTGCACGTTGAGCGGCACGGCCCGCAGGACGACGGGGCGGCTCAGGTCGAGCAGCATCTCGATGATGCCGTTGACCCGCGTCACTTCCTTGAGGAGCACGTTCGTGTACTCGCCCCAGCGCGCCTCGTCGCCGAGCTCGCGCTGCATGAGCTGGACGGCGCCGCGGATGGCCGAGAGCGGGTTCCTGATCTCGTGGGCGAGCCCCACGGCCATCTGGCCCGCCGCCGCCAGCGTCTCGCCGCGACGCACCTCCGCCTCGAGCTGTCTGAGCCGCGTGGTGTCCCGGACCACGGCCACCGCGGAGTCGATGGCGCCGCTCCGCCCCGCCAGCGGCGCCGTCACCACGCTCACGTGCACGGGCCGGCCGTCGATGCCCTCGATGACGGCGGACGACTCCGAGCGGCTTTCGCCGGTGGCGAGCGTGTCCGTGAGGTGCCGCACCAGGGACGTGTCGGGGGGAAACACCTCCTTGAGCGGCCGCCCCGTCACGCGCCGCGCGGAGCGCCCCAGCAGCTCCTCTGCGGCCGGATTCCACAGCACCACGCGGAGATCGGCGTCCACGCCCACAAGGGCGTCCGGCAGGCCCGACACGAGTGCTTCGTAGTCGAGCCGCGAGGTCATGCGAGCGCCAGGCTGGGGTCGGCGTTCATGGTCAGCGGCGCCCGCTCGCCGGCCACGAGGCGATCGTGCCCCGCCGCTGCGATCATGGCCGCGTTGTCGGTGCAGAGCGCACGCGAGGGAATGAAGAGCTCCCATCCCCGCTCGCCACACTCGGCGGAGAGCGCCTCGCGCAGCGCGGTGTTCGCAGCCACGCCGCCCGTGAGGACGAGGCGGCGAATGCCCAGACGCTGGCCCGCGCGCAGGCTCTTCCGCACGAGGGTCTTCACCACGGTGGCCTGAAACGAGGCAGCCACATCGGCCACCTGCTCGGGCGACAGGGGACCCGCGCGCCGCACGTGGAGCGACACCGCGGTCTTGATGCCGCTGAACGAGAAGTCCGGGGCGCCGTCGCTCATGCTGGCGGTGGGGAAGCGGATCGCCTTCGCGTTGCCGCCCCGGGCCGCCCGCTCTATCGCCGGGCCGCCGGGGTAGCCCAAGCCGAGCAGCTTGGCGACCTTGTCGAAGGCCTCGCCGGCCGCGTCATCCCGCGTCTGCCCCACGCGCGCGTAGCTCCGCGGGGCCTCCACGACGTAGAGGGCGGTGTGCCCGCCCGACACGACGAGCGCGAGGAAGGGATGCTCGGGAGCCCGCTCCTCGAGGAGGGCCGAGTAGATGTGACCCTCGAGATGATTCACGCCCACCAGCGGCGTCCCGTGGGCCCAGGCGATCGCCTTGGCCGCGGAGCAGCCGACGAGGAGGGAACCGACGAGCCCCGGGCCCTGTGTCACCGCGATGCCGTCGAGATCGGTAAGCCCCGTGCCCGCCTCGCGGAGGGCGCGGCGGATGACGGGCACGACCACCTCGAGGTGCCGGCGCGATGCGAGCTCCGGCACCACGCCGCCGTACGGGCCGTGGACGTCGTCCTGGGAGGCCACCACGCTGGAGAGGATCTTGCGGCCTCCGTCGAGCACGGCGGCGGCCGTCTCGTCGCACGAGGTCTCGATGCCGAGGACGATCATGCGCGGCCCCGCGCCCACGGGCTCATCGGGCGAGCTGCGAGACCGGCACCAGCCGCATGCCCTTGGCCTCCCAGCGCGGCACGTACTCGCGCAGGAGGCGCGCCGTGAGCGGGTGCCCGTGCGCGATCACGATGACCTCGCCGCGGCTCTCCGCCCACCACGCGACCTCGTCCCAGCGCACGCGGTCGCCGGACTCGCCGGCGGCGTGATCCACGATGACCTGGCGGCGGCCGGCCCGGAGCCCCTGCGCCTTGGCCTCGTCGTAGGCGACCGAGAGGTTGCTCGTGAGCCCGTCCAGGAGGAAGAGGCGCCGGCCGCCGATCACCTCGAGCACGGTCCGCATGCGCGTCCGGTCTTCCGTCATCCGCGATCCCATGTGGTTGGTCACGCCCACGGCCCCGGGCACGCTCGCCAGGTGCGCGCCGATCTGCGTCTGCAGCTCCTGGGCACTCATGGCCATGAGGAGAGCGCCGGGACCGGGATCCACCTCGGGGAAGCGGTAGGGTTCCATCGGCAGATCGAGGAGCACCTCCATGCCGGACTGCATCGCCTCGCGCGCCGTCCACTCCGAGAGCGGCAGCCCCGGGAGGACGGCCACCGTCAGGGGGCGGTGGATCTCCCGGAGGCCATCGAAGACGTCGCGGCGCGCGCCCAGATCATCGACCACGACGGCGATGCGAGGGGCTCCCACGGCGCCGGCCGGCGGCGCGGGAGCAGGCTCCCGAGGCTTGGGGAGCGCGGGAGCGCTCGCCGCGGGAGGCGGCGAGGCGCGCCACGGGAGGCCGAAGAGACTAGCCTCACCGCGACGCGATTGCCATTGGTCCAAGCCCACCACGGCGATCAGCAGCGCCGCGATGATTCCGGCGAGAGCCGTCCAGACTCGCGCCGGCATGCCGCCCGTTCAGCGCACCGAGGCCTGCGGCGGCGCGCCCGAGGGACGCGTGGTCTTGTCCATGATCTTCATCGCCTTGAGCAGGTCCAGCGCCCGCTGCAGCTGCACGTCCTTCTTGAGCTGGTCGTTCAGCCGCGCCTGCTCGTCGACGGGCGGCACGGGCGGCTGCTCGCCGGGCTGGAGCGGCGCGGGCTTGGGCGCCTCGACGATGATGTCCGGCGTGATTCCCTTGCCGTGGATCGACCGTCCCTTCGGCGTGTAGTACTTGGCCGTGGTCAGCCGGAGGCCGGAGCCATCCGACAGCGGGATGATGGTCTGCACGGAGCCCTTGCCGAAGCTCTGCGTGCCCAGCACCACCGCGCGGCCCCAGTCCTGCAGCGCCCCCGCCACGATCTCGGAGGCCGACGCGCTGCCCTGGTTGACGAGGACGACCATGGGGAAGTCGCCGTAGACGTGCTTGCCGCTCGCCTGGAAGCGCATGTTCTGGTTCCGCACGCGCCCTTCCGTGTAGACGACCAGCCGGCCCGGCTCGATGAACTTCTCCACCACTTCCACCGAAGAGGTCAGAAGGCCGCCCGGGTTGTTGCGGAGATCAAGGACGAGCCCCTGGATGGGCTTGTTCTTGTTGTACTTCTCGAGCGCGCTCTCGATGTCGTTGCCCGTCTGCTCCTGGAACTGCCGGAGGCGGATGTACTCGATGCCGGGCTCGAGCTCACCGCTCTTGACCGACTGCACGCGGATCTGCTCGCGCGTGATGTTGAAGTCCTTCGGCTCCTGCCAGCCCTCACGGACCACGCTGATGACGATCTTGCTGCCCGGCTTGCCGCGCATCTTCTTGACGGCATCGGCGAGCTGCATGTCCTTGGTGGAGAGGCCCTCGATCTTCACGATGCGGTCGCCGGGGAGGATGCCCGCGCGGTAGGCCGGCGTGCCCTCGATGGGCGCCACCACGGTGAGGATGTCATCCCGCAGCGTGATCTCGATGCCGAGGCCGCCGAAGCTGCCCGACGTCTCGACCTGCATCTCCCGGTACATCTCCGGATCCAGGAACGAGGAGTGCGCGTCGAGGCCGCGGAGGGTGCCCTTGATAGCGCTGTAGATGATCTCCTTGGGCGGCACCTCGTCCACGTACTGGCTCTGGATGATGGACAGCACCTCGGTGAAGAGGCGCAGATTCTCGTACGTCGCTGCCTGGTCGTTGCCCTTGCTCGCGACCGCCCCGCCGAGCGACAGGGTCAGGAGGAGCAGAACTGCCGCGACCAATCCCGCCTTCTTCACGTTTCGGAACGAGCCCATCGCGATCTCCTGTCCCCTAGCCTCGTGGTCTCAACCATTGGGCGGGATCCTGCGGCTTGCCCTGGTACCGCACCTCGAAATAGAGGCGCGGCCCCTGGAGCGAGCCCGTATCGCCGACCGTACCGATCACCTGTCCCTGCTTGACGTCGTCCCCTTCGGCCACCTTGATATCGGCCACGTGCGCATACAGCGTGTAGTACTCCGAGCCATGATCCACGATGATCAGGTTGCCGTAACCGCGAAAGAACCCCGTGTACAGCACGTGCCCGGGATACACGGCGTGCACGTTCGACCCCTCGCTGGCGTCGATATCGATCCCGTTCCGGAACGTCTTCGTCCCGAACCGCGGATTGACGCGAGTCCCGTACTCCTCGACCACCCGGCCCTCCGCCGGCCACGCCAGCCGGCCCCGCATGGCCCCCAGCCCCACGCCCGGTATGCTCTCGCCGGGCACGGCGGCCTTTGGAGGCTTAGACGTGGCGGGCGGCGGAACCTTCGCGACCCGGCGCCGCTCCTGGAGGTCCCGGACGAAAGCTTCGAGCCGCCGGGTAGCCTCGCTCAGCTCGCCGACCATCCGGTCGTGGTAGACGCGCTCGTCCTTGACCCTGCCGAGAAGAACCCGCCGCCGCGCCGCTTCCTGGTCGGCTTCCGTCCGCTCGCTCTCGGCCTCGGTCCTGAGGGCCGACATCTCCTTCCGTCGGGCCTCCAGCCGGCTCTTCCGGTCCGCCAGACCCTCAGACGTCACACGATACTCTCGAATGACACGGGCGTCCACCGTGGCCAGAGTGGCCAGATGGCGGAGCCGAACGGCCTGGGCCACGGGGTCATCGCCCGAAAGGAGCACCGGCAGGGCCCCGCCCTGCACCTGCAATCGGTACATGGCGCGAAGCCGCTGGGCCATGGCCTCTTCCTGGCCCTCCCGCTGGCTTTCCAGGCGGGCGATGTCCTGCTGAAGATCCTTCATTTCCACCTGCGAGCGCTGGATCCGCCCGTCGAGCACGGCCACCTGCTTGCGTTTCTCGCTGAGCCGCCGGTCTATGGCCTCGAGCTCCGCCAGCAGCCCGGCCTCGCGCTTTCGCGCGTCGGCGGCCTTGGCCCGCTCCTCCTTGAGGCGCTTCTGCGTCTGCTGGAGCGCATGCTCCTTGTCCCCGAGCTCGCCGCCGTCCTTCTTCGTCTGGCCCGCCGCCGGCAAGGCGGCCGCCAGCGTGAGGAGCAGGATCGGCACGCTCCGGACGGCGCGGCTCATGCCACGATCCGCCCGCGGGCCAGAAGACCGCCCAGGCCTCCGAGCACGGCCCCGCCCACCATGAGCAGCAGGATCTGCGGCAGGGAGAGGAACACGGCCCGGGCCAGGCCCAGCGTGAGCTGCAGCAGCGGCTCCAGCCGCGGCGCGCCGACGGCAAAGGCCGCCTCGAGCAGCGCCAGCGCGACCACCGCGCCCAGGAGCCCCTGCACCATGCCCTGCAGGAGCTGGGGAAGCCGGACCACGGATTCGCTGGCGCCCACCAGCCTCATGATCTCCGTCTCGGCGCGGCGGACGTGCAGCACCAGCGTCGTCGCGGTGGTCACGGTCAGGATGGCGGCCAGCGCCAGTACAGCGCCAACAGCCAGCCCCACGACCTGGAAGAGGCGCTGCCAGCGCGCCAGGCCCTCGACCCACTCGGCGCCGCCCTGGACCTCCTCGGATTCCGGGAAGGCGGCCAGCCGCGCCGCCAGCGCCCGCGTCGCCTCGGGAGTGGTGGCGCCTTCGGCCGGCGTGATCTCGAGAGAGGCCGGGAGCGGATTGCGGGGCAGATGATCCACGACGCCCGCCTGCGCGCCGAGGGACTGGCGAAGCGACTGGAGCGCCTCCGCCTTCCCGACGTAGCGCACGCGCTGCACGCCTTCGAGCAGCTCGACGCGGCGGGTGAGGTCGGCCAGGGCCGCGGTCGAGGGCTCCTCGCGGAGGAAGACCACCACGCGCACGCGATCGCGCCACTGCCCGACGGCGCGCCCCAGGTTCAGGGACAGGAGCCAGAAGCCGCCCAGCGCCGTGAGCGAGAGCGTGATGAGCAGGATGGCGCTGACGCCGACGCGGCCGGCGCGGCGAAGGTCCACGAACGCTTCGCTGAGTACGAATCCGAACATCTAATCCTCAACATGCCCTTCGGCATGTTGACCGTGGGCGAGACGGTCAGGGCTCGGCCTCGGCGTTCGCGCCATGGTTCGCATGTTGACCGTGGGCGAGATGGTTAGGGCGAGCCGCCGCGTCCGCGTAACAGTCGACATCGCGTCTGTCACCCTTCGTCTTTCGTCAGGACACCCGCATCCAGTCTCAGCGTCCGGCGCTTGAGCTGCGTGGCCAGGCGCGCCTGATGCGTCGCCAGGAGCACCGTGGTGCCTCGGCTCCAGATGTCCTTGATCAGGTCGAGGATCTCGCCCGCCATGTCCTCGTCGAGATTCCCGGTGGGCTCGTCGGCCAGGAGGAGCGCGGGAGACTTCACGATCGCCCGCGCGAGGGCCACGCGCTGGGCCTCGCCCTGCGAGAGCTGCGCCGGATAGGCCTGCGCGCGGGAGGACAGGCCCACGGCCTTGAGGGCCTGGAACGCCTTGGGCGTGATCTCGCGCCGCGAGGTGCCCAGCACGCGGAGGACGAAGGCGATGTTCTCGAAGACGGTGCGCCCCGAGAGCAGCTTCGCGTCCTGGAAGACGATGCCGAGGGAGCGGCGGAGGAGCGGCACCTCGGACCGGCGGAGGTTCGTGACGTTGAAGCCGGCGACCTCGATGTCGCCCTCGGAGGCCTGCTCGTCGGCGTAGAGGAGACGGAGCAGCGTGGTCTTGCCTGCCCCGCTCGCGCCGGAGAGCACGGCGAACTCGCCCTTCTCCACCGTGAACGAGACATCACTGAGGGCCGGCAGCTTCATCGGCCCGCCCTGGTAGAGCTTACAGACGTGGTGGAGCCGTATCATGAGGCCCCACCATTCTATCTAACCCTTCAGACTTTCGGTAGTTTCTCGAGCAACAGTGCGTTGACGACGGCGGGGCTGGCCTTGCCCGACGTCGACTTCATCACCTGCCCCACCAGGAAGCCCAGGGCCGCCTTCTTCCCGGCCTTGTAGTCCTCGACCACCTTGGCGTGCGCGGTGAGCACATTGTCCACCACGAGAATCAGCTCGGAACGGTCGGCGACCTGCGTCAAGCCCTCGCGGGAGACGATCGTGCTTGCGTCCTCTCCAGTCTGGAACATCTTTTCGAACACGTCCTTGGCCATCCGGCCGCTGGTCGTGCCGTCCTCGATCAGCCTGATGAGTCCGGCCAGTTGAGCAGGCTTGACCGGGCAGGCGGCGATGGCCTTCTCGTCGTCGGGGGGTACAACCCGCAGGACCTCGTTGAGCACCCAGTTCGCGACCGTCTTGGGATTGGCCGAGCCCTTGGCCGCCGCTTCGAAATAGTCGGCGAGCGCCTTGCTCGAGGTGGCCACCTCGGCATCGTACGGGCTCAAAGCGTAGGCAGTCATGAAGCGCTGCCGCCGGGCCGCGGGCAGCTCCGGCAGCGTGGCGCGGATCTGCGCGATCCAGTCCGGGGGCAGGTCGAGCGGCGGCAGGTCGGGCTCGGGGAAGTAGCGGTAGTCGTGCGCGAACTCCTTCGAGCGCATGGAGACCGTGTGCCCGCGGTCTGGGTCCCAGAGGCGCGTCTCCTGCACGATCCGCAGGCCGGCGTCGAGGGCGCGGGCCTGCCGCCCGATCTCGTAGTCGAGCGCGTGCTGCACGTTCTTGAAGGAGTTCATGTTCTTGATCTCGACCTTGGTCCCGAACTCCTTGGCTCCCGCCGGACGGAGCGAGATGTTCGCGTCGCAGCGCAGTGAGCCTTCCTCCATGTTGCCGTCGCACACGTCCAGATAGACGAGGATGGCGCGGAGGGCCTTGAGGTACGCGGCCGCTTCCTCGGAGGTGCGGAGATCGGGCTTGGAGACGATCTCCATGAGCGGCACGCCCGCCCGGTTGAAGTCGACCTGGCTCGATGCCGCCGTCTCGAGGCTGCCCTCGTGGAGGAGCTTGCCCACGTCCTCCTCCAGATGCAGGCGCTGGATGCCGATCCGCCGCGCCCCATCCGCCGTGTCGATGTCCAGATGGCCGTGCTCGGCCAGCGGCTCCTCGTACTGGCTGATCTGGTAGTTCTTGGGCATGTCCGGGTAATAGTAGTGCTTTCGCGCGAAGCGGTTGTCCGCGTTCACCGTGCAGTTGATGGCGAGCGACGTCTTGATCCCGAACTCGATCGCGCGCCGGTTGATGACCGGCAAGGTCCCCGGCATCCCCTGGCAGATGGGGCACGTCTGCGTGTTGGGCCGGGCGCCGAAGGCCGTCGAGCAGCCACAGAACATCTTGGTGCGCGTGCGGAGCTGCGCGTGCACCTCGAGGCCGATGACCGCTTCGTAGGCCCCGCTCATACCGCGAGCTCCGGCTTCCGCTCCCGCCATGGCGTGGCTGCCTCGTAGGCCCTGGCCGCGCGCAGGATCGTGGCCTCGTCGAAGGCCTTGCCGATGATCTGCAGCCCGATGGGCAATCCGCTCTGCGTGAAGCCTGCCGGCATCGACAGCCCGGGCAGGCCGGCCAGGTTGACCGGAATGGTGAAGACGTCGTTGAGGTACATCTGCAGCGGGTCCTCCCGCTCGCCCAGCTTGAACGCCACGCTGGGCGTGGTGGGGGCCACGATCACGTCCACCCGCTCGAAGGCGCGCTGGAAATCGCGGAGCACGAGCGTGCGGACCCTCTGGGCCTTGCCGTAGTACGCATCGTAGTAGCCGGCCGAGAGCGCATAGGTGCCGAGCATGACGCGCCTTTTCACCTCGGCGCCGAAGCCCGCCCCGCGCGTGCGCGAGTACATGTCGATGAGATCGCGGGCTCCCGGCACGCGGAGACCGTACTTGACCCCGTCGTAGCGCGCGAGATTCGAGGACGCCTCGGCGGGCGCGATCACGTAGTACGCGGCGAGCCCGTATTCCGTGTGGGGCAGCGACACGCGCTCGGTCTTCGCCCCGAGCCGCTCGAGGGTCGCGATGGCCGCACGCACCGCCGCTTCCACCTCGGGGTCGAGGCCGTCGATGAAATACTCGTCGGGAATGCCCACCTTGAGATCCTTCACGCCGGCGGAGAGCCCGGCCGTGTAGTCCGGCACCGGTATCGCGGCCGAGGTGGCATCCAGCGGATCGTGCCCGGCGATGGCCTGGAGCACGAGCGCGGTGTCGGCCACGTCCTTGCCGAAGGGCCCCACCTGGTCCAGCGAGGAGGCGAAGGCGATCAAGCCGTAGCGGGACACGCGCCCGTACGTCGGCTTGAGGCCCACCGTGCCGCAGAACGCCGCCGGCTGGCGGATCGAGCCACCGGTGTCCGTGCCGAGCGTGGCGGCCGCGAGGTCGGCGGCCACGGCGGCGGCGGAGCCCCCCGAGGATCCACCCGGCACGCGGGAGAGGTCCCAGGGATTCCGCGTGGTGAAGAACGCCGAGTTCTCCGTGGACGAGCCCATGGCGAACTCGTCCATGTTGAGCTTGCCCAGGATCACCGCGCCGGCAGCGCGGAGCCTGGCCACCACGGTGGCATCGTACGGCGGGCGGAATCCCCGGAGGATCTGCGAGCCGCACGTCGTCTCCACGCCGCGGGTGCAGAACACGTCCTTGAGGCCGACCGGCACGCCGTCGAGGAGCCCCCGCGGCGCTCTCGACCGAAAGCGCGCGTCCGCCTCCGCCGCCTGCGCGAGCGCATGGTCCGCCGTCGGCGTCAGGTACGCCTTGACCTTCGGATCGAGGGCACCCATGCGATCGAGGTACGCGCGCGCGGCCTCGGTCGGCGTCGCCTCGCCGCTCCGGAAGCGGGCGCCCAGCTCGTGGACGGTGAGCCGCGTCAGCATCGCTACCGGTCCCTGGCCTCGCCCGCGGATTCCTCGATGATCCGGGGCACGCGGAAGAACTCGCCGCTGCCATCCGGCGCGTTCGCCAGCATGTCGTCCTGGGCGAACGAGGGCCGCGGCTCGTCGTCACGCATGACGTTCTTCATCGGGACGGCGTGCGAGGTAGGCGGCACACCCTCGGTGTCGAGGGCCCGGAGCTTGTCGATGTAGGTCAGGATGCCGTCCAGCTCCCGTCGCATCCGCTCCTTCTCCGCATCGGTGAGCGTGAGCCGGGACAGCCGGGCCACGTGGTCGACGTCCTTCATGCTGATCTTCGGCTCGGCCAACGGTCAGAGCTCCTCGAGGTGCGCGTACTGGAGCGAGAGCCGCTTGCGGCCCACGCTCGCGAAGTGCACGGTGGCGATCACGTCGTCCCCCTCCCGCTGGATGCCCACGAGCAGGCCTTCGCCCCAGCGCGCGTGGCGAAGCTTGGCGCCGACGCGGAAGGGCAGGTCGTCGTCCTCCACGGCCGGCACCGAAGGCGCCGGCTCGCGCACCGCCGCCGGCGTGGACCGCGGGGCGTTCAGCAGCACGAGCTGCTCCGGGGGAATCTCCAGGAGGAAGCGCGACGGCTCGCCGAGACCATAGCCCTGGATGCGCCGGTGAAGCGCGTAGGAGAGCCACAGCCGCTGCTCCGCCCGCGTGATGCCGACGTAGCAGAGCCGACGCTCCTCCTCGAGCTCCTCGGCGTCGTCCATCGAGCGCGAGTGGGGGAAGACGCCCTCTTCCATGCCGGTGAGGAAGACTGCGGGAAACTCGAGGCCCTTGGCCGAGTGAAGCGTCATCAGCGTCACGCCCTCGGCATCGTCCTTCAGCGAGTCGATGTCGGCGACGAGCGCGATCGAATCGAGGAACATCTCGAGCGTGGCGCTGGGGGCGCCCGCGGCCTGCTGGCCGGCCACGAATTCCTCGGAGGCCGCCACCAGCTCCTCGATGTTCTCGAGCCGCGCGTCCGCTTCGGCGGTGCGCTCGGCCTTGAGGGCGTCGCGGTACCCGGACGCGATGGCCACCTCGTCGATGAAGGCGGGCACGGCGAGGGCCGCGCGCCGCTCGCCCAGCCGGGCCATGAGGCGCGCGAAGTCGTCGAGGGCGCGGCGGGCCTTTCCCGTGAGATCGGGCAGCGGCTCCGCGCTCGCCGCCAGCAGCGAGAGGCGGCGGGCCGCCGCCGAGTCCGCGAGGCGATCGAGCGTGGCCTTGCCCACGCCGCGGCTGGGCGCCGCGATGGCGCGGCGAAACGCCACGTCGTCCGCCGGATTCACGGCCAGGCGCAGATAGGCCACGAGGTCCTTGATCTCCCGCCGCTCGTAGAACCGCACGCCGCCCACGATGACGTAGGGAATGCTCGCGCGCCGGAGCGCATCCTCGAGGACGCGGGACTGGGCGTTGGTCCGGTAGAAGACGGCCACGTCACCCCAGTCGAGCCCCCGGCCGTGCAGCGACCGCACCGTCTGGGCGACCCAGCTCGCCTCCTCCGTCTCGTCCCACGCCCGGTAGACGTTCGCCAGCTCGCCCTCGTCGTTGTCCGTCCACAGGCGCTTCTCGCGCCGCGCGCGATTGTTGGCGATGACGGCGGAGGCGATGTCGAGGATCCGCTTGGTCGACCGGTAGTTCTGCTCGAGGGGAATCACGAGGCAGTCGGGGAAGTCCTTCTCGAAGTCGAGGATGTTCCGGAGATCGGCGCCCCGCCACCGGTAGACCGACTGATCCGGATCGCCGACCACGCAGAGGTTCCGGTGCTCCTGGGTCAGGAGCTGGACCATGCGGTACTGGGCGCGGTTGGTGTCCTGGTACTCGTCCACGAGGACGTGGCTCCAGAGCGCGCGATACCACGCGAGCGCCTCGGGGGAGGTCTCGAAGAGCTTGACCACGAGGAGGAGGAGATCGTCGAAGTCGACGCCGCCCATCGCGCGCAGCTTCTCCTCGTACAGGCGATAGAGCTGGGCGAGGCGCTCCTCGCGCGGCGTGCGGGCGAGGCGCTCGGCCTCCTCCACGGAGAGCATGTGGTTCTTCGCGTGGCTGATGCGGTGGACCACCGAGGCCGGCGTGGTCTGCCGCTCGTCCATGTCGAGCTGCCGCATCGCCTCCTTCACGAGGCTCAGGCGATCGTCCTCGTCGTAGATCACGAAGGACGGGGACAGCCCCACCCATCGGGCCCGCTCGCGGAGGATGCGCACGCAGGTCGAGTGAAACGTCGCGATGAGGGGCGGCCGGATGCCGGCAGGCAGCACGAGATCCTCGACGCGCCGCCGCATCTCGCCCGCGGCCTTGTTCGTGAACGTCACGGCGAGCACGTGCCGCGGATGAATACCTTCCACGCCGAGGAGCCAGGCGATGCGGTGGGCGATGACGCGGGTCTTGCCGCTTCCCGCCCCCGCCAGCACGAGCACCGGCCCCTTGGTGGCCTGGACGGCTTCGCGCTGTACGGGATTGAGCGAGGCGAGAATCGCCTCCGGTGCCACGGCGGGGCGCAACATGGGTAGCTACGATATCACACCGCGCCGCCGCGTCGCGCGGGCGCTACTCGACGGTGACGGACTTGGCGAGATTCCTCGGCTGGTCGACGTCGCGGCCGAGCCGCACGGCGACATGGTAGGAGAGGAGCTGGAGTGGAATGGCCATGAGGATCGGCGACAGGAGCTCCGCTGCCGCGGGCACCCGCATGACGCGCGCGGCGCGGGCGCCGATCTCGCGGTCCCCCTCGTGCGCGAGGGCGATGATGCGCCCGTCCCGGGCCCGCACTTCCTCCACCGTGTTCATCATCCTCTCGTACGAGCCATCCCGCGGCGTCAGCGCGACCACCGGCATGCTGTCGTCGATGAGGGCGATGGGCCCGTGCTTCATCTCGCCGGCCGCGTAGCCCTCGGCGTGGAGATACGAGAGCTCCTTCAGCTTGAGCGCGCCTTCCAGGGCGATCGGGTAGTGGATGCCCCGCCCGAGGAAGAGGAAGTTCTTGTACCCGGCCATCTCCTTGGCGAGCTCTGCGATGGCGGGCTCCTGCTCGAGCGCCTGCTCCATGAGGCGCGGCAGCTCGAGCAGGCCTTGAATGTGCTTGCGTCCGTCCTCGGCGAGGAGCGCATTTCGGCGCCGGCCCAGCCAGAGGGCGAGCAGATAGCAGGCGGTGAGGGTCGCCGTGAAGGTCTTGGACGAGGCCACGCCGATCTCGGGCCCCGCATGCGTGTAGAGCACGCCGGTGGATTCGCGGGCGAGCGCTGATCCCACCACGTTGGTGATGCCCACGATGGGCGCCCCGCGGTCGCGGGCGGCCTTGACCGCCCCGAGCGTGTCCGCGGTCTCGCCGGACTGGGACAGCGCCACCACGAGCGTCTCGGGACCGAGCACGGCATCGCGATAGCGGAACTCCGAACCCAGGTCCACGTCGGCGGACAGTCCGGCCAGGCGCTCGACGAGGAAGCGGCCGACGAGCGCCGCGTGGAAGGATGTGCCGCACGCGATGAAGAGCACGCGCTGGAGCGACGCGACCACATCGGGATCGAGGCCGATGTCGGGCAGCACCACCGTGCCGCCTTCCGGCGACACGCGCCCGCGCAGCGTGTCGGCGACCGCGCGCGGCTGCTCGTAGATCTCCTTGAGCATGAAGTGGCGATAGCCGCCCTTCTCCGCGAGAATGGGATCCCACAGGATGCGCGTGGGAGCGCGGGATACGGGCGCGCCGTCGAGGTCGGCGATCTCGACCCCGTGGCGGGTCACCACCGCCACGTCCGCGTCCTCGAGAATGACGACGTCGCGCGTGTGCGCGAGCAGCGCGGGAATGTCGGAGGCGAGGAAGGTCTCCCCCTGCCCCAGCCCCACCACCACGCTGCCGGCGCCGTGCTTGGCCGCCACGAGGCGATCCGGCGTGCGCTTCGACAACACCACGATCGCGTAGGAGCCCTTGAGCTCGCGGAGGGCCCGCCGCACCGCTTCCTCGAGCCGCGGCGTGTCCTCGAGGTGCCGCTCGATCAGGTGCGCGACGACCTCCGTGTCCGTCTCGGAGGTGAAGGTATGCCCTTCCGCGCTCAGGCGCTCCTTGATGGGCAGGTAATTCTCGATGATGCCGTTGTGAACGACCACGAGCGTGCCGGAGCCGTCCGTGTGCGGATGGGCGTTCTCGTCGGTGGGCCGCCCGTGAGTCGCCCACCGCGTGTGGCCGATGCCCACGCTGCCCTTGAGGGGCCGCTCGCGGAGGATACCCTCCAGCACCTTGATGCGGCCGGCGGCGCGCCGCACCTCGAGGCCGGTCGCGCCCAGCACGGCCACCCCCGCGGAGTCGTAGCCGCGGTACTCGAGTCGCTTGAGCCCCTCGACGATGACGCCGACCGCGTCCTTGTCGCCCAGGTAGCCGACGATGCCGCACATGGGCTCAGTGCTCCTTCTTCTTGCCGCCGCGGCGGGCGCGGCGGCCGGCCACCCAGCCTTCCTTCATCACCTGCTGGCTTCGCTCCACGGCCAGCGCCCCCGGCGGGACGTTCTTGGTGATGACCGAACCGGCGGCGACGAAGGCATCGTCCCCGATGGTGATGGGCGCCACCACGCTGCTGTTGCTGCCCACGAAGGCGCGGTCGCCGATCGTCGTCTCGTGCTTGTCGGCGCCATCGTAGTTGACGATGATCACACCGGCGCCGATGTTCACGCCGTCGCCCACGGTGGCATCGCCGATGTAGGCCAGGTGGCTGGCCTTGGTCCCCCGCCCGATGCGTGACTTCTTGACCTCCACGAAGTTGCCGATGCGGGCCGCCGCGCCCACGTGCGCCTTCGGGCGCAGGTGGCAGAAGGGGCCGATCTGCGCCTCCGCTTCCACCACCGCGTCGGACAGCACGCAGTACGGCTTGAGGTTGACCCGATCGCCCAGGCGGCTGCCGCTCACCTGGCACCCGGCGCCCACCACGCACTCGGCGCCGATGATCGTGGCGCCCTCGAGCATCGCGCCGGGATAGAGCACCGTGTCGGCGCCGATCTCCACCGTGTCGTCCACGTACGTCGTGGCGGGATCGAGCACCGTGACGCCCTCGGCCATGAGCCGTCCGAGCGTGCGCCGCCGGAGCGTGGCCGCCACCTGCGCGAGCTGCTTGCGGTCGTTGATGCCGAGGCACTCCTCCGGATCGGGCGCCGCGAGGGCTTCGATGACGGCGCCGTCCCGCGCGAGGAGCGCGATCACGTCGGTCAGGTAGTACTCGCCCTGCTCGTTCTGGGGCGTGACGCGATCGAGCGCGCCCCAGAGCCGGCGCTCGTCGAAGCAGTACACGCTCGTGCCGATCTCGCGGATCGCGCGCTGGGCCGGGGTGGCGTCGCGATGCTCCACGATGGCAACCGGGCGGCCGCCCTCCCGGATCACGCGCCCGTAGCCTGTCGCGTCGTCGAG
>Ga0335071_10002958_pt1 | contig 18055 bp, 18 predicted proteins | sample Lox_Sample_15_FD_206724 | JGI IMG/M metagenome (GOLD analysis project Ga0335071, IMG submission 206724) | Soil microbial communities from Loxahatchee National Wildlife Refuge, Florida, United States - Lox_Sample_1.5 | ecosystem: Environmental > Terrestrial > Soil > Wetlands | place: USA... | reverse complement strand
TGCACTCGGCCGTCGTCGAGATCGTCGTCAAGCAGGGCGGCCGCTGCCGCTACACGACGATCCAGAACTGGTCGACGAACGTCTACAACCTGGTCACGAAGCGCGCGGTCGCCGAGGCGAACGCGACCATGGAGTGGGTCGACGGAAACCTCGGGTCGAAGCTGACGATGAAGTACCCGGCGATCTGGCTGACCGGTGAGGGCGCGCACGGCGAGGTGCTGTCGATCGCGTTCGCCGGCAAGGGCCAGCACCAGGACGCGGGCGGCAAGTGCGTCCATCACGCGAAGAACACCTCGAGCGTGATCACGTCCAAGTCGATCTCGAAGAACGGCGGACGCGCCGGCTACCGCGGCCTGCTCGAGGTGGCGAAGGGCGCGACCGGCTCGAAGTCGAAGGTCGTCTGCGACGCGCTGATCCTCGACGAGGAGTCGCGCTCCGACACCTATCCGTACATCCGCATCGACGAGAACGAGGTCGACATCGGCCACGAGGCGACCGTCTCGAAGATCGGCGAGGAGCAGCTCTTCTACCTCCAGTCGCGCGGTCTCTCGGAGGCGGAGGCCTCGGCCATGATCGTCTCCGGCTTCGTCGAGCCGATCACGAAGGAGCTGCCGCTCGAGTACGCGGTCGAGATGAACCGCCTGATCCAGCTGCAGATGGAGGGAAGCGTCGGATGATCGTCGAGCGGACGGACTTCATCTCGGTGCCCGTCACCGACATGGACCGCGCCAGGCAGTTCTACGGCGAGACGCTCGGACTGCCGGCGGTCCAGCATTCGGAGGACCAGGGCTTCCCGGAGTACCAGCTCGGCGAGAACGTCAGCCTCTACCTGCTGAACATGGAGAACGTCGGTTCGTCGTTCCAGGGCCCGCACACCGCCTCGATCGCGCTGCGCGTTCCGGACGTCGAAGAGGCGCGCCGGGAGCTCGAGGCGAAGGGCGTCGTCTTCGGCGGCGACACGTTCGACACGGGCGTCTGCCACATGGCGTTCTTCACCGATCCCGACGGGAACGCGATCATGCTCCACCGCCGCTACGCCCCGCGTTCCTGATGGCCACGATCACGCGCGAGGACGCCGCGAAGCGGTACGCGGAGCTGCCCCTGCCGACGACGGCGGACGAGCACTGGCGCTTCACCGACCTTCGTGGCTTCGAACCGGCGTCCGACACCCCGAATGTGTCGGGCGGCTCCGCCGCCCCGGCGCTCGACCTCGACGTCGCAGGCCGCGCTCACGTCACCGAGAGCGGCATCGAGATCCTCTCCGCGCCCGACGGCGTCACCTTCGAGCCGCTCCCCGCAGACTACGACGCGACGATCGTCCCGGACGACGACCGGTTCGCGGTCGAGAACCTGGCGCGCTGGCAGCACGGCCTGCTCGTGCACGTGCCGAAGGGCGTCGTTCTCGAGAAGCCGCTCTACGTCCAGGTGACCTCGAACGGCGGCTCGCTCTACTGGCGCATGGTCGTCAGGGCCGACGAGGGCGCGCGCTTCACGCTGATCGAGGACCTCTCGTCCGCGGGCGACGACGTCGTCGCGTACACGAACGCGGTCGTCGAGCTGTTCGTCGAGGCGCAGGCGAAGATCGAGTATGTCTCGCTGCAGAACCTCTCGCGCGAGACGTGGCACTTCGGCCGGCACAGGGCGCTCCTCGAGCGCGACAGCGAGCTCGACTGGGTGCTGGGCGGCTTCGGCTCCAAGCGCGGCAAGGTCTGGATCGAGAACGACCTCGTCGGCGAGGGTGCCACCTCGCGCGTCACCGGCGCGTACTTCGCCGACGGCGACCAGCACCTCGACTACGACACCTTCCAGGAGCACGCGGCCCCGAACACCGAGAGCGACTTCGCGTTCAAGGGCGCGCTGCGCGAGCGGGCGAGCGCGGTGTGGCGCGGGATGATCCGCGTCGAGGAGAACGCGCAGAAGACGAACGCCTACCAGGAGAACCGCAACCTGCTGCTCTCCAACGAGGCGCACGCGGATTCGATCCCGGGACTCGAGATCATGGCGAACGACGTACGCTGCACGCACGGCGCGACGCTCGGCCGGATCGACCGCGAGGAGCTCTTCTACCTGATGGCGCGCGGCCTCTCCCGCGCCGAGGCCGAGCGGCTGATCGTGCGCGGCTTCTTCCAGGACGTGCTCGACCGGATCGAGCTCGAGCCGGTGCGCCTGGCGCTCGGCGAGGCGCTCGAAGCGCGCATCCCGCAGGCCTAGGACATCGTCCCATCGGGGCGCCCCCCGATGCCGGGCTCACCCGTTCGCGGGATGGTGCCTCTGGGAGCTTTTCCAACCGCAGGAGGTGGTGCGTGTTCACGTATGTCGCGCTGCTCAAGCTGACGCCCGAGGGGCGCGAGACGCTCAAGGAGGCGCCGAAGTACCTCGAGAAGATCAAGGGCTTCGTCGAGGCCGAGAAGGGCGAGCTCGGTGAGGTCTTCGCGATGATGGGTCCCTGGGACTTCATCGCGATCGTGAAGTACCCCACCGTCGAGGCCGCATTCAAGGCGCACGCGAAGGTCGCGTCGCTCGAGGTGATCGAGGTCGAGACCTTCCCGGTCGAGTCCGTCGAGCTCTTCATGAAGGCGCTCGTCTAGCGCTCTAGGGGTTTTCCACGAGGCGGTCACGCGCCCGGCAGGCGACGCTGGACGCGTGACCGCCCGTCGTTTTCTCTGGGTGTTCGGGCCGGGGCTGATGGTCATGCTCGCGGACACCGACGCCGGCAGCATCGTCACCGCCGCGCAGTCCGGCGCCGCCTGGGGCTACCGGCTGCTCTTCCTGCAGGTGCTGCTCGTCCCGGTGCTGTACGTCGTCATGGAGCTGACCGTCCGGATCGGCGTCACGACCGGGAAGGGCCACGCCGCGCTGATCCGCGAGCAGTTCGGCGGCGGCTGGGCCGCGATCTCGGTCGGAGCGCTCGTCGTGGCCGCGGTCGGCGCGCTCGTCACCGAGTTCGCCGGGATCGCCGGGATCGCACGCCTCTTCGGCCTGCCGGCCGCCGTTCTCGTGCTTCCGGCCGCCGTGTTCCTGATCGGGCTCGTGGTCGCCGGCACCTACCGGCGCGTCGAGGTCGTCGGCGTGGCGCTCGGGCTGCTCGAAGTCGCGTTCGTCGTCGCGGCGGTGCTCGTGCATCCGCACGCGGGCGACGTCGCACACGGCCTCTCGCCCGCGCAGCCCTTTGCGAGCAGCGGTTTCCTCGCCCTGGTCGCGGCGAACATCGGCGCGGTCGTGATGCCGTGGATGGTCTTCTACCAGCAGGGCGCCGTGCTGGACAAAGGGCTGCGTGCCGGCGACCTGCGCGCCGCCCGGACCGACACCGCGATCGGCGCCGTGCTGACGCAGGTGGTGATGGCGTCCGTGCTCGTCGCCGCCGCGGCGACGCTGCACGCGACCGGGCGCCCGCTTTCGAGCATCGGCGACCTCGACGCGGCGCTTGCGCCCGTCGTCGGCCCGTCGGCGGCGCGGATCGTCCTCGCGGGCGGCGTCCTCGGCGCGTCGTTCGTGGCCGCGATCGTCGTCGCGCTCGCGCTCGCGTGGGCGGTCGCCGAGGGCTTCGGCAAGCCGCACTCGCTCGGCGACACGCCTCGCCGCGCACGCCTCTTCTACGGCATCTACGCCGGTGCGGTCGCGGTCGGAGCCGGCCTCGTCCTCGCCGACGGCTCGCTCGTCCAGCTCGCGGTGCGCGTCGAGATCCTGAATGCGCTGCTGCTGCCGCTCGTGCTCGGCTTCCTCGTCGCGCTCGCCTTCCGGGTGCTGCCACGCAGGTATGCGCTGCCGCGCCGCGCGCGGGTCGCGCTCGCCGGCACGGTGGCGGTCGTCGTCGCGCTCGGCCTGCTCTCGGCCGGCTTCGCTTTCGGTCTCTAGTCCAGCAGGCCGCGCTCGGCCAGCAGCCGTTCGAGCTCGCCGAGCCGCTCCTCGAGCCGCGCGAGACGCTTCTCGAGCGTCTCCGGCTCCGCGTCCTCGGACGGCCCCTCGGCGAGCAGGTGCGTCCAGCGTTCCGCGCTCTGGCCCGGCTGGCGCGGCAGCAGGTGCACGAGCTCCCTGCCGTCGAGCCGCTGCAGCACCTCCTGCACGTCGTCGATCTGCGCGAGGCGCGCTGTGCGCGCCTTCAGCTCGCTCGCGGTCTGCGGGCCGCGCAGCATCAGCACCGCGAGGACCGACACCTCCGCCGGCAGCAGGTCGAGCGCCTCCTGGAAGAGCTGGCGGTACTTCGCAGTGCGCGAGCCGGGGCCGGTCGCGAGTCGGGCGTAGCCCTTCGTGCCGAGGCTCTGGGCGGCGGCCCGCACCTCGGCTTCGTCGAGCTCCATCACCGGCTCGCGGCTCGTCGCCTGGTTGCAGGCGAGCCGCAGCGCGTTCAGCGTCAGCGGGTACTGCTCCGGCGTCGCGCGCTGCTTCTCGATCAGGCAGCCCAGCACCCGCAGCTCGACCGGATCGAGGCGGTGGACGGTCACTGCGGCTCCACGAACGTCACCCCGAGCTGGCGGAGCAGACCGGCGTGGTCCCAGTCCTCCCACATGTCGACGATCTTCCCGTCGCCGGTGACGCGGCACGTCGTCGACTGGGTGAACGAGAACGCCGCCCCGCGCGCCGGGATGCCCCAGATCGGAGCGCCCGTGTGCGTGCCGGTGAACGTCGTGTAGTCCGCGACCAGATCCGCCTCGGCGACCTGGAAGTGCACCGTCGCTGCCAGGTCGGGGAACGCGGGCAACCACACCTCCTCGACCGCGGCATGCAGCTTGTCGCGCCCCTCGAGCACGCGCCCCCAGAGATGCAGCCGGGCCTCTGGCGCGAACAGCTCGTCGATCAGCTCGACACGGTGCTCGGTCCAGATCCCCTCGTAGACCGCGCGCGTCACCGCCTTCCGGTCCAGGAGCGCCGAGGTCATGAGCGGACGCGGGTTCCCACGATGCCAGGGCGTAGCCGCGACATGGTGCAGGGGGGAACCTCCCGGTTCCCCCGAGCCCCCCTCCCCGGTGCGGTCGCGAGCACGCTCACGCCCGCACCAGCGGCTTGTACTTGATCCGGTGCGGCTCGAGCGCCTCCGGGCCGCGCGTCTCGCGCACCCAGTCGGCGTACTCCGCCCAGTCGCCCTCGAACCACGTCACCTGCGAGTCGCCCTCGAAGGCGAGGATGTGCGTCGCGACGCGGTCGAGGAACCACCGGTCGTGCGTGATCACGACCGCGCAGCCGGCGAAATCGAGCAGCGCCTCCTCGAGCGCGCGCAGCGTGTCGACGTCGAGGTCGTTCGTCGGCTCGTCGAGCAGCAGCACGTTGCCGCCGCTCTTCAGGAGCTTCGCCAGGTGCACGCGGTTGCGCTCGCCGCCCGAGAGCTGCGACACCGGCTTCTGCTGGTCGCCGCCCCTGAAGTTGAACCACGACGTGTACTGGCGCGAGTTGATCTCCTTCTTGCCGAGCAGGACGACGTCCTGGCCGCCGGAGATCTCCTTCCAGACGGTGCTCTTCGGGTCGAGGTCGGCGCGCGCCTGGTCGACGTAGGCGAGCTGCACGGTGTCGCCGATGCGCAGGTCGCCGCTGTCCGGGGCCTCCTCGCCGGCGATCATCTTGAACAGGGTCGTCTTGCCGGCGCCGTTCGGGCCGATCACGCCGACGATCCCGGCCGGCGGCAGCGAGAACTCGAGGTTCTCGAACAGCAGCCGGTCGCCGAAGCCCTTCGAGACGCCGCTCGCCTCGATCACGAGGTCGCCGAGGCGCGGCCCGGGCGGGATGTGGATCTCGACCTTGTCGAGCTTCACCGCATCCTCCTCGGCGAGCAGCTTCTCGTAGGCGCCGAGGCGCGCCTTCGACTTCGCGTGCCGCGCCTTCGGCGCCATCCGGACCCACTCGAGCTCGCGCTGCAGCGTGCGCTGCCTCGCGCTCGACTGCTTCTCCTCCTGGGCGAGCCGTGCCTGCTTCTGCTCGAGCCAGCCGGAGTAGTTGCCCTGATACGGGATGCCGCGGCCGCGGTCGAGCTCGAGGATCCAGCCGGCGACGTTGTCGAGGAAGTAGCGGTCGTGCGTGACCGCGACCACCGTGCCCTTGTAGTCGGCCAGGAAGCGCTCGAGCCAGAAGACCGACTCCGCGTCGAGGTGGTTCGTCGGCTCGTCGAGGAGCAGCAGGTCGGGCGCGGAGAGGAGCAGCCGGCAGAGCGCGACGCGGCGGCGCTCACCGCCCGAGAGCGAGGTGACGTCGCGGTCGCCGTCCGGGAGACGGAGCGCGTCCATCGCGTGGTCGAGGTGCGCGTCGAGCTGCCACGCGTCGGCGCGGTCGATCCGGTCCTGCACCTTCGCCTGCTCGGCGAGCAGCGTGTCGAAGTCGGCGTCGGGCTCGGCGAACCTCGCCGAGATCGCGTTGAAGCTGTCGAGGAGGTCGCGCAGCTCGCGCACGCCGTCCTCGACGTTCTGGCGCACCGTGCGCGCCGCGTCGAGCTCCGGCTCCTGCTCCAGGTAGCCGACGGTCGCCCCCGGCGCGAGCTCGGCCGAGCCCGACGAGGTCTCCTCGCGGCCGGCCATGATCCGGAGCAGCGTCGACTTGCCGGCGCCGTTCGGCCCGAGCACCCCGATCTTCGCCCCAGGCAGGAACGACAGCGAGATGCCCGCCAGCACCTGACGGTCCGGGCCGTAGAACTTGTCGGCCCGGTACATCGAAAAGACGTAGTCGCTCACAGTCCGAGCACGATAGCTTCACCGTTTGCTGATCCCGGCGGCGTAGGTTTCGTCCGTGAGAGCCGCCCTCGCTGCAGCAGTCCTGCTCCTCGCCCTGCCGGCGTCGCTCGCCGGGGCCGCCGCCGCGCCGCCGCCGAAGCTGACCGGCCTCACCGCCTGGGCGAGCGCGCGAGCCCGGCTCGCGTTCGTCGCCACCTCCGCCGGCGGGCGGCGCGGCTACCTGTGGACCCAGCCCTACGGGAGCGGGGCGCCGCGCCTGCTGCGGACGACGCCGCCGGTCGGCATGGAGGAGATCGACGCGCTCGCCCCCGGGCCGAACGGCACGTGGGCCTGTCTCGAGCGCACCACCGGCAACACGGAGAGCTCGTACGTCGTCGACGTCGTCTCGAGCCGAGGCGGCGGTGCAGCGGTGACGCGCGGCTCGACCCCGATCCTGCTCGCGGGCGACGGCACGTTCCTCGGCTATCTCGCCGTCACGCCGTCGGCCGTGCAGCTCTACCGCATCAAGGGCGCCCGCAGCACCCGCGTCGCGACGCTTGCAGGCGTCGCCGCGCCGCAGGAGGTCGCGGCCGCGAGCGGGCACCTTGCGATCCGCCAGGCGAACGGCACCGTCGTCGTGCTCACGGACGGCGGCGCGGTGCTCGCGAGGATCCCCGCGAAGGCCGCGTCCGTCGCGCTGACCGCGAACCGCGTCGTCGTCCGCACCCGCGACCGGCGCCTCGCCGTCTACGGGCTTCGCGGCGGCCTCGTCCACAACTGGCGGCTCGGCGCGGCCGCCTGGACCGCCGGCCTCGCCGCCTACGGGCGCTACGCCGTCTACCTCGGAGCCAACAAGGCAGTGCGGGCCGTCCGGCTCTCGAACGGCGCCGACCGGATCGCCGCCCGTGCGGGCGGCGGCTTCTTCTTCGGCGGTCTCGCGCTGCAGGCGAAGGGCGCGCTCGTGCCGCAGACCACGGGCCGGAGCACGGTCTTCCGGCTGGTTGCAATCCCCGATCGCTGACCTACAGTTCGTAGGTGCGAGCCGCCGCAATCGCACTCGCCGCCCTCGTCCTGGCGCCGCCCGCGCTCGCCTGGACGCCCGTCTCGAAGACGCCGCTCCAGAACATCGACCGGCCCGCGACCCTGCGCACGAGCGGCGGCACCGAGCTCGTCGCCTGGGGCGACGATCACGACGGTCTCTGGCTCTGGTCGTCGCAGGGCGGGACACGGCAGATCGAGACGGTGCCGTTCGTCGAGCAGCCGCAGCTCGTCCAGCAGCCGAGCGGCGCGATCCAGCTCTACGCGGGCAGCGGCAAGGGCGTCGAGCGCTTCCAGTCGACCGACGACGGCGCGGACTGGACGGGGCCGTTCGCGATCGTCTCGCCGACCACCACCGGGCCGGTCGTCAGCGCCGCCGTGCGGCCGGACGGGACGCCGATGTTCACGCAGGACGGCACCTTCGGCGTGAACGTGTTCCAGGGTCTCGACGGCGAGCAGCGCCACACCGTCTTCACGGCCTGCTGCGGATACGCCGAGTCGCTCGCCGTCGACACCGGCGACTTCGCGCAGATCGCGTTCTGGTCGAACGCGAGCGCCTTCCCGAGCCGGTACGTCTACGAGGGCCTCGACGCGAACGGCGCCCAGGCGGGCGCGGGCCGCGGATACGGGTCGTCCGGCACCGTGCCGAACGACTCGAACGTGCCGCTCGCGACCGACGGTCTCGGGAACACGTATTTCGGCTGGGCGGACGGCTACCCGACCTCGCGCACCTTCGAGGTCGACACCTTCCGCGGCGGCAAGACCGTCTACACGTCGCTCGAGGCGGTCGGGCAGTTCGACGGCGGCGACCCGCACATGGCGCTGGCCGTCGACCCGTCGAACCGCGTCTGGGCCGTCTGGTCGCAGGGGAACGCCGTGCACGCGCGCCGCTCCCGCAGCGCCGGCCGCCACTTCGGAGCGCCGTCTGCGGCCGGCCTCGCCGAGGCGACGGTCTACCAGCTCGCCGCGATCGCCCTCGGCAACGGCCGCGTCGACGTGTTCATCAACGACGGCCACGAGATCTCCCACCAGGTCATGCTCCCGGGGCTCACCGTCTCGGCCCTGCACGCCTCGGCGACGGTCTTCGACGACAGCGTTCCGGTGCAGGCGACGCTCAAGGGCGGCGGCCGCACGGTGAAGACGAACACGGCCGGCGTCGCGCTCCTGAAGACGTTCAAGCGCGGAACGCGCGTCACCGTGACCGCGCCGGGTTACGCCCCTGCCTCGTTCCGGGTGCCTTAGCTACCCTCCGAAGGGTGGTGGCAACAGCTCCCAGGCTGGATGCGGACAAGCTCCGCGCCGATTTCGCCGTCTTCGACGAGCTCGTGAACGGCAAGCCGGTCGCGTTCCTCGACTCGGCCGCCTCCACGCAGAAGCCGCGCCAGGTGCTCGACGCGATGCGGGAGTTCTACGAGCACAGCTACGCCAACGTCCACCGCGGCGTCTATACGCTCGCCGAGCGGGCGACCGCCGGCTACGAGGGGGCGCGCGAGAAGGTGCGCGCGTTCGTGAACGCGCCGTCGAACCGCGAGGTCATCTTCACGCGCAGCGCCACCGAGGCGCTGAACCTGATCGCGTACGCCTGGGGTCTCGACAACCTCGGTCCCGGCGACGTCGTCGTCATCACCGAGCTCGAGCACCATGCGAACTTCGTCCCCTGGCAGTTCATGGCGAAGCGGACGGGCGCCCAGTTCGTGAACATCCCGATCGACGACCTCGGCGAGCTGCAGCTGGATGCGCTCGACGGGATCGCCGCGCGCGGCAACGTCAAGGTGGTGGCGAACAACCTCGTCTCGAACACGCTCGGGACGATCAACCCGGTCGAGAAGCTCGCCGAGTGGGCGCACGCGCAGGGCGCGATCATGGTCGTCGACGCGGCGCAGGCTGCGCCGCACCTGCAGATCGACGTGCAGGCGCTCGGCTGCGACTTCCTGGCGTTCTCCTCGCACAAGCTCTGCGGGCCGAGCGGCGCCGGCGCGCTCTGGGGCCGGCGGGAGCTGCTCGAGGAGATGCAGCCGTTCAACCTCGGCGGCGAGATGATCCGGTCGGTCGCGCTCGACCGCACGAGCTGGAACGAGCTGCCGTACAAGTTCGAGGCGGGGACGCCCGCGATCGCCGAGGCGTACGGCTTCGGCGTCGCGCTCGACTACATCTCGGAGATCGGGCTGGAGGCGATCGCGGCGCACGAGCACGAGCTCGTCGTGCAGACGATGGACGCGCTCGCCGAGATCCCGGGCATCCGCGTCTTCGGGCCTCCGGCCGACCGCCGCACGGGCATCGTCAGCTTCGACGTCGAGAACGTCCACCCGCACGACGTCGCCCAGATCCTGAACTGGGAGGGCGTCGCCGTCCGCGCCGGCCACCACTGCACGCAGCCACTGATGACGCGGCTCGGCGTCGCGGCGACGACGCGCGCGAGCTTCTACGTCTACTCGATCCCCGAGGACGTCGAGCGCCTGATCCAGGGGCTGATGAAGGTCAAGGAGACGTTCGGGGTATGAGCGAGCTCGACCAGCTCTACCGCGAGGTCATTCTCGACCACTACAAGAACCCGCGCGGCCACGGCGCGCTCGAGCCGCACGACGCGCGCGCCGAGGGGCAGAACCCGCTCTGCGGCGACGAGGTGACGATCTTCGTCCGCTTCGGCGCGGACGGCGAGACGATCGACGAGATCGGCTTCGAGGGCCGCGGCTGCGCGATCTCGCAGGCCGCGACCTCGATGCTCACCGAGATGGTCAAGGGGCGGAAGGCCGCCGAGGTCGCGGTGCTGCCGAAGGAGGAGCTGCTCGAGGAGATCGGCATCCCGCTGACCCCGATCCGGCTCAAGTGCGCGATCCTCGGGCTCGGCGTCCTCAAGGTGGCGCTGCACCGCTCGAAGGGCACGCCGCTCCCCGAGGAGTGGCAGGGCCTCGAGAACGAGCTCCGGCTCGACGACGACTGATGCCGAAGATCCACGTCGCGCCGCTGGACGAGTTCCCGCCCGGCTCGTCGAAGATCGTCACGGTCGGCTGGACGTCGATCGGCGTCTACAACTGCAACGGGAAGCTCTACGCGCTCGAGGATCGCTGCTCGCACGACGACGGGCCGCTGTGCGAGGGGGAGTGGGACGAGGATCTCTGTCGCGTCATCTGCCCGCGGCACGGTTCGGCGTTCGACCTCGAGACCGGGACGCCGCTGTCCCTGCCCGCGTTCGAGCCGGTCGCCACGTACCCGGTGACGGTCGAAGACGGCGTCGTCGAGGTCGAGCTTGGCGACTGACGGTCTCGTCCGCTGCTGGGAGACGAGCGATCCGGCGTACAACGCCTACCACGACGAGGAGTGGGGCCGGCCCGTGCGCGACGAGCGCGGCCTCTACGAGCGGCTCTGCCTCGAGGGGTTCCAGTCGGGCCTCTCCTGGCTGACGATCCTGCGGAAGCGCGAGGCGTTCCGGGCCGCATTCGCGGGCTTCGTCCCCGACCGCGTCGCCGGGTTCGGCGAGCGCGACGTCGAGCGGCTCCTGCAGGACGCCGGGATCGTCCGCCATCGCGGGAAGATCGAGGCGGCGATCGCGAATGCGCGCGCAACGGTCGCCCTCCGCGAGGCGACGCCGCTGCCCGAGCTCTTCTGGAGCCACCTCGACGTCTTCGACGGCGCCCCGCTCGCCAAGGAGCTGCGCAAGGCGGGCTTCCGTTTCGTCGGCCCGACGACGGTGTTCGCGGCCATGCAGGCCTGCGGGATCGTCAACGACCACCGGCCCGACTGCTGGGTCCGGGAGGCGGTTGAGGCCGACCGCTTGTCCGTCCTGGGTCATTCGCTATAACTGAGGTATCCGCGGAAAGGAGGTGGTCCGGCGTTGGAGACTTCAAGTACGGGCAGTGGAGGTACCAGCTCGTAGAGGTGCGTCCCCGGGACCTGATCCGGGAATCGCCTAGCCAGCGTGGGGGACTCGCGTAACGCGCCGCCCTCGAGGGGGTCGGAAGCGCCTCTACGAAATACCGCTGGTATCGAGATACGAGGGGCCCGAGAGGGCCCCTCGATCTGTTCTAGGACGCGACGCGGCGGATCTGCTCTTCGAGCCGGACGAGCGGGAGCCGGAAGGTGTCGACGGCGTCGGTGCGCGAGGCGACGTTGTCGCCCGCCTCGATCATCGCGATCTGGTCGACGGTCACGGGCGCGCCGGGGACGCTCTGCGTCAGCCGCGCCCCTGTCGATGCGAGCGACGACGGGACGTGCAGGAGGCGCCGGCGCTTGCCGAGGACACGGGCGATCGTCTTGTAGAGCTCGTTCCAGGTGACGACGTCGGGGCCGCCGAGGTCGAACGACCGGTTCGCCGCCTCCGGGAGGTCGACGCCGCGGGCGAAGTAGGCCGCGACGTCCTCGACCCAGATCGGCTGGATCCGCTGCTCGCCCGAGCCGATCACGGGGATCAGCGGCGTCAGCTTCACCTGGCTGATGAACGTCGGCAGGATCCCACCGTCGCCGAACACGAAGCTCGGCCGGAAGATCGTGTGCTCGAGCCCGGAGCGCGCGACGTCCTGCTCCATCTGGAACTTTGCGGCGAAGTACGGCGCGACGTTGCGGTTCTCCTCGTCTCCTCCGATCGCGCTCATCAGGACGAAGCGCTCGGCGCCGGCGTCCCTCGCCGCCTCGATCGCGTTGCGCGTCCCCTCCACCATCACGCGGTCGAAGTCCGCGGCCCGACCGCGGATGATCGACACCAGGTGGACGACGTGCGTGCACCCGGCCGCGGCGGCCTTGAGGCTTGCGAGATCGGTGACGTCGCCCGGAGCGGTCTCGGCGCCGGGAGCGCGCGACGCGCGGTCGGGATTGCGGACGAGCACGCGCACGCCGGCGTCGCGCGCCTGCAGCGCCGCCACGATCTTCGGCCCGATGAACCCGGTGCCGCCGGTGACGAGGACCTTCATGTGAAGTTCTGCCAGTAGCGCGACGGAGTCGGCCCGCGCTGGCCCTGGTACTTCGAGCCGAGCTGCGAGCTCCCGTACGGTTTCGAGGCGGCCTCGGTCATCTGCATGAAGGAGATCTGCCCGATCTTCATGCCGTGGTAGATCGTGATCGGGAGGTTGGCCACGTTCGACAGCTCGAGCGTCACGTGCCCGTCCCAGCCCGGGTCGATGAAGCCCGCGGTCGAGTGGATCAGGAGCCCGAGACGGCCGAGGCTCGACTTCCCCTCCAGCCGCGCGACGAGGTCGTCGGGGAGCGTCACGCGCTCGAGCGTGGAGCCGAGCACGAACTCGCCGGGGTGGAGGATGAACGGCTCGTCGTCGCCGATCTCGACCTCCTCGGTCAGCTGCTCCTGCGGCTCCTTGACGTCGATGTACGGGTAGCGCGCGTTGTGGAAGACGCGGAAGTAGCGGTCGACGCGCACGTCGACACTCGACGGCTGCAGCAGCGCCCCGTCATACGGGTCGATGCCGATGCGGCCTTCGGTGATGAGGCGGGCGATCGTGCGGTCGGAGAGGACCATGCGCTGATTCTTCCAGCAACGCGTCGGCCAGGAGGCCGAGTCCCTTCAGAAACGCCGCGCGCTCCCCCGCGTCGAGCGCGTCGAGCGTCCGTGCGAACGGGCGGTCGTGCGCCTCGAGCCAGTCGCGCACCTCCTTCGCCGTCTTCTCGTTCAGCGCGACGACGGTGCGCCGCCGATCGTCCGGATCCTCGCGGCGCTCGACGAGGCCCTGCTTCTCGAGTGCGCGTGTGAGCGTGCTCGCGGCCGGGAGCGAGACGCCGAGCCCCTCTGCCAGGTCGGAGACGCTCGCCGGGCCCTCGGCGGCGAGGTAGGCGACGAGCCCCGTCTGGTGCCGCCCGCCGCGGCGGTGCAGCGGCCCCTGGCGCAGCCGAAGCCCTCGGGCCACCCGCCGGAGGAGCCGGCGAAGCTCGACGAGCTGCTCCTCTTTAGTTATCATCTAGTAACTATTATCGGATGTGAAGAAAGGAGGTGAGACTACCAATGCACGGAAGACACCACCACCACCGGCGGGGCCCCTTCGGCCGCCGCGGCGGGATCCCGTCGCGCGAGCAGCACGTCGAGCGGCTTCGCAGCTACCGCGAGCACCTCGTGGACGAGCTGGCGAAGGTCGACGAGCTGCTCGAGCGCCTCGAGGACGCCGAGCCCGCCGCTACGCCGACCGCGTAGCCGGCACGTAGTAGCGGTCGGCGTACTCGATCACCGTGCGCTGCATCGAGAAGCGCGGTGCGAGCTCGGCGATCGACGCCTTCATCATCTCGAGCCAGGCGTCCCGTGCGGCGAAGCGCGGGACGACCTGCTGCTCGAGGAGCTGGTAGAGCTGCTCCACGTCCGCCTCGTCGGAGACGCCGTCGATCGCCCAGCCGTACGAGGGGTCGTAGGCCTCCGCCCACCAGCCGTCGAGCACCGACAGGTTGAGCACGCCGTTGACCGCGGCCTTCATGCCGCTCGTCCCCGACGCCTCGTAAGGGCGCCGCGGCGTGTTCAACCAGATGTCGCAGCCCGGGATGATCATCCGGGCAAGGTCGATGTCGTAGTTCTCGAGGAACACGATCCGGCCGTGCGCGGCGCCGCGCGACAGCCGCACGATCTCCTGCATCACGTCCTTGCCGGGCGCGTCCTGCGGGTGCGCCTTGCCCGCGACCACCACCTGCACCGGCAGCGCCAGCAGGCGCTCGAGGTCGGAGTAGACGAGCCCGGCGCGCTTGTACGTCGCGAAGCGGCGCGCAAAGCCGATCGTCAGCAGCTCGGGGTCGAGCCCGGCGTGCTCGACGAGGCGCCGCTTGCGGGCCATGTGCACCTGCCAGAGCGCGTCGTCGTCGAGCTCGCGCGCCGCGGGCCAGTTCGCCCAGTCCGGCGGCCTGGCCGGTTCGACCCCGGCCGAGCGCAGCAGCTCGGTGAGCTCGGGCGAGAGCCAGGTCGCGAGATGGACGCCGTTCGTGATCGCGTCGATCGGCGGCTGCCGGCCCGGCCACAGCGCCTCCCACATCTCGCGTGCAACCTCGCCGTGCAGCTCGGAGACGCCGTTCGCGTGCGACGAGAGCCGGAGCGCGAGCGGCGTCAGGCCGAAGCCGTCGGTTCCGTCGGCGCGCCCCAGGTCGAGCAGGCGCTCGTGCGAGATGCCCGCGCGCCCGGCGAGCTCGCCGACGTAGCGGAGGACGAGCTCGTCGCCGAAGACCTCGTTGCCGGCGGGAACCGGGGTGTGCGTGGTGAAGACCGTCGAGCGGCGGATCTGCTCGAGCGCCTCGTCGGTCGAGAGCCCGCCCTCGACGAGGACGCGCGCGCGCTCGATCGTCAGGAACGCCGAGTGCCCCTCGTTCACGTGGTAGACCGTCGGCGCGATCCCGAGCGCCTCGAGTGCGCGGATGCCGCCGACGCCGAGCAGGAGCTCCTGGCGAATGCGGTGCTCGCGGTCGCCGCCGTAGAGCGCGTCCGTCAGCCAGTCGACGTCGAGCAGGTACAGCGGCACCGAGCCGACGTCGTAGCGCCACACGGCGGCCGTCACGGTCTGGTCGGCGAGCTCGACGTGGACGTCGACGGGCTCGCGCTCGAGGCCGAGCGCCTCCGGGTCGAGCGCGTTGTACGCCTCGGTCTGGCGTCCCTCGTCCGAGACGCCCTGCGTGAAGTACCCGCCGCGATAGAAGAGACCGACGCCGACGAGCGGGACGCCGAGCTGCGCCGCCGCCTTCAGGTGGTCACCGGCGAGGACGCCGAGGCCCCCCGAGTAGATCGGCAGGCGCGCCTCGATGCCGAACTCCATGCTGAAGTAGGCGACGAGCACGTCGCCGTCGGCGCCGTGCACCTGCTGCCACCACGTGGCCGTCTCGTCGATCGTCTCCGAGCTCATGACCCGCAGGAAGCTAGCGAAATCCCGATCACGGACGCGGCGTGAACGCGATCACCTTGGAGACGGAGACCTTGCCGTCGAGCCCGCGCGCGACGGCGACGGCCGACACCTTGACCTTCTTGCCGAAGTTGCCCGGGTCGATGAAGGCGCGGTAGGGCGACGAGTCGTCGACCGAGACCTTCTGCCACGCTCCGCCGGGGCGGCGGACCGCGAACCACACGCTGACCGGCTCGCCGGGGACCTTCGCCGTCAGCACGTCGTACGACGTCGTCTCGTCCGGAGCCGCGGACAGCACCGGCGTCCCCGGCGCGGTCTTGGGCATCCCGGCACTCGGGACGGCGAGCAGCGCCGACACCGGCGGGATCGTCAGCTTCAGGTTCCCCGAGACGGTGCCGGTGCCGTACGCGACACTCCAGGTCGCGCCCGGCGTCGCGGTCGGGACGGTGACGGCCGCCGGCGTGTCGCCGTCGTTGAACGCGACGACGACCTCCCGGCCGGTTGCGGCGTCGATGCGCGACACGACGAGCACGGCCTGCTTCGCGTAGCGCACGACGGAGGCTCCCGCGGCGAGCTCGGGGTTCGCGTCGCGGAGGGCTGCGAGCCTCGCCAGGAACGGCTCGAGCGGGTTCGAGACGTCGAACGAGGAGCCGGTGCCGATCGGCGGCCCCCCGACGCGCTCCTCCGTCTGCCATTGCGTCACCTGCGTCGGGAACATGTCCTCGCGCGCCGCCTTGTCGCCGCCCGAGCCGATCATCCCCACCTCGTCTCCCCACTGGATGACGGGCGCGCCGCGCAGCAGGTAGAGGAGGTCGTATCCGAGCTCGACGTGCTGCAGCAGCGCATCGCCGGAGAGCTGCGGCGCCTGGCTCTCGATCTGGTAGGCGCCGCGGCCCATGTCGTGGTTTCCGAGGAACGTCGGGAAGGCGGGGTCCACCCCGTTCGCGGTGCGGAAGTAGTCGTCGTCGTTGAGGCGGTCGGCGATGCCGCGCGCGCTCGACGCACCCGCCGCGTACCCGGTGACGTACTGCTGGAACGGGAAGTCCAGGACCTGCGGGATCCCGCGTGTGCGCACGAAGCCGGCGAGCGTCGGCGTGTCGTCCTGCGTCACCTCGCCGAAGATCGGGAAGTCGGAGATCCCGACCGACTTCGCGGCGGCGCGGATCTTCGGCACCCACAGCTTGAAGAACGCGGCGTTCACGTACTGCGCCGTGTCGACGCGGAACCCGTCGACGTGGAAGCGCGTGATCCACGACGAGTAGATCTGGGCGAGCCCGTTCATCACGTTCGGCTTCTCGGTGAACAGGTCGTCGAGCCCGTAGAAGTCACCCTGCTCGTAGCACTGCTGGCTGCAGGAGTCGAAGTTGATGTTCCCGCGGTCGTGGTAGTTCAGCGGGTCGTTCAGCCAGGCCGGCTTCTTGATGTCCTTCTGCGCCGGCGGCACGTACGGCACCTCGGGCATGTAGCGCGCCGAGAGGCACGGGAACACCTTCGCGGTCACGTACTTCGCCGGGTTGAAGAAGGTGCCGTGGCAGTCGCGGAACGGGACGTCGGAGTACGTGCCGCTGCCGGAGGGCTGGATGATGTCGGCGGTGTGGTTGACGACGACGTCGAGGTACACCTTCAGCCCGAGCGCGTGCGCCGCGTCCACCATGTTCGCGAAGTCCTGGTCGGTGCCGAGATGCGGGTCGACGGTCGTGAAGTCGACGCCCCAGTAGCCGTGGTAGGCGGCGCTTCCGTTCTCGACCGGGTCCTGCTTCACGACCGGCGTCACCCAGAGCGCGGTGAAGCCGAGGTCCTTGATGCGCTTCAGGTTCTCGGTCAGCCCCTTCAGGTCGCCGCCGTGGTAGTAGCCGGTGTCGGTCGGGTCGAAGCCGGTGACGGCGCGGGACCCGGTGAGCCCGCCCTCGTCGTTCGCCGTGCTGCCGTTTGCGTAGCGGTCCGGCATCACGAAGTAGATGCGCTGGCCGGCCAGCGAGCTCTGCGCCGGCGGCTGAGACAGCGCGGCGAGCACCGCACCGGTCGGCGGGCCGGCCGAGGGCTTCGCCCCGGCGGCTGCGGCGAGCGCGATCGCCGCGAGCGCGACGACCGCGGCGCTAGCGGAGCGGATCGCCACTCGCCTCGTCGAAGAAGTGCAGGTTCTTCGTGTCCACGGCGACCGGCACCTCGTCTCCGAGCTTCAGGTGGACGTGCGGCGGGAACGACGCGACGACGTTCGGCCGCGTCCCGACCACCGTCGCCTCGGTGCCGGCGGTCAGCAGCGGCTCCTCCTCGTCGACGAGCTCGGCCTTGATCTGGCGGGCGTCGACGTGGAAGTACGCCATCGACTCGCCGCCGAGGGCCTCGACGAGCTCGACCCGCGCGACGATCTGCGGCAGGTCGTCGCGCCCCTGCGCCGGGTGCAGGTCGCCGGCGCGCATGCCGACGATCACCGGCTGCCCGTCGCGGCTGCGGAGACCGGGATAGTGCGTGAGCGCCTCGTCGGCAACCGCGATCGAGTGGCCGCCGATCTCGACGCTGACGCCGCCGTTCACGTGCGCGGTGCCCTCGAGCAGGTTCATCGGCGGGCTGCCGATGAAG
>Ga0335071_10002955_pt1 | contig 18068 bp, 15 predicted proteins | sample Lox_Sample_15_FD_206724 | JGI IMG/M metagenome (GOLD analysis project Ga0335071, IMG submission 206724) | Soil microbial communities from Loxahatchee National Wildlife Refuge, Florida, United States - Lox_Sample_1.5 | ecosystem: Environmental > Terrestrial > Soil > Wetlands | place: USA... | reverse complement strand
ACCCTCCCCAGAACTCAAGACCCTTTCCCGGGGCTTCGTTGCCGCGAATGTTCCCGGTCTCGAATCCAACGCGATTGACGGCAGCGACGTAAACGCCATTGGCGATCGCATGCGAGCGCTGAATGGTGCGCCAAGCGTCATGCTGGGCGTCTCCGTATTGGGCCTTCTCATCAGGATGCCAGCCAATGGCGGTGGGATAGAAAAGGACATTTGCCCCCTGCGCCGCTGTTAGACGCGCGCCTTCCGGATACCACTGGTCCCAGCAGACCAGCGTGCCGAACTTGCCGAAACTCGTGTCCCATGCCTTGAATCCGAGATCACCGGGGGTAAAGTAGAACTTCTCGTAGTAGAGCGGATCGTCGGGAATGTGCATCTTGCGGTAGATGCCAATGAGTTGGCCATCGGCTCCGAGGACCGCCGCAGTGTTGTGGTATACGCCCGGTGCGCGGCGCTCGAAGAGGGAAGCGACCAAGGTGATCTTGAGTTCGCGGGTGATTTGACCGAGGCGCTCGGTGGCAGGACCTGGAATGGGCTCGGCAAGATCGAACAGGGTGGAGTCTTCGCGTTGGCAGAAGTATTGTGTCTGAAAGAGCTCTGGAAGCGAGATGAGTTCGGCGCCCAGATTGGCGGCTTCGCGCACGTGCTCAACTGCCCGCTCCATGTTTTCGGCCGGCTCGGGGGTGCACGACATCTGGACAATACCGATCGTGAAATTGCGCTCCAAGAGAAATCTCCGCAGTGGTCAGATGAAGGGAAAGAATAGCATCCGCCGGCATGCGGCGTCGGATTGTTACGCGAGGGTGAATCGCGCGCACCAAATTCCCCCGAACATTGACGCGGCGAGTATGAGATTGTAGCTTCGAAAGTTCGGCGCCATATCCGCCATTGATCTGCGGACGTTCGTTGCCGATGTTTCGAATTCCTTCCTTCTCACGAGGTGACCGTGTCTGACGATAATCTGCACGAAGAGGCGAAAGAACGCGTGTTGCACGACGGTTTCAGCGACAAGCTTGTGCCGCTCGAGCCGCTAGACCTTTCCAAAGTTCGGTCCGTCGATGATCTGGTACGTGCGATGGGCAACACGTCGTTTACCGGCCGCCAGGTGGGAACGGGCGCTGACGTGCTCGAAGCAATGGCTCGCGACAATGATTGTTTCATAGTGATGACGTTGGCTGGTGCGATGACGGCGGCGAAGCAGGGCCTCATTATCACGGATCTCATTGATGCCGGAATAATCAAAGCCGTGATCTCTACGGGCGCTCTCATGGCGCACGGACTCGTTGAGGCAGCTGGGCGCTCACACTTCAAGTACGACGAAAGAATGGACGACACCGAGTTGTACGCGGCCGGCTATAACCGGGTGTACGATACGCTGGAACCCGAGAGCAATCTCGATTTCGTCGAGACCATTGTGGCGCGCATTCTGAAGGCGTGGGACCCGACTGAGACGATGTGCTCTTACAAGCTGAATCATCTGATCGGCAAATACCTTAGCGAGAACGTGAGGGAACGCGGCATTCTGAAATCGGCCTACGAAAAAGGCGTCCCGGTATTCGTGCCGGCGTTCAGTGATTCAGAGATCGGCCTTGATTTTGCGGTACACAACCGCGTACTGCGGCGCAATGGTAGGCAGCCGCTGCGCTACGATCCGTTCGACGATTTGGAGCACTATGCCGAAACGTTGCTGAAGCAAAAGCGGTTGGGGCTCTTCACAATTGGCGGAGGAGTGCCGCGCAATTGGGCACAGCAATTCGGGCCGTACATCGACTTGCGGCACCGTCGTGGCGGCGAGGAGCTTATCCTCAAGCGCTTTCACTATGGCGTGCGCATTTGTCCGGAGCCTGTGAACTGGGGAGGGCTGTCCGGGTGCACGTACAGCGAGGCGGTCTCATGGGGCAAATTTGTTCCGGTGGAGGAAGGCGGAAAGTTCGCTGAGGTGCTGCTGGATGCCACAGTTGGGCTGCCGCTGATTGCTGGGGCAGTACTGGAGCGGATGAAGAAGTAGCGGCCTCCCGGCGCGAAGTTCACGTCACCCGGTGATGCGCGACACTGACCTTGTGATGTGCTTTTGGGCATCATCTGCAGAGAGGTGAAGCGTGAGCTCGATGGGCGTAATACAGGACTTTCTGGCGCAAAGGCGCATCGCCGTGGTCGGCATATCGCATGATCCGAATGACTTCTCGCGCGGGTTGCTGCGCACTCTGCGGCTGCGTGGGTACGAGGCATTGGCTGTCAATCCGTCACTGAGCGAAGCTGATGGTGAGCCCTGCTATTCGCGACTGGCTGACGTCGCGCCGGTGGACGGCGTTCTGCTGATGACCTCTCCGAAAATCACCGATCAAGTTGTTCAGGAGTGCGCTGCACTGCGGATTCCTCGGGTGTGGATGTATCGCGCGGGCCGGAAGGGCGGCGCAGTGAGCCCGCAAGCCGTGGAATACTGTAACGACCATGGAATCAAAGTGGTTCCGGGCGAGTGTCCTTTCATGTTCCTGTCGGATGAGTCGTGGTTTCACCGATTGCACGGGTTTGTCAGGAGGATTACCGGCTTGTATCCGTCGTAACGGCAGGCTCGCGTTCCAGCCACCGGCTCCGGTTCAGGCCCGGCGAGGTCTAGACGCCGGAGCCGGCTTCGGCTTCCGCGGAACTCTTACGGGTGCTGATGAAGCGGTCTTTGCGCGGCCGCCGCACTCGCGGAAGGTCATGTTCAACGCCTTCCGCTTGTATCTACGTTTCCATTCGAAGAAAAGTTCAGCGTAGGACTTGGTGATATAGTCGTCTCGGGAAACGCCAAGAGCCTTGGCTGTGGCGTCGATCCAGCGCGGCAAACCTTCAATTTCTGCGACGTCGCCGATCGGAGTGTGATCGAGTACGACATGGCCGCGGCCATCCGTCCATTCGGAGCGAACCTTTTCATACATAAATACGGGTTGGTAGCCGAGAGCTCGCAAGATAGCATCCAACCTGGCGCCGTCGGCCACAGCGGTCTCGCGTTCGATGCGTGACTTGTGGCGGCCGACGTTTGCTCGTGCCTTGTGAGTGAGGATCCACTTGTCGCCGTACTTCCGGAGCCGCAGCAGTTCTCCTCTCCAACGGAGCGTCTGACCGGGGAGATCGTAAAGAGTATTGAATTCATGCGTGTTAGGGGTCACGCAACGGAACCCTGCATTGAGGAGGGTGGATTGCAGAGATGCGGGGTCTGCGACCAGGAACTTCACTTCAACTTCGCGTCGTATAGCCATGAAGGAAGTTTATGTGAAGGAAGGCGATCAGTTGGAAATGCACCTAACTCTGCCGTTCAATCACGAACTCGGGAACCCACAGCAAGACGCGCTTGATCTCGGAATCGGGGAAACTGCAGATTGCCTCACGCGCGGCCTTGGCGAATTCAATGGCCTTAGCATAGGCGGCGTCGATGGAACCGTAGCGATTCAAGATGGCGACGATGTCCGCTGGCGTGATGCCGTTGAAGCCCCCGTTGCCCAGCACGGACTCAATAGTGGTGCGCTCTACAGGTGTACAGCGATCCAAGGCGTGGAGTACCGCAAGGGTGGCCTTGCCTTCGCGCAGGTCGCTGGCGACCGGCTTGCCCAGCACTTCTTCGGTGGCTGTGAGGTCGAGCACGTCGTCGACGATCTGGAATGCCATGCCAAGGCTGCGTCCGTAATCGGCGACGCGAACAAGGTCGCCGTCAGAGGCGCGGGCAAGTATTCCGCCGAGCTTCATGCAGACGGAAAACAGGCAGGCGGTCTTACGGTAGATGAGCTCGAAGTGCTCGTCCATCGAGATGGCCTTGCCGAGGCGTTCGATTTGCAGCAGTTCGCCCTCGACCATGGCTTGAGTGAGCTCAATCAGGGTGTCGAGAACCGCGAAATTGCGCTCCTGCAATGCAATCTTGAAAGATTGCATGTACAGCCAGTCTCCGGCGAGGACGCACTTGGAATTACCCCACTGCGTATTGGCAGCAGGACGGCCGCGGCGCGTCTTGGCTTCGTCGATGATGTCGTCGTGGACGAGGGTTGCGGTATGGATGATCTCGACGACAGCACCGAGCTTGATCGCTCCCTGGCCGGAGTAGTTCATCAACTTGCAGGAGAGCAGCAGCAGAGCGGGGCGGAGGCGCTTGCCGCCGCCGGCTCGGAGATATTCGCCGATTTCAGTGATGGCCCGCACGCTGGATACGGTATCGCGGCCGAACTCGCGCTCGATTGCGGCAAGGTCGTCATGCAGGAGGTCGAACACTTCCTTCGCGTTGCTGATGACAGTCGTGTTCAAGAGGTGGTCCGTCAGTTAGATCGGTAATTCGTAAACTGCATGTCGATGCCAAAGTCAGATTGCTTGAGTAGTGCAATGACCTGTTGCAGGGTATCGCGATCTTTTCCGCTTACTCGCACGAAGTCGCCCTGAATGGAGGCCTGCACTTTCAGCTTTGAGTTCTTAACGACCTTGACGATTTCTCGCGCCTTTTCAACCGGAATGCCCTGCTGCAGGCTGATCTTTTGCCGCACGGTTGCTCCGGCTGCTGGTTCGATAGCTCCGTAACTTAGCGCTTTAAGCGAGATGCCGCGTTTGACCAGCTTGCCCTGCAGTACATCAATGACTGATTTCAGCTTGTATTCATCGGCAGAGGCGAGCGTAAGTCCTTCCTTCGCATCGAGTTGAATGTCGGATTTCGAGTCTTTCAGGTCGTATCGGGTGTGAATTTCCTTCAGAGTCTGCTGCACGGCGTTGGTGACTTCCTGCATGTCCACCTTGCTCACGATGTCGAAGGAATTCTCAGCCATAAGTAGTTAGTGTAACAAGGGATACTATTTTGCAGGAATCATGCAAACCGAAAGTTGACGTGCACTAGAACGGGATGCCAAAAAAGCCGTGGAAGTTTGCACTCGTTCGTCGTGCCACATCATCCGGATCAATTCCACGCAGACCGCCGATTTGTCGTGCAACCTCCGTGACGAAGGCTGGCTCATTGCGTTTGCCGCGATGCGGAACCGGCGCGAGGTAAGGAGAGTCGGTCTCGATGAACATGCGATCCATAGGAACGTAGGCGGCCGCCTCGCGGATGTTCAGGGCCTTTGGATAAGTAACGTTACCCGCGAAGGAAATGATGAAGCCGAGATCAAGCGAAGCGCGGGCCTCATCGAGCGTGCCGCTGAAGCAGTGCATGACGCCGCCGAGGCCTGTATCCGCCCAGTGCTCACGAATCAGGTTGAGCGTGTCGTCCCAAGCGTCTGTGCTATGGTCGGACGGGCGACAGTGGATGATGATGGGGAGCTTTGCCGTATTGGCCAACTGCATCTGCCGAATGAACACCATCTGTTGCACATCACGCGGAGAATGGTCGTAGTAGTAATCGAGTCCAATTTCACCCCACGCGATGACCTTCTCATGCTGCGCGAGGGAGGTGAGTTCGTCGAAGTCATCCAGGCTGGCAAGTGCCGCTTCGTGGGGATGGATTCCCACGGTCGCGTACACACCTTCATACCGTTCGGACAGTTTGATTGCGCAGTCGAAGGTGCCAGTGCCCGGGCCATCGCCGTTCCCAATAGCGAGCAGCGTAGTGACGCCAGCGGCTTTCGCCCGTGCGAAGATCTCGGGGCGATCTGGGTCGAATCGCTTGTTTTCGGGATGGCAGTGGGAATCGGTGTACATTTCGCAGTCGTTACTTCAGACGAGCCCCAACCGGGACGTCTTCCAGAAAGCCCGCCAGAACGGGAACTCCTTCCTCACCCAGGGATGCGGCGACGATCATGCCTTGCGATTCGAGTCCGCGAAGCTTGCGGGGCGCCAGGTTCGCGACAATCACCACTTTTCGTCCGATGAGTATCTCGGGGGCATAGGCTTTTGCGATGCCCGCCACGATCTGTCTGGTTTCGTTGCCCAGATCAACTTCCAGACGCAGGAGCTTGTCGGCGCCTTTCACCTTCTCTGCGACCTTTACTTGCGCAACTCGAAGCTCAACTCTGGCGAAATCGTCAATCGTGATCGTGTTACTCGAAGGCGCCGAAGCGGCCGGAGGTTCTGCGGCAGGAGCGGGCGGCGGAGCGACTTCCGCCCTCGCTTCAGGTGTTGTCTCTGCTGCAACGGCGGCTGTGCCTTGCGCGACGCGTTCCTGTTCCATTTGTTGCATCCTTTCAATGGTGCTCTTGTCAGCGCGAGGGAACACCGCCTCAACCTTGCCGAGCTTGGTATGCAAAGGGAGTTGTCCCCAGGCAAGGTTGCGCAGGTCGAGCTTCCTAATGTCACCAAGCCCTAACTGTTCCCAGATGCGCGCTGTAGACTCGGGAATCACCGGATGAACCAGCGCCGTGACGATGCGCAGTGCTTCAGCCGAGGTATGCAGAATGGTAGCCAGGCGCGCGCGTGAGTCCTGATCGTCTTTCTCGGCGATAGCCCAGGGCTCGTGCTCGACGATGTACTTGTTTACGGCCGCAACGAGTCCCCAGGTTGTTTCAAGCGCGCGTGAAAACTGGAATTGCTCGAACTGGGCATGGAACTCACTGATCGTCTTGCCTGCGAGTTCGGCGATGGCTTCGTCGCTGCCGTCGCGGGCGCCCGCCGACGGGTAGGGAATCTCGCCCTCGAAATAGCGGGTGATCATGCTGAGGGTACGACTTGACAGGTTCCCTAATCCGTTCGCCAAGTCTGCATTGAATCGCTGCACCAGAGCGTCGAAGCTGAAGGAGCCGTCATTGCCGAAGACGATCTCGCGCATCAGGAAATAGCGAAGTGTGTCTGCGCCCAGAGTGTCGAGAATCGTCTCGCTGCGAACAATGTTGCCGCGCGACTTCGACATCTTGCTCTCTTCGAACAGCAGCCAGCCGTGCGCGACGATTGACTTGGGCAGCGGAATTCCTGCCGCAAGTAAGAATGCCGGCCAGTAAACGCAATGGAAGCGCACGATCTCTTTGCCGATCATGTGAACGTCGGCGGGCCAGTAACGCGCAAGTTTAACTTGGTCTTTCGGGTTGCCGGAACCGTAACCAAGTGCGGTGATGTAATTGGCAAGAGCGTCGAGCCAAACATAGATGACGTGCTGCTCGTCTTCCGGCACCGGAATACCCCAAGTAAAGGTCGTCCGACTTACGGACAGATCGCGAAGGCCGCTGCGGACGAAGGCAATCACTTCATTGCGGCGCGCCTCGGGGCGAATGAAGTTCGGCTTTTCGCTGTAGAGCTTGAGCAGCGGCTCTTCCATCGCCGACAGCTTGAAAAAATAGTTCTCCTCTTTTACGGTCTCCGTCGGCCTCCCACATTCGGGGCAGGCAGCGCCAGGCTCGCTGACGTCAACGTACAATTCATCGAACACGCAGTACTGGCCGCTATAGGAGCCCTTGTAGATATAACCCCGCTCCTTCAGTTGCGTGAACAACTGCTGGACGCCGCGCACGTGCCGCGGCTCAGTGGTTCGAATAAAGTCATCGTAGCTGAGCTTCATCCGGTCCCACAGTTGACGAAACTCGGCGGAGACCCGGTCCGCGAATTCTTTCGGCGAGCAGCCGGCGGCAGTGGCGGAGCGCTCAATCTTTTGCCCGTGTTCGTCGGTGCCGGTGAGAAACCACGTGTCGAAACCCATCATTCGCTGACGGCGCGCCACGGTGTCGCATACAACCGTTGTATAGGTGTGGCCAATATGTGGACGTGCGTTGACGTAGTAGATGGGCGTCGTGATGTAGAACTTGCTAGAGTTATCCATTGGTCTTGTCCAGGTACAATCGAAGCGCTTCCTGCATGACCGCCTTCAACGGCAGACCGTGCGCCTCGGCGATGCGGCGGCAGTCTTCGAACTCTGGCGCGGCATTTCGCTCTGCAAGGCCTGCACTTCCAATCTTGATGCGAACCGCGCCCCAGGGAGTCTGAACCGCTTCGTGGCGGCGCGCCAGCACGTGGCGGCGCTCGCGGCGGCTGCGCACCCCGAGCGTCGAGGTCTCCTCTAACAGAATACCGCGCAGGCACGCTTCATCCTGTGGTTTCGCGAGGACGGTCAACAGCGTTCCCGGCCGGCTCTTCTTCATCTGCGCCGCGGTTGTGAATACATCCAGCGCGCCAAGCGACAACAATCGCTCGACAGCATAACCGATGACTTGCGGGCTGAGATCGTCGAGGTTCGCCTCGAGGACGATAATGTCCTCTTCCAAAAGTTGCTCCTCGGCTAAGTGGGTACCCGCGGCTTCACCGATTACGAGGCGGAGCACGTTCGCATGCCCGCTGAAATTGCGAAAGCCTGCACCGTAGCCGATCTTTTCTATCGTCATCTCTGGTTGTACTCCAAAAGTAGCAGACAGTACGCGCACAATCGCTGCGCCTGTAGGAGTTACAAGTTCCTTCTGGATTTCGCCGCAATAGATCGGGACACCCTTAAGCAGCTGCAACGTGGCCGGAGCCGGTACGGGCAGTACGCCGTGATCGCACGTCACTGTGCCGCCACCAACGTTCAGCGGGGAAGCGACGATACGGTCCACCGCCAGCGCCTCTACACCTACGGCTGCACACACGATATCCACGATCGCGTCAGCCGCCCCGACCTCGTGGAAGTGAACTTCGTCGATGTCCGTGTTGTGGACCTTCGCCTCAGCCCCGGCCAGTGCCGTGAATATTGCAGTCGCGGTGTGCTTTGCGGTCGCGCTGATGGGGGCCGAGTCGATGATCTTCCGGAGGGATGACAGATGGCGGCCGTGTTTGCGGGTGGCAGGCGAGTGCTGTGCCGGATCGTGTGCTTGCTCGCGTTGCTCTTTCCAGAGCTCATCGCGCGGCATGTCCTTCTTGCCATCCACCAGGACGTCAATCTTGGTTGCGGAGATACCACTGCGATCCACGTGGGAGCGCTCGAGCGTTGCGCCCACGTTCAGCGTCGCCACCGTCCGCTCGAACAACTCGAATGGCACCCCGGCGTCCACCATGGCGCCGAGAAGCATGTCGCCGCTTATACCAGAGAAGCAATCGAGATATGCAATGCGCATGGGAGTTAACCGCTGACACACCGCATCCGAGCAATGCAAGATGCGTGGCGAGAACTCTCATCATAGGTAAGGTCGCAACACGCGTCAAACCCGCGTGAATGCTGGCGTTTGCTATACTCGCTTTTTGTTTCATGCGAGCGCCCACCGTTTTAGATTGTGCAGCGTCTCAAGCGCCTCACCAGAGGGTCGAGAGAACACTTCGGAGTCATCGTGTACCTAGAACGACAGAAGCAACTGGGCGAGCACGTCCGCCAATTCCTTAAATCGAAATATCAAGTTGACCTGCAGAGCGTGGTGATTGCTGCGCCGCCCAAGGTGGAGATGGGCGAGTTCGCCATGCCTTTTTCCTTCGAACTGGCGAAGCGTCTACGTAAAGCGCCACGAAAGATCGCGGAAGAAGTTGTGGCCGAGATGCCGGTGCCAGAGGGCTTCGAAGGAATCGAGGTCGCCGGCGCCGGTTACATCAACGCCCGATTGAAGCGAGACAGCTCAGCGAAGGCGCTGGCGTTGGGCGACGCTCCGATTGTCGGCCATACCGGCGAAGGTGCGGCCGACGTGCGAGGGAAAATTCTGGTGGAGCACACCAGCATTAATCCAAATAAGGCGGCACACATCGGGCACCTCCGCAACGCCATCCTGGGTGACACCTTTGTTCGCCTGTTACGGGCTGCCGGACACACCGTCGACATCCAGAACTACATCGACAATACCGGCGTGCAGGTAGCCGACGTTGTCGTCGGATTCGTCCGGCTCGAAAGGCAGACAAGGGAGCAGATCGCGGCGCTGATCGCCGGCACTCCGCGCTTCGACTACTACTGCTGGGACCTTTATGCGCGAGTCTCTCAGTGGTACCAGCAGGACAAGGATAACCTTAAAGCACGACTTGAGGCTCTGCATGCTATCGAACAGGGTGGGAATGAGATGGCGGAGATCGCCGAGCTAGTCTCGACGGCAGTCTTGCAGCGGCATCTTGAAACCATGGAGCGGCTCGACATTGAGTATGACTTCCTACCGCGCGAGAGTGAAATCCTGCACCTTCACTTCTGGGATCTGGCTTTTCGGCAACTGAAAGACAAGGGGGTTCTTTACTTCGAGAACGAAGGCAAGAACAAGGGCTGCTGGGTTATGACGCGACCGGTTGCTTCGACTAAGACCAACGCTGCGCACAACACTAAGGCAGAGGCAGTGCCGTCGGAGGAGAAATCCGGACCGGACGAAGACGCAAAGGTGATCGTGCGTTCCAACGGCACGGTTGGATACGTCGGAAAGGACATTGCTTATCACCTGTGGAAGTTCGGCCTACTGGGACGCGACTTCGGTTATCGTAAGTTTTATCGCTATCCGAATGGCCACGAGTGCTGGATTTCCGCGGAGTACGGTGAGGCGAACCATCCGCACTTCGGCGGAGTGGAAGCAATCTATAACGTAATCGACTCGCGCCAAAGCGATCCTCAGAATACCGTGGTCGAGGCAATTCGATTGTTGGGCTACCCCGAGAGAGCCGCGCATTACACGCACTTCTCCTACGAAATAGTTGCACTGACACCTCGTTGCGCAATTGAACTCGGTTACGATGTGAGCGAAGAGGATCGCGGCAAGGCCTACATCGAAGTCTCGGGTCGAAAGGGGTTCGGTGTGAAGGCTGATGATCTGCTGGATGCGCTTATCGCCGCCGCGAAAGGCGAGGTCGATAGCCGCCATCCCGAATTTGACCACGATGAGCGCCTTAACATCAGCGAGCAGATCGCCATCGGCGCCTTGCGCTACTTCATGCTGAAGTTCACCAAGCAGTCGGTTATCGCCTTCGACTTCAAGGAGGCGCTGGCCTTTGAGGGCGAGACGGGGCCTTATGCGCAATACGCGGTAGTACGGGCCGCCAACATCTTTCGCAAGGCTGGGATCGAAGCGGAATCAGCGATAACCGCCAACGTTGACTACGCGAGGTTCTTCGCCGATGACAGCGGCACGGAAATCTGGGAGCTTTGGTTGCTGGCAGGGAAGACCTCGGCGGTGATCGAGCAGTGCATCGCGACCACCGAACCGGCTTTCGCCGCAAAACACGCGTTCCAACTGGCGCAGCAGTTCAACAATTTTTACCACCGGCACCACATTCTCACCGAGCCGGATGAGGAGCGAAAAGCGTTTTTGCTAGCCACCGCGGCGGTGGTGCGGCGAGAACTGATTTCGCTTCTCGGCGTGATGGGGATCAAGTGTCCGCCCGTCATGTAGGAGATGTCCATCAGATGTTCACACCACGACCTGTCGGTTACGTTCGCAGCCCATATTCCGAAACCTCTCGGATCCCCAGAGGCCTCGGCGCCAAGCACGATGCCGAAGGCGAGCTGGAAATCCTGCCAGAGTTCGAGCAAGGACTTCTCGACATCGAGGGATTCTCGCATCTCTATGTGATCTGGTGCTTCGATCGCTCGGAGGGATATGAGCTGTGTGGTATGCCTCCCTGCGACGACCGCGCGCATGGTGTCTTCGCGACGCGCTCACCACGTCGGCCGAATCCAATCGCGCTGACTGTGGTGGAGTTGCTTGGACGCAACGGCAACAAGCTTAGCGTGCGCGGCGTCGATATGCTTGACGGTACGCCCATTCTCGACATCAAGCCATACTTGTCCAGTATTCCAGACGAAAAACTGCGCAGGGGATGGCTCGCGGAAGCCGAAGCCCGCAAAGCAGAACAGAAGTAGCTACCAACTGCTGTAGGCCGATCCTTCGCTGGACTTCAAATCACTACCGCTGTGCACATCAATGATGCCCGGCTGTGACTGGTCGGGCGACATGATGCTGTCGTCCGTCACCGGCACCCATGTCTCGCGCGAATTAGTGAAGGGATCCATCGGGAGCGTCTTTAGGTAGCCGGCGTCCACTAGGTCCTGCAGGGACTGCGGAGCCTTTTGCTTGTCGAGCGTGTACTGGTCAATGACAGAGCGCAGAGTGTAGAGGTCGTCACGCAGCACGGTTTCACGCGCTCGTAAGATCGATGCCTGGTAGCGCGGAATCGCGACCGACATCAGGATGATGATAATGCTGATGACAACCATCAGCTCGATCAGGGTGAATCCGAGTTGGCGTGACCGCCGCATTGCCAGTCGTTGTGTCTCCAAAGCTACCACGTCTTGTACTTAGTGCCGTCGAGCGCCGTGCCCTCGGATTTGGTATAAACGTCGAACACGTTCTGCCCGCCCCACGAGTCGGAATCCGGATCATCTTGCATGGAGCGCAGTCCCCACTCTGTCTTGCCGGTCATTGGATCGACGGGAATTCGCCGCAGGAAGCGCAATTTCTTCCCGTTTGAGTCCACGCCTTTTACGAGCGCCTCAAGGTCGGGTGGATATCCCTGGCTGTCAACCTTCACCTGAAAGGCTCCGCGATCGGCGGCATCCTTATAGCGGTCAATGGCGTCGCGCATCTCCCAGAGGTCGCGGCGCAACTCGCGTTCCTTGTTCCGCTGAATGGTGATGCGCACAACGGGCACCGCCACGGCCGTCAGAATCATGAGGATCGTCATGGCGACGATCAGCTCGACGACCGTGAAGCCCCTTCGTTGATGGACGCGCAGCATGGTACTTCGTCAGTGAACCGTCACGATGGCCTGCGACCCGCCCGCTGGAATGCTCTGCATACTGGCGTTCTTCAGCGAGGCACGATTGATGCTCAGCGTTGCTTGTCCGGGAGCCTTCGCTTCAAAAGTAAGAGTGAAGACCTGCCCGTCGCCACTAATGCCGGGGCTACCCGGTGGTCGCGAGGCTGCAAGCTGCAGTATGCCCATCATGCTGTCGTCACGATGCACCAAAGCGACAGCCTGGCCATCCTGCGACAGCATCGGGCCGTTCGAGACGTTGAGTAGTTGCAGCACGTTCGGGTTATAGAGAATTTGCAGCGGCACCGAGTACACATTCTGTCCGCCTGATAGATTGACATTCACCGTGAACGTCGAACCCACGGCTTGATCCAGCGAAGGAGGATCGAAGCTGAGGAGAGCGCTGCCGGCGGGCGCTGTTGCTGCCGACTGGTCCGTGAGCGGGGCGCCTGACTGAGACATTGGTGGCTTCGGAGTTTGCGTCGCCGGCGCTGGTTGCGGTGCCGGTTGCTCGGCGCGGTGCAGTGAAATCGCATTCGCCGTGCCCACGTCGATGGTACGCGTATTGCTATCGAATACATCCTGCGCACGCACGATGTGAGGTATCAGCATGAACACCAGTTCGTTGTCCTGACGCTGCTTGTTTTCGGTCGAGAAAAAGTATCGGAAGAACGGAATCGAAGCCAACCCGGGAATGCCGTTGATTAAACGGCTTTCGGTTTCTTCCAGAATGCCGCCCATGATGTTGGCTTCGCCCTCGCGCATGCGAATTTCGTGCTCTATCTTGCGCTGCCCAATGACCGGCTGTTGAATGCCGCCGATGTTCTGGTACGAGTCAACTGCGGAAATGTCCATCGACAGTTTTAGTGTTACCTCATCCGTACCATGTACGTGTGGCGTAACATCGATGTTGACGCCCACATCGATGTAGTTGAACTGCGTATTGACCAGCGGATTGATCCCGACTCCGCCGATGCCGGGCTGAAATGAGCCGGTGGCTACCGGCACACGCTGACCGATCTTTAGTGTTGCCTTCTGGTTGTCAAGCGCACGAATTTGCGGCTGCTGAAGGATCTTCGTGTTGCTGTCGTTGTAGAGGAAGGTCGCCGTCGCCGGGGGTACTGTGATCTGGAAATTTGTCGCGTTCAGGTGAGCCAGGCTGTTCAGATTGATGACGCCCGCAGTGCTGCCTGTAGTTGCGCTGATCGATCCGTTACCAGTACCGACATTGGTGCCTGAAGCCGAAGTCGTCGTGGTCGTATTGTCGATAAGGGATGCCGAAACGGTGGTCGGCGGCGTAATACCGAGGTCTCGCAGCTTGTTTCGCTGGACCTGCATGATCACCACATCCACCACCACTTCTGGCCTCGACTTGTCCAGGTCGTCGATGAGTTTCTCGGCGAGCGCGATTTGGTCCGGGGTGCCACGAACAACGATCGCCTGTTGCGATGGAAACTGCTGAAGGCGTTGGGTGTCAAGCAGAGTACGCAGGATGTTCACGAGATCCTGCAGTTCGTTTGGTTGTGAAAGGTTCGTCAAATAAAAAGTGCGAATGACGCTCTGCTCAAGCTCCTTGCGTTTTGCAGGAGTGTCTGCCGCCACAAAAATCGTGTTCGGCGTCACGGGACGCCAGAACGTTTTCGACTCGAGCGCGGTGATTTGCAGCGCCTCCTGCAGCGTCACTCCATTTAACTCGACCCTGATGTTTCTCGAGGTATAGTCCGGATCGAACAATACGTTGATGCCTGCCAGCTTGCCGACGGTTTCATAGATGGTCTTCGAATCAGCACTCATCTTCAGTGTGATGGGTGTGTTGGCAATCGTTGCCAATTCCACCGGTCCGGCAGCCTCTTCCATTCGCTTGTGCAGCGTCGACTCTGCCGCTTCTCCCGGTGTCGGCGCCGTCGGATGTTCGGCCTGCTGCAGGGCCCGTCTGACTTTATTTGCCTCCTGTTGCGCAATAAAGCTGGACGGATCAATGGCGATGGCCTGCTCGAATTCGGTGAGTGCCTCCTGCAGCTTGCCATTCTTCTCAAGCAACTGCCCTCTGTGCACATGAGAAGCGGCGGCAAAGAACCGAACGCGTTCGTAGGAGGCCCGGTAGGTGATATCAGTCGGCTTGAGTTCGTAAGCCTGATGATAAAAATTGTAAGCTTCCTCGTAGTTGCCTCGAATTTCAGCGTCAACGCCCTGTTTGTATAGCGCCTTGGCTTTGTCGGCGGCGACAGCGGGCAACGTGCCGAGCAGAAGTAGGACGGCTAGGACACGAGTGAGCCGTTTCATCAGGTTCCTTATGACCGGTTATTGCGTACCAATTCTCACCCATCGGCCCGGGCGAGCGGGTCGGCACGCAGTTCTGACTGTCGCTGGCTCGAAACGTAAGCACACACTTCGCTCCTCGCATGTCGGAGCGCCCGTCGAGTCGTGCAACAGTCGGAATAGGCGCGATTATAGCATCCCGTATCTTCCTCATAAGTTATGTAACCGTGTGGTAGCATACGAGTTCCGTGATAGTTACTGTCGTCGCCATGACCCGTCAGCAGCACTCAGTCGGTGAAAAAGACAAGCAAGGAAAACGTGACCCGATGGCCAGTGGCCTACGCGACGCCTCGGTCAATCGCGCGGCTTCGCACAACTATTTCCTGCTTGAGAAGTTTGAGGCCGGTGTCGCTCTCCGCGGAACCGAAGTGAAATCGATTCGAGGAGGCCGCGCCAACCTCAAGGATGCCTATGGACTGGTTAAGGACGGCGAGCTCTGGCTCATTAACGCCCACATCGGCGAATATACCCACGGCAACATATTCAACCATGAGCCGTTACGGACTAGAAAGCTGCTCGTTCATCGCGCCGAACTCAACAAGCTGATTGGCAAGACCCAGCAAAAGGGACTCACGCTCATTCCGACGAGAATGTACTTTCGCAATGGAAGAGTAAAGATCGAGATGGCTCTAGCTAAGGGCAAACAGACGTGGGACAAGCGCGAAACCGAACGCCGCAAAACGGCAGATCGCGAAGCGCGCGAGGCCATCGCCCGCAGCAGAAAATCGTAGGATAAAGGAACCGAAGTCATGAAGATCAAGTTATCCAGCGCCGTCCCCTCGCAAGTCGATACTGAATGCCTGGTCGTCGCTGCGGTGGATACGTCGGAGAAGTCCGACAGTCCCTCCGACGAGAAACCCCAGCCGCAAATACTTTCCGATGACACGAATGTCATCGCCGCCGCTGCAGATCTCGTCAGTTCCGGCGAAGTCACCGGCAAGTCGATGGAATCGACCCTGCTCCACAAGCCCACAGGACTTAAAGCGAAACGCCTGCTGCTCATCGGGGGAGGCAAGGCGAAGCTCTTTTCTGCATGTGAAGTGCGCAAGATCGCCGGCGCCGCGGTCCGCATCCTGAAAGGCAAGGACATCAAGAGTTTTGCACTCGTCGCACCCGTCACCCAGAGCATCTCAGCGGAAGACAGCACCAAAGTCATCGCGGAAGGAGCCTACATCGGCAGCTTCGATCCCGACTACTACAAGAGTGACCGCAAGGAGCAGAAGATCGACGAACTGACGATCATTATTCCGACAGCCTCGGTTGGGAAAGCTCTGCAATCCGCAATCGACATCGGAACGATCATCGGCGAGTCACAAAACTTCACTCGCGATCTCGTCAACGAGCCCAGCAATCGCATGACGCCCACGATCCTCGCCGAGCGCGCCAAGAATATGTGCGAAGAGACCGGCCTTGGGTGCGAGGTTTACGGTCCCGACAAGATTAAGGAACTGAAGATGGGAGCCTTCTGGAGTGTGGCCCAGGGCTCTCCGGAAGAACCAGCCCGGCTCATCGTCATGCGTTACGAGCCCGCAGATGCACCGCAGACTCCGGTTCTCGGACTGGTTGGAAAGGGCATTACATTCGATACAGGCGGCATCTCGATCAAGCCCTCCGAAGGTATGGAGAAGATGAAGTACGACATGGCGGGCGGGGCTTCGATGATCGGCGCCATGCGGGCCATCGCTAAACTGAAGCCGAACGTCCGCGTCATCGCCATCGTATGTGCCACCGAGAACATGCCGTCCGGTACGGCGCAAAAGCCCGGCGATGTGCAGATCGCCATGTCAGGCAAGTCCATAGAGATCATCAACACCGACGCTGAAGGCCGCCTGGTTCTTGCCGACGGCCTTCATTACGCCAAGCAACTCGGGGCAACACACTTGATCGACGCTGCAACCCTCACCGGCGCCTGCGTCGTGGCACTGGGGACGATTAACGCGGGAATCTTTTCCGATGACGACAAGTTCTATGGAGACTTCAATGCAGCGCTGAAGCAATCCGGCGAGAAAATGTGGCGGTTGCCCATCGACGACGAATACCGTGACATGATTAAGTCCTCCATTGCCGACATCGTGAACAGCGGCGGACGCTGGGGCGGAGCGGTGACGGCGGCAATGTTCCTGAAAGAATTCGTCGGCGACACGCCGTGGATCCACCTTGATATTGCCGGCGTCGCGTGGTTGGAAGAAGCCAAGCCGTGGATTGCCAAAGGGCCATCCGGAGTCCCTGTGCGCTCACTTGTGGAGTACGTCCGTACGCTGAGCGAGACAGCGAGCTGAAACTCGCGAGAACGCGCAGCTAGGACGACTTCGCCACTGCCGGCATCGGAGCTCCGGTCTTCAACTTCACTGCAATGTCGATAAACGCCAGAGCGGCGCGGCTGAGGGCCTTGTCCGTGCGAAAGACCAGGGCCAGGTCGCGTTGAAGCACTGCGTCGGAAATCTTTAGTACTGCCAGCAGCTTCGCCTTCGCATCCTCGGCAACATTCGACCGTGGCATGAAACTCACTCCGACATTGGCGGCGACGAATCGCTTGGTCAGCTCGCTCGAGTCTAACTCCATCGACACGATCGGCTTTAGCCGGCGCTCGTGAAACAACGCCTCCAGCGCGTCACGGGTGCGGCCGAGCTTGGGAAGCAGCAGTGGATACTCGGCCACTTCAGCCAGCGTCACTCCAGCGTGTCCGGAGAGCGGATGATTCACTGGCGTGATGACGACAAGCTCGTCGCGGTGGATCGGCACCACCGTATAGCGTTTGTCCTTGATCGGCATCGAGACCACACCAAAGTCGCACGAATTCTCGATGATCGCTTCGAGGATCTTCTGGTGTTCGGACCGCTTTACACTCACCGCGACGTTCGGGTACTGCCGCTTGAACTCGGCAAAGACCTCAGGAAGTATGTAAAGGCAAGTACCCTCGTTCGCCGAAACGACGATCTCGCCACGTGGCACGCGGTGCATCTCAGCTAACGAGATCATCATCACCCGGCGTTGTTCAATTGTCTCCTCGGCGTATTTCTGAAACACCTTTCCGGCTGCCGTAAGCGCCACTCGCCCGCCGCTGCGGTCGAGCAGTTTCGCGCCCACCTCCTCTTCCAGCGAGCGAATCTGCGACGAAATTGCTGGCTGCGTGCGGAAGCGCCGCTCCGCGGCACGCGAGAAGCTGCTCAAGCGCGCAACTTCCAGAAAAGTCTCAATTT
>Ga0335071_10002954_pt1 | contig 18069 bp, 13 predicted proteins | sample Lox_Sample_15_FD_206724 | JGI IMG/M metagenome (GOLD analysis project Ga0335071, IMG submission 206724) | Soil microbial communities from Loxahatchee National Wildlife Refuge, Florida, United States - Lox_Sample_1.5 | ecosystem: Environmental > Terrestrial > Soil > Wetlands | place: USA... | reverse complement strand
CGGCTACCTGGAAGCGGTCCGCCAGCTGACCGCGCGCGAGGGCGCCGTGCTCGTCTTCGACGAGGTCATCTCCGGTTTCCGCCTGGCCGCGGGCGGCGCGCAGGAGCTCTACGACGTCGCGCCGGATCTGACGACGCTCGGCAAGATACTCGGCGGCGGGCTGCCCGTGGGGGCTTACGGCGGTCGGCGGGACCTCATGGAGAGGATGGCGCCGGTCGGGCCCGTCTATCAGGCCGGCACGCTCTCGGGCAATCCGCTCGCGATGGCGGCCGGCATCGCGATGCTCGACGAGATCGCGCGCCGGCCTCCGTACGCGGATCTGGAGAAGAAAGGCGCGCTCCTCGAGGGCCTCCTGCGCGCGGAGATCGGCAAGCGCGGGCTCGAGGGCCGGCTCTGCCTGACACGACTCGGCTCGCTGCTGACGCTCTTCTTCACGGCCGGCCCCGTGAACGATTTCGCCGACGCGAAGCGCTCCGACACCGCGTCCTACGCGAAGTTCTTTCACGCGATGCGGGAGCGGGGGATCTTTCTCGCGCCGGCGCAGTTCGAAGCCTGGTTCGTGTCCACGGCGCACGCGGAAGGCGACCTGCGCCGCGCGGCCCGCATGGCCGGCGAGAGCCTGGACGTCGCCTTCGCTGACGGCGCGAATCATTAGGCGGGACAGGGGTTCTCTGGTAGCCTCGCCGGCGCCTTCATGAGCCGAGAAGCCGTTCCCTCCACGGCGCACGCCAGCGCGCCGGCCCGGCATCCGCGCGGGCTCTACGTCCTCTTCGCGACCGAGATGTGGGAGCGCTTCAGCTTCTACACGATGCTGGCGCTCTTCACGCTCTACCTGCAGGACAAGGCGGAGGGGTTCGGCTGGACCGCGGCCCAGGCCACGACCCTGCGCGCGAACTATCTCGGCGCGGTCTTCTTCAGCCCCATCATCGGCGGCTGGCTCGCGGACCGGTTCCTCGGGTATCGCCGCGCCGTGATGATCGGCGGGTTCTTCTTCATCGCGGGGCACGTGCTCCTCGCGTTTCCGTCGATCGGGGTCGTGTACGCGGCGCTCCTCTGCCTCGTGATCGGCAACGGCCTGTTCAAGCCGAACGTCTCGACGATCGTCGGCAACCTCTACCCGAAGGGGAGCCACCTCCGCGACCGCGGCTACAACATCTTCTACATGGGGATCAATCTCGGCGCGACGGTCGGGCCGATCGTCGTCGAGTTCGTTCACCGCTACTACGGGTTCCACCCGTCCTTCGCGGTCGCGGCGGTCGGCATGGCGATCTCGGTCCTGACCGTGATCGTCTTCCGCAAGGACATCGAGCCGGGCGACCGCCGGAAGGGCCACGAGGACGTCGAAGACGCGAGCCCGCCGACGGCGATCGACGCGGTGCCGGCCGGCCGGCGGATCGGGGCCCTGGTCGTGATCTACCTGATCTCGGTGGTGTTCTGGATGCTCTTCTTCCAGAACGGCTCGACGCTGACGTACTTCGCCAACGACAACACGGACTGGAACTTCTCGGGGATCATCTCGAACGCCATCGAGCCCTTCTTCGTCATCGCCTTCTCGCTGCCGCTCGTGTGGCTCTGGAAGAAGCTCGACGAGATCGGGAAGGAACCCTCGACGACCAGCAAGATCGCGATCGGCATGTTCCTCATGGCGTTCGCCTATTTCGTCATGTACTTCGCCGGGAAGGCCGGCGGCGACACGGGCAAGGTCTCGCCATGGTGGCTCGTGAGCTGCTACGCGCTGATGGGGCTCGCCGAGATCACCCTCTCGCCGATGGCGCTTTCGCTGGTCTCGAAGGTCGCGCCGGCGCGGGTGCGGGGACTCATGATGGGCCTGTGGTTCGTCGCCACGGGCCTCGGCGGCAAGCTCACGCAGATCGGCGTCTACTGGACCGAATGGAAGCACTCGACCTTCTTCGCGGTGCTCGGCGGGATGTCGCTCGCGACGGCGTTGCTCCTCGTCGCCGTGCTGAAGCCGCTCAAGCGCGCGATGCCCGGCGTCTGACGCCGACCGTGCGCCTCGGCCGGCGAGTCCGGGCCGCGCTCCTGGCGGGGGCGGCGCTCGCCGCGTGCGCCCGGGCGTCTTCCGGCGCCGATCCCCTCGCGGCGCTGAAGGCGGCGCTCGAGAGGGGCGACCTCCCCGCGGCGGTGCGCGCCGGCGAGGCCGCGGTGGCGGCGGATCCGCAGAGCTCGGAGGCCAACGACCTGCTCGGGCGGGCCTACGGCCTGACGGCCCGGGACGCGCGGCTGCTCGAGCAGATGCATCTGGCCCGGAAGGCCCGCGTCTGTTTCGCGCGCGCGGTCGAGCTCGACCCGCGCAACGTCGCGGCGCTTTCCGACCTCGCCCGGTACGACATGCGCGCGCCGGGGATTCTGGGCGGCGGCAGGAAGAAGGCGCGGGAAGCGATCGCCCGGGTCGCCGCCCTCGACCCGGTGCGGGGGCACGTTCTGGCGGGGGAGCTCGCGGAGGCGGAGAAGGAACCCGCGCGGGCCGAAGCCGAGTACCGGGCGGCGGTCGCGGCGGACCCGGCGTCCTCCCGGGGGCGCGTCGCGCTCTCCGCGTTCTTCGTGACGCGCCAGGATTACGGGCACGCGCGGCGCGTCTGGAGCGAGGCGGGCGAGCCGCAGGCGTCGAGCACGCTCGCGGCCTACGAGCTCGGGGGCATCGCCCTCGCGTCGGGGCAGTGGCTTCCCGAAGCCGCGGAACGGCTCGAGGGCGCGCTCGGCCATCCCGATCCGACCGAGGACCCGTCACCGGCCGTCTGCCACGAGCGTCTCGCCGCGATCTACGAGAAGCTCGGCAAGAAACGGGAGGCCGCCGTGCAGCTCGAGGCGGCCCTGCACCTGGAGCCGGCCCGCGCGGACTGGCGCGAGCGGCTCGACCGGCTGGAGAAGTGAGCGGGCGATGAGCGGCGCCGCGGTTTCGACGCCGCGGACCGACGAGACCGGCGCGGCGCCGATCCCGGAGCTCGACGGCGTGCGCGGGGTCGCCATCCTGCTCGTGCTCCTGTTCCACTTCCAGGGCGCCCGGCCTCCCGGTTTTCCGAAGCTGCTGACGTACCCGATGATCCTCGGCTGGTCGGGCGTCGACCTGTTCTTCGTCCTCTCCGGGTTCCTGATCACGCGGATCCTGATCTCCACGCGCCGCGCCGCCAACTACTTCTCGGCGTTCTACGCGCGCCGGGTGCTCCGGATCTTTCCGCTCTACTTCGTCGCGGTATTCCTCTTCTTTCGCGTGGCCCTGCCGCTCGCGGCGCGCTGCGGCTGGGACCTTCAGACCGACCCGGGGCTCGAGCCCTGGTTCTGGTTCCACTTGTCCAACGGCCCGTCTTCCTTTGGACGCGACGCGCGGCCGCTGTCGCACTTCTGGTCGCTCTCGATCGAGGAGCAGTTCTACCTGGTGTGGCCGGCCGTCGTGCGCGCGGTGTCGCCCCGGTGGCTGGGCGCGGTGTGCGCCGGGGCAGCGGCGCTCGCCGGCGGGCTGCGGGTGGCCGCGGCGGCGCGAGGCGTGACCCCGGAGGCCCTCCACCGGCTGACGTTCTTCCGCATGGACGCGCTGGCGCTCGGCGGGCTCGTCGCGTGGATCGCGGTGGATCCCGTTCGGCGGGCCCTGTTGCGGCGCCGGCTCCCGACGGCCTGGACCGCGAGCGGCCTGATCCTCGCCGGCCTGTGCGTCGTCGGGCGCGGCGCCGTCTCTCCCGTGATGACGCGCTTCGGCTACACGGCCTTCGCCCTCTTCTATGCCGGGCTCGTCTTTGCCGCGTTCGACCGCGCGGGTTCGCCGGGGGTTCTTTCGCGGACGCTGCGGTGGCCGTGGCTGCGCGCCTTCGGCAAGTACAGCTACGCGATGTACGTCTTTCACTATCCCGTGGCGCTGGTCGTGGATCGACTCGCTCCGGGCGCGGGCCTCTCCGGCCTCGCGCGGACCGTCGCCTGGCTCGCTTCGGTGATCGGCGGCATCGCCGTGTCGTTCCTCTTCGCGCTCGTCTCCTGGAACGTTCTCGAAAAGCGATTCCTCGTCTTCAAGGGCCGGTTCGTGGCACGGCCGGTTCCGGCGGCCGCGCGGTGACCGGGCTCGCCGAGGCGCCCAACCGCGTCGAGCGCGCGGCCACCGCGGCGGCCATCGTTCTCGGCCTCGCCGTCGTCGCGCGGCTCTGGGCGATGCCCCTGCCGTCGAGTCTCTGGCTGGACGAGTTCGGCACCGTCTGGGTCACGGACGCCGGCCTCGGCCAGATTCTCGAGCGCTCGCGCCTCTTTCCCCAGTCGATCCCATACGCCGCCGTCGTCGCCGGGACTCGCGCCGTGCTCGGGTCGAGCGAAGCGGCGCTCCGCCTCCCCTCGCTTCTGGCGATGCTCGTTGCCGTCCGGGTCCTGTTCCGGATGGTTCGGGACTCCCTCGGCAGGAGCGCCGGCCTTCTGGCCGCCGGAACCTGGCTTCTGTTTCCCCAGGTCGAGTTCGCGGCCAGCGACGCTCGCCCGTACGCCTTCGCGGTTCTTTTCGCGGCCCTTGCCTCGTGGTCGCTCTGGCGCTGGCAGGAGCGCGGCCGGTTCGGCGACGCCGCGGCGTACGCGGCGTGCGCGGCCGCGACGGTCTACTTCCAGTACCTCTTCGCGACGCTGCTCGCGGCGCATGGCCTGTACGTTCTCTGGCGGCGGCGGCGCGGATCGCCGGTTTCGTGGCGGCCGATCGCGGCCACCGGATCGGCCCTCGTCGTCTTGCTCCTGCCGGCTGCCCGGCTCGTGGTCGAGATCGGCGGGAATCGAGCGCGGCACGCCTTCGGCACGCTCCCGGGCGCCGGCGAGCTCTTCCAGGCGCTCGTCCCGACGCGCGTGCTCGGCCTGCTCGCGCCGGCGCTGCTCGTCGTTTTCGCCACCCGGCTCGCCCGGGGCTGGCGCGTTCAGCGGCCGGCGGCGTCCGGGCTCGATGCGATCGTCCTGTTCGTCCTGTCGGCGGCCATCCCCCCGCTCGTTCTCTTCGGCATCGCCCGGGTCGCCGCGACGCCGGTCTTCGACGGCCGCTATCTGATCGTCACGGCTCCCGCGTGGGCCGCGCTCTTCGGCTGGCTTCTCGATGCGGTGGAGCCGCCGGCGGGGCGCGCCGCCACGATCGCCGTTGCTCTCGCGTTGGCACTCGTGTTGCGGGGCGACTTCGGGCGCCGCGGGATCGTCCACGGGCGGGAGGACTGGCGTGGCGCGGTGGCGGCCCTGGACGCTGCCGCCGGGCCGACGCCCGTCTTTCTTTCAGGGACCTTCGCCGAGTCGAAGGATCCCGGGCTGCTCTCCGACCCCCGCCATCGGGATTACCTGGCGGCTCCGCTCGAGTACTACCGTCCGCTCGGCCCGGTGCAATTGCTGCCGCTGCGGGCGGTAGAGGGGGCGGAGGCATACGCGCCGGGGCCGACGACCGCTCGGTTCGCCGTCGTCGAGAGGTCCTCGCGCTACCCGTCGTGGACGCCTTGGCTGGAGAACCGGGGCTGGACGGCCCGCGAGGTGTTCCGGAGCCCGGCGCTCTCGGTCCGCGTGTTCGAGCGCCGGAACGCCGGCGGCTGAGGCCCTTCAGCCGATCGAGCGGCCGAGCGCCGCTTCGCTCGCGCTGGCGCTCACGACGGCGCAGGAGTCGATCGGCTCGACGAGCATGCCCGCCGACTCGATCTCGGAGCCCTCGACGTGAACGCAGCGGCGCTGGCGGATGTCGAGCGCGCCGCGGCGCCGACAGATGGGGCAGCGGACGATCGGTCGCGCCTGAGACACCATCGCTCCCAGGGGCAGCTTCGTGAAATCCTCGGTCAGCATCGAAGGGACTCCTCTCCGGGCACGTGTCGGCGCCTCCGCCGAACCCCTTCTTCAAGAATCGGACCAGCGGGGTGAGGGAGCGCTAGCGGGAAAGGGGTTCCGGGAGCGCGGCGGCGAGCGGTTGATCCGGCCGGAGGATCGTTTCTTCGCGCCGCGGGCCGGTCGAGACGAGGACGGCCGGCGCGCCGACCGCCTGCTCGAGGCGCGCGACGTAGGCACGAGCCTCCCTGGGCAGGTCCTCGTACCGTGTCACGCCGGTCGTGGTCGTGCGCCAGCCGGGGAGTCGCTCGTAGACGGGCTCGAGACGCGCGACGTCCTCCGCGATCGGCGGCAGGTCGGAAAGCGGCTTGCCGTCGAGGCGGTAGCCGACGGCGATCGGGATTTCCGCGAGGTCGTCGAGGCAGTCGAGCTTCGTGAGGGCGATGGCGGCCGCGCCCGAAAGCTCGACGGCCGTGCGCACCACCACGGCGTCGAACCAGCCGGTGCGGCGCGGGCGGCCGGTGGAGGTCCCGAACTCGTTGCCGCGCCTGCGCAGGAACTCGCCGGTCGCGTCGTGCAGCTCCGTCGGAAACGGACCCGAGCCGACGCGCGTGGTGTAAGCCTTCACGACCAGAACGCTCGCGTCGAGGGCGCGCGGCGCGATGGCCAGCCCCGAAGCGACCGCGGCCGAGGTGCAGGCCGAGGACGTGACGAACGGGTAGGTGCCCGCCGACAGGTCCAGCATGGCGCCGTGCGCGCCCTCGGCGAGCAGCGTGTCGCCGGCCGCGAGACGATCGCGGAGATACCGGCCCGTGTCGGCCACGTGGGGCTCGATCCGCGCGGCGACGGAGCGCAGGGCCGCGACGACCGTCTCCGGGGCCGGCACGTCGCGTTCGCCGAGGGCGGTCAGGAGCGCTCCGGTTTCCGCGTGGGCGGCCGCCACGCGGACGGCGAGGACGTCGGGGCGGTAGAGCTCGGCGACGCGGACGGCCCGGCGCGCGGCCAGAGCTTCGTAAGCGGGACCGATGCCCCGAAGCGTCGTCCCGAGCTTCGCGCTGCCCGCCACGCGCTCGCGCGCGGCGTCGAGCAGTCGGTGGTAGGGGAGGATCACGGGCGCGCGGTCCGAGAGCCTCAGGTTGTCCCCGACGGCGACCCCGGCCGCCCGGACCTGCTCGATCTCGGCGAGAAGGGCCTGCAGGTCGACGACGACGCCGGGACCGATGACCGAGGCCCGCCCGCGGATGATTCCCGCGGGCAGCAGGTGCAGAGCGAAGTGCTGCGTCCCGAATTTGACCGTGTGCCCGGCGTTGTGGCCGCCGTGATAGCGGGCGACGACGTCGAAACGATCGGCGAGCAGGTCCACGACCTTGCCCTTGCCCTCGTCGCCCCACTGTCCGCCCAGGACCGCGAGAACCTTCACCGTCGCCCCTCCGGCTGCCGAAAAACAGCGCAGCCTAGCACACGGCCGCCGGCGCGGCCTGCGGGGCGGGGCTTAGAATGCCGGGCGCATGAAGCGGCTGCGCCTGAGCGGGTCGGACCTCACGCTGGCGGATCTCGTCGCGGTATCCCGGCGCGAGGCCCGTGCGAGCCTCTCGCCCGCCGCGAGGCGCGCGATGGCCGCCTCCCGGCGCGTGGTGGACCAGGCGGTGCGCGGCGGCGCGAAAGTGTACGGCGTGACGACCGGCTTTGGAAAGTTCGCCGACGTCGCCATCCCGCGGGGCGAGCTCGAGACCCTGCAGAAGAACCTCGTCCGGAGCCATGCGGCGGGTGTCGGCGACCCGCTCGGCGAGCCGGCGGTTCGCGCGATGATGCTGCTGCGGGCGAACGCGCTGGCGCGGGGCAACTCCGGCATCCGCGTGACGACGGTCGAGACCCTGCTCGCCATGCTCGCCGCCGACATCCTGCCCGTCGTGCCGGCGCAGGGCTCGGTCGGCGCCTCGGGGGACCTCGCGCCGCTCTCGCACCTGGCGCTCGGGCTCCTCGGCGAAGGCCGGGTGCGCGTCGGCACACGGGAAACGTCCGCCGCGCAGGCGCTGCGGCGCGCCGGCATCCGGCCCGTCGCGCTGGCGGCGAAGGAAGGACTCGCGCTGATCAACGGCGTGCAGATGTCGGTCGCGGTCGGCGGCCTCGCGCTCGCGCGGGCGCTCGAGCTCTCCCGCGTGGCCGACGTGCTCGGCGCCGCCTCGCTCGACGCGTCGCGGGGCTCGGACACGGCGTTCGACCCTCGGATCGTCGCGGCCCGACCCCATCCGGGCGCCGCGGCCAGCGCCCGGAACCTGCGCTCCCTCCTGCGCGGCAGCGCGATCCGCGAGTCGCACCGGGGCTGCGGCCGCGTTCAGGACAATTACGCGCTGCGCTGCATGCCTCAGGTGCACGGGGCCGCCCGCGACGCCTTCGACCACGCGCGCGGCGTCCTCGAGCTCGAGATGAACAGCGCGACGGACAACCCGCTGGTCTTCGCCGGCCGCCGCGGCGACATTCTGTCGGGCGGCAACTTCCACGGGGCGCCCGTCGGCCTCGTCCTCGATTACGCGGCCATCGCGGCCACGGACCTCGCGTCGATCTCGGAGCGCCGGATCGAGAAGCTCGTGAACCCGGCGCTGTCGGAGCTGCCGGCCTTCCTGGTCCGGGAGGGCGGCCTCCACTCGGGCCTCATGATGGCGCAGGTCACCGCGGCCGCGCTCGTCTCGGAGTGCAAGGTCCTGGCACATCCCGCGTCGGCGGATTCGATCCCGACCTCGGCGGCGAAGGAGGACCACGTGTCGATGTCGCCGATCGCGGCGCGCAAGCTCGCGGCGATCGTGGCGAACCTCGAACGCGTCCTGGCGATCGAGGCGATCGCGGCGTTTCAGGCCATGGAGTTCCTGCGGCCGCTGACCTCGTCGGTGCCGCTCGAGGCGGTCCGGCGCGCGTTCCGCCGGGCGGTTCGCCCCTGGAACCGGGACCGGGAGATGCATCGCGACATCGAGGCGGCGCGCCGGTTCCTCGGCGGCGACGCGATGAGCCGGGCCATCGCGAGGCTCGCCTGACGCCCGGCGCCGGACGAGCCCGCGTCCTATAATCGCCCCGTGGCTTCGACCGTGGCTTCGCCGTCGCGCACCATACGCGCCGCCCGAGGGGGCGAGCTTCGCTGCCGCGGCTGGGCGCAGGAGGCCGCGCTCCGGATGCTCGAGAACAACCTCGACCCGGACAACGCGGAGCGGCCCGAGGAGCTGATCGTCTACGGGGGCACCGGGCGCGCGGCGCGCAACTGGGAGTGCTTCGACCGGATCGTCGCGACGTTGAAACGCCTCGAGGCGAATCAGACGATGCTGGTCCAGTCCGGGAAGGCCGTCGGCGTGTTCGAGACCCACGAGGAGGCGCCGCGCGTCCTGATCTCCAACTCGATGCTGGTCCCGGCCTGGGCGACGGGAGACGAGTTCCGGCGCCTCGAAGGTCTCGGCCTGACGATGTACGGCCAGATGACCGCCGGCTCCTGGATCTACATCGGGAGCCAGGGGATCGTGCAGGGCACGTTCGAGACGTTCGCGGAAGCCGGACGACGCCACTACGGCGGCGACCTCTCCGGGCGCCTGGTGGTGACCGCGGGCCTCGGCGGCATGGGCGGCGCGCAGCCTCTCGCCGCGACGATGAACGGGGCCGTGGCCCTCGTCGCCGAAGTGGACCCGGAGCGCATCGAGAAGCGCCTCCGCACGCGCTATCTCGACGAGAGCGAGACCGACGTCGATCGCGCGATCGACCGGGCGCTCGCGGCGAAGGCCGCTCGCCGGGGCGTTTCGATCGGGGTCGCGTGCAACGCCGTCGACCTGCTCGAGCGTCTGATCGCTCGGGACGTGCTGCCGGATCTCGTGACCGACCAGACCTCGGCGCACGACGAGCTCCACGGCTACGTGCCCCGCGGCTCGAGCCTCGCCGACCTGCGGCGCCTTCGGCGCGAGGATCCGGCCGCTTACGTCGCCCGGTCCTACGCCACGATGGCCGACCACGTTCGCGCGCTGCTCGAGCTTTCGCGCCGCGGCGCCGTCGTCTTCGACTACGGCAACAACCTGCGCGGTCAGGCCCGGAAGGCCGGGGTCGAGGACGCATTTCGGATCGGCGGCTTCGTGCCGCTCTACATCCGGCCCCTCTTCTGCGAGGGGAAGGGGCCGTTCCGGTGGGCGGCCCTCTCGGGCGACCCCGAAGACATCCGCGCGACCGACCGGGCGCTCCTCGAGCTCTTCCCTCAGGATGCCGCGCTGCACCGGTGGATCGCCCTCGCGGAAGAGCGCATCGCCTTCCAGGGGCTGCCCGCGCGCATCTGCTGGCTCGGCTACGGAGAGCGGCACCGCGCCGGGCTCCTCTTCAACGAGCTCGTCCGGAGCGGAAAGGTGCGGGCGCCGATCGTCATCGGCCGCGACCACCTCGACGCGGGCTCCGTCGCGTCGCCCAACCGCGAGACCGAGGGGATGCGCGACGGCTCGGACGCGATCGCCGACTGGCCGATCCTGAACGCGCTCCTGAACACGGCGGCGGGCGCGACCTGGGTGTCGGTGCACCACGGCGGCGGCGTCGGCATCGGGTACTCGATCCACGCGGGGATGGTCGTCGTTGCCGACGGCACGGAGGGCGCGGCGCGCCGGCTGCGCCGCGTGCTGACGACCGACCCGGGAACCGGAGTCATGCGGCACGCCGACGCCGGCTACCCGGAGGCGATCCGTGCGGCGCGGGAGCGGGGAGTGGACCTGCCGTTCCTGGAGTAGCCGCCGCCAACCGGCGCATGGCCTGACGTTGCAACGCCGGTCGGTTCTCTTCGTCGCGTTCCTGCTCGCGCTGGCGTCTCTCCTCCGGGTTGACGGCTGGATCGACTTCGCGCCGGCCCGCCCGCCGAGCGCGCCGCCGCCCGAGCTTTCGCGCCGGCTCGCCGAGGTCGCCGCCGACCTGACGCGGCGCGCTCAGGCCTTCGCGGCCGACGAGGAAGTGCGCCGGTCGCTCGAAGGCGGCGGCATCGCGCTTCGCCGGCAGGTCCTCTTCTCGGCGGCGCGCGACGTGATGGGGGACGCGGCGCCGGGGAGCTGGATCGCCCTGGCGGACCCGACCGGGAATCTGCTCGCCTGGTGGGGAGAAGCGCCGACGCGCATGCCGCCGGCGCCGGCCGACGGTCCGCTCGGCGTTCGCTGGTCGGCGACGCGCGTGGAGCTCGACTACTGGCGTCCGGCGGGCACCGACGCGTTCCCGGGGATCATCTGCGCCGCGCGCTCCGTGCCCGTCGAGGCCCCGGGCTTCGCCCGCGCCCTGGGTCTTGGTGGAGCGAGCGAGGTCTGGGAGCCCGTCGCTCCGCGGGGCGAGCTGCCGCTGGTACTCGCCGCGGGAACGCGGCCCCTCGTCGGGGCCCGCCGGGTCGAGGGCGAAGCGCCCCGGCGCTCGAAGACTGCGGGCGTCGCCGTCGCGGTGGCAGCCGCCCTGCCTTTGCTCGCTGCCGGATCGCTCTCCGTGGGCGCGGGGCTCGTCGTGCTCTTTTTCGCGGCCCTCGCCGCGGTCTCGCCCGGAGTCCACGTCTTCGCGTCGTGGGCGGTGTGGGCGCTCGCGCTCGGGCCGCTGCTCCTGCCGACCGGTCTGACGGCGCTCGCGCGTCGCGATCGGAAGCTCTCCGCGCCGGTGGCGATCGGCTACGCACTCCTCGCGGTCTCGATCGTCGTTGCGCGCCAGGCCGACGTGCCGGACCTCGTCCCGGGGCTCGCCGCCCGGAGCCCCGCGTTCGTCGAGCTCGCGGCTCTGACCGCGCTCTTCGGCGCCGCCCTCGCGATCGGCGCGTCGGCCGGCGATCGGGCGCGGCGCGGCGTGACCGGGCTGGCCGTCTTCGTGTCGGCCGCGGGCCTTCTCCTCGCCCTCGGCTTCGTCGGCGACTGGCCGCTGTTCCCGGTCGCCGTTGCCGCCGGCGCCGTGATCGCGTACGAGCTCTGGCGGCGCTCGATCGCCGGAGAGGGTCCGCGCGGCGCGCTCGGGCCCTTTCGGCTGACGGCGGCCGCGACGCTGCTCGTCGTCTTCGTGGCGGCTCCCTGCCGCGCTCACGACCGCATCGTGGCGGCCTATCGGACGGCGGCCGCGATTCGTCTGCCGGATGCCTCGAGGATCTCGGCCGCCGCGGTCGTCGCCGTGCGGCGCTCGGTCGAGCGCGTGGAACGCTTCGACCTCGCCCGCGACCTGCCGGCGCCCTGGCCCGAGGTCGATTTGTCGGACCTCGCCTACCGGCTCTGGCGGGAAGGGGAGGAAGAGGGTACGGCAGCGACGCTGATCGCCTACGAGGTGTACGACGGCTCGGGAGTCCTGCGCAGCCGTTTCTCCCTGATTCCGGAGGTCGATCTGGCCGGCCCCGCTCCCGAGGGAGCGGTGCTCATCGACCGGCACCGGGTCGCGGTCGTTCGGCGGCGCGCGGCGATTCTCGACGGCGGCTCGGCCTGGGGCCACGCGGTCGTCGCCGTGGCCGACTGGCCCTCGTGGGATCCGCTGCCCGCGCGCCTGGCGGTGTACCTGCGCCTGGTCGGCGGCGACACCGGCAGCGCCGAGGCGCGGCCGGTCCTCGCGCTCTACGGCCCCGACGGCGCCCGGCGCGAGGAAGGACCGGAGCTGCCGGAGGCGACGTTCGAGCGGACGCGCGCGGCGGCCGCGCCGCTGCCGATCCGCACCGCGTACCGGGGCGAGGAGCTCCACGGGGAGCTGCGCCCGCTCAAGGATGGATTCCAGCTGGTGGCGATCCCGGGTCCGGGATTCCTGGAACGGCTTCTGGCTTCGACGCAGCTCCTGCCGGCGGCGGCCGTTCTCTACGCCCTCGGCGCCGTCGTCGCCGCCTGGCGTCACCTCATGCGACGACGGCCCCTGGCGCAGCTCGTTCCCGCGGCGTTCCGGAGCTTCCGCGGCCGGCTCCTCGCGCTCTTTCTCCTCTCGGTCATGGTTCCTCTGGCGGCCGTGACCGTCTTCCTGCGGTCCTCGATCGCGACGCGTTCGCGGCAGGACACGCTCGACCACGGGCGCACGGCCCTCGAGACGGCACGCCGCGTCCTCGACGACTACCTGCCGACGGCCGAGGCGGCGCTCGGCCGGTTGAACCTCGTGGACGACACGCTCCTGTCCTGGCTCGCCAACGCCGTCGGTTACGACCTGTCGGTGTACTCGCCGGAAGCGCGGCTCGTCGCGACGTCGCGGCGGGACCTCTACGCGGCCGAGCTCCTCCCGCAGCGCGTTCCGGGCGCGACGTACGCCGCGATCGGCCTCGGCGCGGCCCGGGAGCGGACGGACGCGCGCCTGATCGCCGGCAGCCGCTTCGAGGAGATCACGACCGAGCTCTCTTCGGTCCCGGGGGTCCCGGGCGTGCGCAGTCCCGGCCTGCTCTCGCTCCTGTTGCTGCCCCAGCAGCGCGTGGCCGAGGCCGAGGCCGCCCAGCTGACCGCGGCGGTCTCGGCGTTCAGCCTGCTCGTCTTTCTCGTGTCCGCGGCGGTCGCCGGACGGCTCGCGGTGCGCGTGGCGCGCCCGGTGGCGGATCTCGTCGAAGGCACGCGCGCGGTGGCCCGCGGCGACTTCTCGCCGCAGCTGGTCGAGCCGCCCGACGAGGAGTTGAAGGAGCTCGTGCGCGCCTTCCTCTACATGTCGCGAAGCCTCAAGCAGCAGACGGAAGCGCTCTCGCGCGAGAAGGAGAGGCTGGCGACGCTGCTCTCCCAGTTGACCGCCGGCGTCGTCGCCTACGACGACGAGGGCCGGGTCCTGCTCGCCAACCCCGCGGCGGCGAGGCTCGGCGGCGGCCGGGCCGACGGGGAGGACCTGGAAGACGTGTTCCCCGGGGAGGCGATGCGCCCGGTGCGCGCGGCGCTCGGCCGCCGCGACGCGCCGGCGACCACCTCGGACGAGCTCGAGCCGAGGGCGGGCGAGCGGTGGCGCGTCGTGACGGTGCCGTTGCCGCTCGGCGGCGCCGGCGCCCGCATGGCGGTCATCGAGGACGTTTCGGACGTCGTGCGCTCGAACCGCCTGGCGGCCTGGGCGGAGATGGCGCGCATCATCGCCCACGAGATCAAGAACCCGTTGACTCCGATCCGGCTGTCGGTCGAACATCTGCGCGAGGTCTGGAAGCGGGGCTCGCCCGGCTTCGACCGCGTTCTCGAGGAGTGCGTGCAGAACGTGCTGCGTCAAACGGAATCCCTCCGGCACTCGGCGGCCGAGTTCTCCGACTACGCCCGCCTGCCGCGGCCCGAAATGCGGCCCCTGGACGTCCGGGGACTCCTCGAGGAGGCGGCCGCGGCCTACGCGGCGGCGCCCGGAGTGCGTTTCGTGGTTTCGGCGCCCCCGGGCCTCGCGGCCCTGGGGGACGCGCGGCTGCTCGCGCGGCTGCTCGCGAACCTTCTCGGCAATTCCGTCGAGGCGCTCGCGCAGGGCGGCGCGATTCGTCTCGAGGCAGCACCGGCGGACGGACGGATCCGGGTCACGGTGGACGACGATGGTCCCGGGGTGACGGGGGACATCCTTCCGCGGCTGTTCGATCCGTACTTCTCCGCCAAGAGCGGGGGGACGGGGCTCGGCCTCGCGATCGCGAAGAAGATCGTCGAGGAGCACGGCGGGGCGATCACCGCGCGCAATCGCGAGCCGTCGGGCTTGCGCGTCGAGTTCGACCTGCCGGCGGTCCGGGCATGAGGGTTCGACGGGCGGCGGCGGTGTTCCTCGCGGTCGCCTCCGCCTGCCGACGGGCTCCGGCAAGCGCGGCGGCCGCGGTGGCGCCGAAGCCTCCGAAGGGCGACGTGCTGTGGCTCTCGGACCCGGCAGCCGCGGCCGACGCCGCGCTCGACGCTCAGGCCGAAAAGATCGGGGCCGCCGCGGTCTTTCTGGCGGCGGGCACTCTGGGGGCTCAACCCGGGCCCGGCGCCTTCGAGGCTGTGGCGCCGCCGCCGAAGCCGCTGACCCACGTTCCGGTCGTCCTCGTCGTGGCGCCGAGCGCGGCTCTGGCGGCCGCGCTCGCCAGCGGCGAAGGGCCCTCCGCCGCTCCGCTCGGGGCCGCGGGGGCCGCGGCGCTGGCCGCGGCGATTCGGGACGGGGCGTTCGGACGCGTGATCGGCGTCCACCTCGACTTTCCCTTCGGACCGAAGGCGGCCGCGCGCTACGCGGAGCTCGTCGGCGCGCTCCGGAAGGGGCTGCCGGCGGGTGTTTTCGTTTCGGTGTCGCTCAAGGCGCTGCCCGCGTCCGAGGACGACCGCAAAAAGGAGACGCCGCTCTACGCGGCCGCCGACGCGCTCGTCGCCGTCGTCTTCGGCGTCGGGCCGCGCGTCGACCCGATCGCCACCGATGCCCTGCGCCGGCCCTGGTGGGCCGCCTACGACACGCGAGCTGTCGGGGTTTTCACCGGGCCCGGCGGCGAGCCGCGGGGCGACGTGCCGGAGCGCCTGGCCGAGCCCCTTTCCGGAAACGCCCGCTTCCAATTCGAGAACGACCTCTCGGTCAACGACGGGAGCGTCTGGGCCTTCACCCTCACGGCTCGCGCCCCGGTTCGACTGGAGGGGCTGGCCTTCGAGAGCGGCGACAGGGTCAACTTCCGGCTGCCCGCCGTCTCGGAGATGCTGTTCCAGCTCGGATCGAACCTGGCCGGCAAACGCTTCGCCCTCGGCCGCGCCCTCGTCTTCGGCGGCGCCACCGAAGCCGACCGGCTCTTCGACCTCGAGGCGATGGAAGACGTTCTGCTCGGGCGGGCGCTCGCGCCGCGGCTCGAGACCTCGGTCAGGCCGGCGGGCCGCAACGCCGTCGCCGTCGACCTCGCCAACCGTTCCGCGCATGCCTCGGTCGCCTCGCGCGTCGATAACTGGGTCGAGGTCGACGTCGCCCCCGCCCATCCCGCGGACGTCCAGGTCGGCGGCTTCGACCGCTACGAGGTGTTCGACCGCGCGGGCAAGGCGGTGACCCCCGGACGCGCCACCGTCGTGCGCTTCTACGAGACGCTGATCGCGCCCTTCGAGATCGTGACGCCCGCGCGCGTCGTCGTTCGCGGCAACCTCCCCGCGGCGTGCTGCCGGTACCGCGTCCATGCCATGGCGGCGGCGGGACCCGAGGTGACGGAGGACTGGGTCGAGCCGCCCGCGCCGACGCCGAAGCCACGGCCGGAGGCGAAGAGGCCGCCTACGCGGAAGCGGGGCTGACCGGGTCCTTCCGGCGGAAGAGGCCGGCGATCTTGCCGACCGGCCCCGACACGACGAAGACGAGCGCGAGGGTCGCCAGCGCCATTTCCGGCCGGTAGGCGACGATGGCGAAGAAGAGCGCGATCGCCGGCAGGATCCAGGCGGGCCGGCGGCGCTTCAGGTCGAGGTCCTTGAAGGAGCGGTAGCGGATCGTCGAGATCATCAGGAACGACAACAGGAACGTCAGCGCGAGCAGGCCTCCCATCCACATGCGGGACACGAGCCGCTCGGGTGTCGCGAGGACGATCGTCGCGACCGCGCCGGCCGCGGCCGGGATCGGCAGGCCGACGAAGTAGCGCTTGTCGACGATATGGGTCTGAATGTTGAAGCGGGCGAGCCGCATGGAGCCGCACACGACGAAGAGAAACGACGCCATCCAGCCGAGACGGTCGAAGTCGGCCAGCCCCCATGAATAGGCGAGCACGGCGGGAGCGACGCCGAAGGACACGAGGTCGGCCAGCGAGTCGTACTCCTCGCCGAATTCGGAAGTCGAGTGGGTCATCCGCGCGATGCGGCCGTCGAGCCCGTCGAGCACGCCGGCGGCGATGATGAGGACGGCGGCGACCTCGAAGGTGCCGCGGATCGAGCACCAGAGGGAGAGGTACCCGCAGAAGAGGTTGCCGACCGTGAAGAGGGTCGGGAGGATGAAGAGGCCGCGCGACAGGCGCTCCCGGGAGAGGCGCGCCACGTCAGGCGCCCCGGGGCCAGCGCGCGATCGCCGTCTGCCCGGCCTTGAGCTTGTCGCCCGGGCCGACGAGGACTTCGGCGCCGTCCGGCACGAAGAGGTCCACGCGGGAGCCGAAGCGGATCAGGCCGATGCGCTGCCCGCGGACCAGCGTGTCGCCGACCCGCGGATAGAAGATGATCCGGCGCGCGAGGGCACCCGCGATCTGCTTGAAGGTCACGCTGCCCGAGGGGGTGACGAGCGTGATGCGGTTCTGCTCGTTTTCCGCCGACGCCTTGTCGGAGAAGGCCGCCCCCTTCTGCCCGCGGACGTACGCGTAGTCGGCCAGACGGCCGGAGGCGGGAGCGCGGTTGACGTGGCAGTTGAAAACCGACATGAAGACCGACAGGCGCCGCCGAGCTCCCGGCGGGGCCTCGGGGGCCTCGGCGACGGAGAGGACGGTGCCGTCCGCGGGCGAGATCAGGGTGTCGTCGCCGCCCTCGGGCCGCCGCTCCGGATCCCGGAAGAACTGCACGAGAAAAAGCGTGGCGGCGCCCAAAACGGCTGCCGCCAGCGGGTGGCCGGTGAGGCCGGCCACGCCCCCGGCGGCGAGCGGCGGAACGATGAAGGCCCAGCCTTCGCGGGCGATCGGAACCCTCAGCTTGGGAGCTCCTCTCGGTGATGGCGGGCGATCGCTTCCATCCGGTCCTTGAGAAGGAGCTTTTCCTTCTTCAGGCGCTTTTCTTCCATCTCCTCGTCCTCGGAAAGGCGAGGCTTCCCGGCCAGCTCGTGGAGGCGCTGTTCGTGATGCCGGTGCTCTTCGCGCAGGCGGAGAAACTCCGGGTCGGACGCGGCAATCTCGCTGTTCCCGTGCTCCATCATCGGGTCAATCCTCCTTATCTTGTTCTCGAGAAAAGAGGGCGAGGCGGGTCACGAGTCCTAGTCTAGCCCCGGGTTCGGGGGGTTTCAACGGGGCGCGAAAGGCCCGCCGGGAGGGGGCTTTCCGCGTTCACCGGCCCTCCCCGTCGAGGGGCCGCACGAGGACGAGCGCGTCCTCGCCGTCCTGGTAGTACGCGCGCCGGCGGTACGCCTCCGTGAAGCCGTACGAGCCGTAAAACGTGCGCGCCGCGGCGTTGGAGATGCGCACCTCGAGGGTGATGGCCGTGGCGCCGATGAAACGCGCGCGGCCGAGGGCGTCCTCGAGGAGGACGCGGCCCCAGCCCTGGCGGCGCAGGCGCGCGTCGGTCGCGATCTTGTTGATGTGAAACTCCTCGTAGAGGGAGACCGCGAACAGATAGCCGCCGATGCGGGGCGCGGCACCGTCCTCGTTCGCGAGGACGCGCAGGTAGCGGTGGGGCTCCACGAGCTCGCTCGCGAAGAAATCGCGCTTCCACGGCACCGGGAAGGATTCGGATTCGATCCGGGCGATCTCGTCGAGGTCGAAGGGGCTCGGCG
>Ga0335071_10002953_pt1 | contig 18072 bp, 17 predicted proteins | sample Lox_Sample_15_FD_206724 | JGI IMG/M metagenome (GOLD analysis project Ga0335071, IMG submission 206724) | Soil microbial communities from Loxahatchee National Wildlife Refuge, Florida, United States - Lox_Sample_1.5 | ecosystem: Environmental > Terrestrial > Soil > Wetlands | place: USA... | reverse complement strand
TTTCCGCGAGCCGCGCGGCGAGACTACCCAGGAATGCGTCGCCCGCTCCCTGCGTGTCTACCGCGGCCACGGGGTGGCCCGGAAAGTGAAAGGAGCATTCTTTCGTGACCAGCACGGCTCCCTCTGGACCCAGGGTCGTGATGACGGCGTCGGTGCCGAAGCGTTCCCTGATCGACTGTCCGCAGCGGGTCGCCGTCCTGACGTCGTCCACTGAAACTCCGCCGAGATGGGACGACTCGGTTTCGTTGGCGACCACCAGGTCGAAATTTCGCAGCAGTGCGGGCGGAAGCTCCCGGCAGGGAGACGGGTTGAGGATCGTGAGCGCGCCCCGCTTCCGTGCGCGGGCGGCATGGATCTCGGTGGCATCCAGATTCGTCTCCAGCTGGGCAACGAAAAGGTCGCCTTCACTGATCTCGATGGATGCCGCCACGGCGACTGGAACCTGGAGATTGGCGCCGCCGTGGACGACAATGACGTTGTCGCCTGCATCATCCACTAGGATGATCGCCTGGCCGGAAGCGGCCCCTGCGATGACCGCCACGTTCCTCGTATCGACTCCATGCGTGACGAGGGACTCGAGGAGGCGCTTTCCGTAATCGTCGTCCCCGACGGCGCCGATGAAATGGACATCGGCTCCCCAGTGGGCCGCGGCAATGGCCTGGTTGGCTCCCTTGCCGCCCATGGCAACGCGCGCTTCAGCCGACGAGATCGTGCTGCCTTTTGCCGGAAGCGCGTTCACCCGGAACGTGTGATCGACATTGGAGCTGCCCAGGATCCAGATCCTGCTATTCACGCGCATCGATTCCCGGATCCGCGAGGATGACGTCCACCCCGGCTTCCCGCAGGCGCTGCACGATCTCGGGCGGCGCCTGGTTGTCTGTGACGATACGCCTCACTTTATCGATCGCACAGATCGGCACGAGCGTGACGCGGTCCAGCTTCGTGTGATCGGCCACGATGATCAATTCCCGTGCGTGCCCGATCATCGCCTTTTTCAGATCCGCCTTCTCCTGGTCCGGCGCGGTGATGCCGTTCAGCGGCGAGATGCCACTCGCTCCCAGGATGGCACGGTCGGCAAAGAAACGGCTGGCGGTTTCCTCTGCAGCACTGCCGTAGAACGACAGGTCGACGCGATTCAGGAGACCTCCCGTGGCGATCACCTCGACCTCGGGATTGCCCATCAGCTCGAGGCAGATGTTGACCCCGTTCGTAATGACGTGGAACCTCCTGCCGGTGGGCAGAAAACGTGCCACCTGCAGGGTGGTAGACCCATCGTCCAGCATGATGCTGTCGTCGTCCTCCAGGAGCGAAGCCACGGCCTTCCCGACTGCCTCCTTGAGCCGCACATTCCTGCGAATCCTGCTCTCGTACGACGGATCGCGATCGCGGAGGAGGGTTTCGTCGAGAACCCCCTTGAGCACCGCGCCGCCGTGAGTCCGCGTGATCACGTTCCGTACCTCAAGGTCACGGAGATCCGAGCGCACGGTCGCACCGGAGACCTTGAGTATTTCGGCAAGCGCTTCGACGCTGGCCCTGGAGTCTCTCTGGAGAATCTCCATGATCCTGCCCAGGCGCTCTTTCTGGTAGAGCTTCGTCACGTTCCGTGCCTGCCCTCAGCCGCCACTGGCTTCCCCGCCGAACTTCTGCGGGATCTCCGCGATCTGCTCGACCCTGCGCCGGTGACGGCCTCCGGCGAATTCGGTTGCGAGGTACTCGTCGGCTATCGCGAACGCCAGCCGGGAGCCGGTGATCCAGGCCCCCAGGCAGAGGACGTTGGCATCATTGTGCTCCCGGCACATGTGCGCCATGAAGGGGTCCGTGCACAGGGCGGCCCGGACTCCCGGGACCTTGCCCGCGGCAATGGCCATTCCAATCCCGGTCCCGCAGATCAGTATTCCCCGGTCGTAGTGCCCCCGGGCGACCCTTGCCGCAAGCTCTGCCGCGAGAAAGGGGTAGTCGACGGGTTCGTCCGAGCTGGATCCCAGGTCATCGACCTCGACTCCTTTCTCCCGAAGGTGGGTCACGAGCTGTTCCTTCAGCGTGAAACCAGCGTGTTCGCTTCCGACGAAGATTCTCATCCCGGTCTCCCCTTACGATCTCAGCTCCTTCATCGCCATGTCCTTCTGTTCCGTGCTCGGGGCCTTGTAGTGCAGCTCCGGCTTGTCGACCAGGTAGGATACGCCGCTGCCCTTGACCGTATTTGCGATGATGACGCTTGGTTTGCCCTCCACCCGGCGTGCCGTTTGCAGCGCTTCGGCAACCTGGTCGAGGTCGTTGCCGTCGATCACAAGCGTGTTCCATCCGAAGCTCGCCCACCTGGGACCGACGGGCTCCAGGTCCATGATCTGCGCAGTGGCGCCGTCGTTCTGGTAGCGGTTCCTGTCCACGATTGCGACGAGATGGTCGAGCTTGAAATGAGCGGCTGCCATGACGGCTTCCCATACCTGCCCCTCGTTCAGCTCTCCATCTCCGAGGATCACGTGTATGCGGACATGCTCCTTTTTCTGCAGGCGTGCAGCGAGCGCCATGCCGCAGCCGGCGGACAGTCCAAGACCCAGCGAACCTGTGGTGAGATCCACCCCGGGGATCGAGATGCAGGGATGACCCTCCAGGACGCTGTCAATCTGCCGCAGCCTGCCCAGTTCTGCCCGTTCGAAGAATCCCGCCTCCGCCAGGGCCGCGTAGAGGGCCGGAGAGGCATGTCCCTTGGACAGAATGACCCGGTCCCGGTCCGGGTCTTTCGGCCGTTTCGGGTCGAAGCGGATCTCGTGAAAGTAAAGGACCGCCAGGATGTCCGCGATGGAAAGCGAGCCGCCCGGATGGCCGCTCTGCGCCTTCCACGTCATTTCGATGATATGCCGGCGCAGCGTTCTCGCCGTATCCGAAAGGAGCTTCTTTTTCTCAGCCGTCAGCATGCGGGTCTGTTCTCCCTTCCCGGCTTCTCTGCATGACAGTCCTTGCTTTCCGGCAGATATCGAAAGCCGTCAGACCGAACTTTTTCATGAGCAACCGGGCCTCTCCGGAACGCCCGAATACGTCCATGAGCGCGACCTGCTCCATTGGAGCCGGGTGGCGCCTGACAAGGAACTCCGCAACGGCGCCGCCGAGGCCGCCCATGCAGTTGTGGTCCTCGGCGGTGACGATTCCCCCCGTCTCATGCGCTGCCGCCAGCAACGCCTCTTCATCCAGCGGCTTCACCGTCCGCGCGTTGAGCACCCGCGCCTGGATTCCCTCGGCAGCCAGGGTTTCCGCCGCCTTCAAGCACTCGCTCACCAGGAGACCGACGCCGATCAGCGTGACGTCCTTTCCTTCCCGCAGGGTTTCAGCTTTCCCGACCGTGAACGTCACCCGGCTTTCGTCCTGGTGGATGATCTCACCGGCGGCTCGGGGGAGCCGCAGGTACACCGGTCCCTCGTGTCGGAGCGCAGCGCGCAGGGCGGCTGCCACTTCACCGGGATCGGCCACTGCCATGACCGTCATTCCGGGGATCGAACGCATGATGGCGATATCCTCGATGGCCTGGTGGGTGACGCCGTCTTCCCCGACGTTTACCCCGCCGTGCGTGGCCACGATCTTTACGTTCAACCGAGGGTAGGCCACCATGTTTCTCACCTGCTCAAACGGCTTGGCGGTGGCAAACATCGCGTACGCGGTGTAGATCACAGGAATCCCGAACGTGGCCAGCCCCGCCGCCACTCCAACGGCGTTTTGCTCGGCAATACCGACTGAAAAGAACCTCTCGGGGAACAATTCCTTGAACCGTATGGATTGAGTGGACTTGGAGACATCTGCCGTGACAATCACGACGTCCTGAAACTCCTGCCCTATTTGCACGAAAGCCTTTCCGAGAGCGTCCCTGTAGTTCCCCAGCAAGTCCAATCTCCTCTTGAAGGAGTTTCATTTTGCCTGTGCTTTCAATAATTGTCAATATTGCTTTTGAATAGTTTCAGATCATGGTATAAATTGCAGTCCAAAGAGAGAAGAACTAACAAATGAAAAAGACCAGCGCACATCGAGAGCCCCGCGAACCCTGAAATGCATTTCCGCAACCGGAAGGGAGAGCATGACGAGCGTAATCGAGCATAATAAGGAAGAAAGCCTCACGGAGACTCCCGAAGGTCCGGTTACCGCTCCCCCTTGTCCATCGTGGTGTTCGCGAAGGAGCCGCAGACGGTATCGGCAAAGTGGTGCCGCGGTCTTCCGTCCCGGGTGAAACAGCCCCTGGTTCGGGAGATCTATAGCCTGCTCATTTCTCCTCTTCCGGATGGAGCATCCGGTGGATCGTGGAGTGAATAACATCCGGCTTGAACACATCGCGCCAATTCGGGTTCACGACCTTTTCGAATCCCACCTTGACCGCGATCTTGGCCGCATCCGAAAACGGCGAGCCGATCTCGCCGAACACGATTGCCAGCGGGATCTGGGTGTGTCCAAGGAGGAACGAGCGAGCGGCCTCGGGGGGAACGCCCAGGGAAACGGCCTGGTCAACAGCCTGCTTGATGAGTGTGGCGGCCGCTGCGGCCACCACTTCAGCAGCCGCCGGTTCGAGGATGGCCATCTGCTCCACCGTGATCCTGTGAGCCTTCACGACCGGCGCGAACATCTCCCGGCACACTTTCTCCGCCAGCCCGTAGCCTTCCTCTGTCCCCTTGTGAAGTGCAACGACAATGTCTTGGCGAGCCAGGATCCCGCCAAAAAAATCGCGCCGCGCCTCGTCGGAGTCCTGTACGCCGAAGAGGGGTGGGTGACAGGGGTGGGTGACGACAAAGGTGCAGTCGTCCCGCAGGTGCACTTCGCCGTTGTGTGCCGCGGCGGGGTCCAGGAGAATCGCCACCGCTCCCTTCTTCATGAGCGGCACGATCTCTTTGCTCACCCCGGCCATTCGCGCATCCGGTACGGCCAGGATGACGATGTCGCTGGAAGGTACCGCCTTCGAGGCAGGCGTCACTGCAAGGCCCTTGTCCTTTACCCGTTGGGCTGCCGCCTCGCCGGTTTCGCAGAACTGGAGCGGGTAGGACAGCTTGCGAAGGTTATCGCTGATGCGGCCACCCATCTTTCCGCCGGCGCCAATGATCGCGATCGTGGGATTCATGATACGTACCTCCTCAGCAGGACAAGGCTTTCCTGCGCCCATTCTTTCTCCCGCGCGATCGTGCTCTCGACGCTCCCCGCGAACGGCGTCCACAGCTCCAGGATCGCGTTGGGGTCGCGGCCGCTCTCCCGGGCCGATGCGATGAGCGCAGGGATGTCCAGCCTGCCTTTCCCCGCGGGCGTGCCGATGACCGAGAAACCCATGCGGTGATCCGCGCGAACGATATCGAAATCCTTCACGTGCAGGCTCGACGTCACGGGAAGCAGGGCGTCGATTGCTTCACGGGGAGTCTCCATGGCGCCAAACGAGTTGACCGTGTCCAGGCAGGCTCCGACGAACGGGCTGCCGATCCTGTGAATCATGGCGGCAAGATCCCGCACGGGGTGTCGTTCGTAATTCTCGACGGCGCAGACGATGCCCGACTTTTCCAGCTCCCCGAGCACACTGCGAAAGTCGCGTTCCGCTTCGGCGATCCCGCCCGTGATCATCGTACGCAGAAGGCGCCCCCCGAGAGCACGGGTAATGCCGATGAACTCTCGCATGTGGTCGGGGGCGGTGCCGCGCGTCCCGGTCTCCAGGGCTATCCCCGCGGCCCGGGACCGCTCAGCCAGCCGCTCGAGCACTTCCTCGGAGAGCGCATCCAGGGGGACGTTGTCGCACAACTGAACCACGTCGGCGCCTTGAGAAATGGCCTGTTCGAGCAGACCCTCGGGGGTCAGGGGGAGCTCTGCAGAGGGATGGCCCGGGACCCCGATCCACCACGTGTACGTATAGGACCCGATCCCGAGCTTCATTGCTGCCTCACGACGAAAGGATGGCCCACTGGGTGATCGATTCCCGTACGGCCGCTTCGGTGCGGGACTGGTCCCTGGCCACGAGACCCGCGAGGATGGCCTCGTGGTTGCGAAGAGCGTTGCGGCTGTTATCCGGCCGCATGTGGGTCTTCTCTATGGAAGGCGAGAACAGGTCCAGGGTCACTTCATAGACTTTGCGGATGAGCTCATTTCTCGCCGCCCGACCGATCGCCAGGTGGAACCCGAGGTCAAGGTCGGTCATGGACTTCGGGTCCACGTCGGCGCGGTTGACACTGTCTGCCATGCGCGAGTGTGCGGCCTGGATGAGCCGCAGATCCTCGTCTGTCGCATTTGCAATGACGATCTTTACGATGCCCAACTCGATGAGCTCGCGCAGCTCGGTGAGCATCTTCTTGTCCACGTCGCTCAGGATCATCTGGAAGACAAGGTGGTCGAACAGGCGGTTGTTCATTGAGTGAGAAATGAACGTCCCATTCCCCCGTTTGATCTCGATGATTCCATACGCGGAGAGGATCTTCATTGCCTCCCGGACCGAGCCACGGCTGGTCGACAGCTTCTTCGTCAGCTCAATCTCGTTGGGCAGTCGGTCCCCCCTCTTGAGCTGCTTGGTGAGAAGAAGATCACGGATGGTCTCAATGATTGTGTCGACGGCGGACTTCCGCTGCTGTACCTTGAAGATCTCTCCATCCACGACGTTGCTCATGGACCTCGTTCCCTCCGGCTTGACGCGGCAGGCATCCACTTATGAAGCCAGCCTACATCAAACATCGGACAAATTGTAATCATGTTCCATGCGTAACCATTTGTCAAGCCAATTGACAACACCCGCGTGTCATGATATCTCTGGCTAAATCAAACATTAGATGTCTAATGTTTGATATTGAAATGCGTCGGGAGCGGAGCCGTGGCTTAGGTATCGAATCCGCTGCAACCGGCCGGGCGGCTGCGGTCACGTGAGAAGGAGGCTGGGATGAATGCCCTCCGACTGCCCAAGCAGGTCTGGCGCCGGGGAATCGCGGACGACCCTCCGTTGCGCACGCCGCTTCGGGCCGGTCCTCTGGATCTCTCGTTCGAACGAGGGGAGCTTCGTTTCATCCGCCTTGGCAGGTGGGAAGTCGTCAACCGGATCTATGTTGCCGTGCGGGACCGCAACTGGGATACAGCGGCTCCTGTCCTGTCGAATATCGTCCTGGCTGCAAAGGCATCGGCGTTCCGAATCTCCTTCGACGTGTCCTGTCGAATGCGGGAGATCGATTTCGCATGGAAAGGCACGATCGCCGGCGACCACGCGGGCACCATAACCTTCGCAATGGATGGTGAGGCTCGCGCCACGTTCATGAGGAACCGCATAGGCTTCTGTATCCTGCATCCCGACACCTGCGCCGGCGCGCGGTGCGTGCTGAAACACCCCGACGGAACGGCGACTTCATCCACCTTTCCGCGGTTCATTTCGCCGCACCAGCCATTCCTGGACTTGAGCGGCATCTCGCACGAGGTCGTGCCGGGCACGTGGGCCGAACTCTCTTTCGACGGCGATGTGTTCGAAACCGAAGATCAGCGCAACTGGACGGACGCCTCGTTCAAGACATACTGCACGCCGTTGAATCTCCCGTACCCAGCGCAGATCAGCGCAGGTACCCCGGTCCGGCAATCCGTCACACTCCGCCTCCGCGAGGACTCGGGGGAACGGCTGATCGTGTCGTCAGCTCCCCGTCGGCAGCGCGCCATTCACCCGAGCTACGAGATCCATGCCGGGCAGCCGACGCGGGAGTTGCCGCCGATCGGACTATGTGCGGCCAGCCACGGCGGCGCTCTTTCCCGGCGTGAGGCGTCCAGGCTCGCTGCCATGAAACTGGACCACATTCGCGTCGAGGTGGACCTGTCGCTCCCCGGTTGGCGGGACTCGCTGCGGATGTCAGCGGCACAGGCCACCGACCTGGGGACCGGCCTCATTCCCGCGCTCCACCTGTCGGACGCGGCAGAAGCGGAGCTCGCCGCCCTGGCGGACTTCTTCGCGCATGAGCGGTGCGAAATCAGGATGTGGCTTGTCTTCAGGCGCGGGGAGCCATGCACCGCTGACCGATGGGTGGAGCGCGCCCGCGCGGTCCTGGGCACGGCCTTCCCGGGCGCTTCCTTCGCCTCCGGCACGAATGCCTACTTCACCGAGCTGAACCGGGGCATTCCACCGGGCACGCCTGCCGACTGCCTGGTGTACTCGGTGAATCCGCAGATCCACGCCTTCGATGACACCTCGGTGATAGAGACCTTGAGCGCCCAGGCGGCCACTGTCGAAAGTGCCCTGCGCATTTCCGGGGGCAGGCCGATCGCCGTGAGTCCCGTGACGCTGCGACCCCGGTTCAACGCGGTAGCCACGGGCCCGCTGCCGCCCGTTGCGCCGGGAGAGCTCCCTCCGCAAGTCGATCCACGCCAGATGTCGCTCCTCGGTGCCGCATGGACTCTCGGGAGCATTTCAAGCCTCGTGCACGGTGGAGCCTCGCTCCTTACATACTTTGAGACCACCGGTTGGCGGGGCGTCATGGAGACCGAGGAAGGGCCGTCGGCGCCGGATCGATTCCCGGCTCTGCCGGGATGCGTGTTCCCGCTCTACCACGTGCTGGCTGACATCGGCGAGATGAAAGGCGGCGGGCTGCTCCCGGGCCGCCCGGATCCCGCTTCCGCGCTCGCCGGGCTTGCGATTCGAACGGAGGCACGGCGACGCGTGCTCCTGGCGAACCTGGGGTCGGACACGATCATGGCTACCGTTCCGAGCGCCGAAGGTGGGCTCGCCGGCCGTGCCCGGGTCAAATGCCTGGATGAAACGACCGTGGAAAGGGCGTGCCGCTCCCCCGAGGAGTTTCGAGCGAAGCAGGGCACCGCCAAGGCGCCGCGCGGAGGAAATCTCGAGATCGATCTGCTCCCTTACGCGGTGGCCCGCATTGATTGGGAGGATTGAATGAAGGCGCCACAGTCGACGCTCGACCGGTACTTTTCCCTGGAGGGCAAGGCTGCCCTGCTCACCGGTGCCGGAGGAGGGATCGGGCACGCGCTCGGGGCGGCGCTGGCGGGAGCCGGAGCGTCCGTCGCCCTGCACGCGCGGACGAGGGAGAAGCTCCAGGGAATGGCAGATGACATCGCCAGGGCCGGGGGAAAAACCGTGTGCCTGACCGCAGAGCTCGGTGACCTCGCCGCGGCACGGAAGCTCGTGTCAGACGCGCGAGACGCATTCGGGCGGCTGGACATCCTCGTCAACTGCGCGGCCATGAACCGGCGCAAGCCGATCGCCCAGGTCACGGAGGAGGACTGGGACGAGATCATGGCCGTAGACCTGAAGAGCCTGTACTTCATGAGCCAGGCCGCGCACGCGATCATGCGCGTGCAGAAGTCGGGCAAGATCATCCACATCGGCTCGGTGAACTCGAGCTTTGCGCTGGGCACCGTCTCGGTCTACGGCGCGGCAAAGGGCGCCGTAGCGCAACTCACAAAGGTCATGGCGGTCGAGTGGGCGCACGACAATATTCAGGTGAACTGCGTGATCCCGGGGTTCGTTGCCACGCCGCTGTCAAAGGCACTGTGGGCCGACCCCTACAAGGCGAACTGGATGCGCAGCCGCATTCCCGCCCGCAGGCCCGCACAACCGGAGGAAATGGCGGGGGCCGTGCTCACGCTGGCGGCCCCCGCTTCATCGTACATCACGGGGACCACGATCGTTGTCGACGGGGGAGTCCTCGCCGGCGGCTGGTGGGAACCAGACGAGGTCATCGCCGGCCTCTAGGGCACGGCGTCTTGGAGAGGGAGGACATCATGCAACCTGGCAAGCGGTGCGGTGAAGTACCCGCGGGTCGCTACCGAGTTCAGCATGTGGGAAGGCCCGCGTGTCGTCGCCGAGCTCGCGGAAAACCCCGGGAAGCTGCACACCGCGGTGCTGGTCCGGCCGTGATGACCGGTCTCTGAGAGGGAGACGAGCATGCGCGCCGTGCATTTTCGAGGAAGCGGGCGTGTCGAGATTTCGGATGTGCCGATCCCGGAACCGCGGGGAACCGAGGTCCTCGTGCGAATGAGGTCGGCCTCGATCTGCGGGACCGACCGCGAGAACCTCATGGGCGGTGGTCAACAGAAAATCCCGGGCCACGAAAACGCCGGTGAAGTTGCGGCAGTTGACGCTTCGATGCGCGTCCATGTCGGAGACCGCGTGGCGATCAACTGTCACGTGACCTGCGGGACGTGCGAACACTGTCGGAAGGGTGACCTGCATCTCTGCGGTCAGCTGAACGTCATTGGCTTCGACCGGGACGGCGGCTATGCGGACTACCTGCTCGTACCGGACACCTGCTGTATGCCTGTCCCGGACGCGATCACCTTCGAGCAGGCATCACTGATCGTCGACATGCTGGGAACGCCTTTCCAGGCGTTCAAGCGGTCGGGGTGCCAGGCGGGAGAGCAGGTTGCCATCTGGGGAGCCGGGCCGATCGGTCTCGGGCTGCTGATGACTGCCGTGCAGGCTGGTGTCCGCGCCGCCCTCATCGATATGAGCGAATACAGGCTTTCACTCGCGCAAACGCTTCGACCCGAGGTCGTCATCAATCCGGGTACTGATCCCGTTGCCGAGAGGCTCCGAGAGTGGACCGGCGGCCGAGGCGTGCAAACGGCCTTCGACTGTGTCGGGAATGAAAAGGTCTCCCTCCAGGCGCTTTCCAGCCTGGCGAAAAAGGGCACACTCGTGGTGGTGGGCGTCAGCCACCGGTTGACCATCAACCCCTGGGAACACCTGATCTGCAGGGAGTTGAGCATTCTAGGCACGCGCAACTTCAACACGGCGCTTTTTCCCGAGATGATCCGCCTGATCGAGGCCGGACTTCCGGTCCTGGCGGCCGTCACGCACCGGTTTCCACTTCAGAATGCCGCTGAAGCGTTTTCCCTGTTCGCGACCGGGGAGTGCGGGAAGATCCTGATCGTCGAGTGATGGATGAGTTCAGCGCCGGTCGTAGCGCATTAAGGACCCCGTTGGCGAACGTTTGAGCGCCGAGCAGCCTCCGGGCGAGCTTCTTCGTGACGCCTGCGCACATCGTTGTGCCCCTGCCCATGACGACGGTTACGGCTCCCCCCTGATCCGCAGCGTCAGCTCGTCGGACGCGCTGACCTGGTCCGCGCGGGCCAGGATCTCCTCCAGGTCGTGGGTAGCAAGGAAATACTTCCCGGAGAGCATGTCCGCTCTCCCGCTGACGAGCTTCAGGACGAGGTTGGAAACGATTTCTGGCGGAAAGTCCTTCTTCTCGTCGAATATTCCCTGGAGGCCCGGCCGCCACTTCCTGGCATTCGCGTCCTCCAACAGGAACCTCGTCATGTCGCTCATCACCGCCGGAGGGCCGATCGAGAAAACCTTGACGCCGTGGCTTTTCAGCTCGACGGCCAGCGCCTCGGAGAGCCTCACGATGCCCACCTTGGAGCTCGAATAGTTGGAGGCGAAGGCATGCGGCTCGATGACCCCGCCTGAGCTCGCCATGTTCACGACGTAGCCGCTGCCGGCCACCACCATCGCGGGTAGGAATGCGTGGCAGACGAGGAACGTTCCATACAGGTTGACCCTGATGTCGCGAAACCACAGCTCAGGATCCACTTCCCACGCGGGACCGACAACGGAGAAAGTCCCCGCGTTGTTAACGAGAATGTCGACACGGCCGAACTCGCCCAGGAAAAACCGCGCGGCTTCTTCCACCTGGGCCCTGTCCGTCACATCCAGCGCCCGGGTGAGCAGGCGCGCGCCAGTCGTTCCGATTGACTTCGCCGTCTCGTGGAGGTCCGCGCTCCTCAGGTCGATGAGACCGAGCTTTGCTCCCCGAGCCGCGAAGGACTCCGCGACAGCCCTGCCGATGCCCCTCGCGGCTCCGGTGATGATGACGACCGCCTGGGCGAGATTCATCTGTAATGCTCCGCCTCGAGCCGTTTCACGAACTCCAGCCCTTCGCGAAGGCTCTCCTCGGTGCTTTTTCCGATGCGCCTCCAGAGATGAAAGAGCGTGAGGAACTCGGGCGGAGCATCCGTGAAGGCCTCGAGGGTCGCCGTGCCGGTGTAGGCGCCCTCCGCCAGCGCGCGGTACACGCCGTGCCAATCGACCGTGCCTCTGCCCACCTGGCCGCGGTTCCCCTCGGCAAAGTGGTAGTGGCAGCAGAACGGGAGGGCCTTTTTCGTGGCCTGGTACAGGCTTTCTTCCTCGAGGTTCAGGTGGAAGGTGTCCAGGTGGATCATGAGGTTGGGCTCACCGACCATCTCGCGGAACGCGATGGCCTGGTCCACCGTGTTGTTGATGATGGTTTCGTAGTGGTTCACCGTCTCGAACCCGAGGGTCAGGTTGTATTGGCGCGCATGGATGGCTACTTCCTTCACGCCTTCGGCCGCCCATTGCGCGTACCTCCCGTCCGGCAGGGTTTTCAGGGTCCGCCCGGCAGTGGAGTACAACAGGCCCACCATGTGCGATGCACCCAGTTCGGCCGTGGAATCCGCGCACTTCTTCATAAAATCCACGCCCTTTCTCCGGGCCTTCGGGTCCTCGGAGGTGAGGTCCTTGTCCGGCGGGCAACCGGTGGACGCGATGACGCCGAGTCCTGCGTCCAGGAGGCGGCTGCGGAGCTCCTTCGCGTTGTAGCCGACATCTTCTCCGACGGCCACCTCCAGGAGGTCGAACCCCATCTTCTTCACGACATCGATCACCTCGGTGGGCTTGCGATTGAACCCGCCTGCATACGCGCCGTACCGGATGCGTCCCATGACATCCTCCTTTCAGGATTCCATGTCTCTCCGCGTTGTCATTTCTTCCTGATGACCAGGAGCGAATCCTTGCCTTCAGCCGCCCGGAACGTCATCCGCGGGGACTGGACGGGCCCGAGATCCTCAGCGGCGCCGTTCTCGGGATGCCACCACGAGGCCTGCGCGCCGGGCGCCAGTCCCGTGGTGTCCAGCTCGACGTATCCCCATGTCTGCGGCATCCGGGGGAAATAGGCAAGGAGGAGAGTGCCGTCGGGCGAGTCCGCTACCGAGACGTGCCGGGCCGGAATCTCCAGCAGCCGCTGGGGCGCGGGGCGAAGCTTCGACCAGCCGAGTGACACGAGCAGCTCCTTTGCGCGGGCCAGGTCCGCCGCCCCGGGGAGATCGAGAGACTGCCGCCACGATTTATAGGAACCCGCATCGCGGCCGCGGAGCGTGTCACCTTCCCGTATCCACGGCCAGATGCCGTCTGCGCCGTACGTGACGCCGCCGAACGCTCCATTCAGAACGGACCACCAGAAGGCCCTGCGGACATCCTCCCTATCGAAGCGGTGTCCGTGGTCGAACCCCGGATACTCCTCGTAGCAGATCTCTCCGTTCACAATCGGTCGGGGGGGTGACCTCTGCCATTCCTGGGCGACGAGCTCGTACGCGCCGCTCTGGTGGGCATCGAAGTGCGAGCTCTGGACCATGACGACGTCCAGCCAGTCCTCGCCGTGGAACCAGGGCCCTGCAATCCTCGCCGGATGAATGGTACAAAGGCGCTTGTCGTGATCGGCCTTCTTCAAGGCTGCACCGAGCGCCCTGGTGTACTCCGGCACACCTTCGCCAAGGTAGGTATCGTCACCGGTGAGGATCCACACGACCTGCAGGCCCTTGAGGAGGTCAGCCAGAAACGCGGCGTAGCGGCAGCCTTCCGCCAGGGTCATGTTCGCCCTGGGATCCGGCACCGTCCAAAGCCGCGCGCCGGGAACGTAGTTGAACCAGAGGACGACTACGGCGACCACCAGCCCCTTGGAGTTCGCGTATTCGACCATCCCCCGCAGGAACCCGAAGTACTCTTCCTGTGGATGATCGAAGTCCCAGAGCCCGTCCTCTTTCAAAGGAAATGGAAACCTTGCCTCCCAGATCGGGTGGACCGCGTCGTATTGAGGAAGAGAGTTGAGCTGGAGAACCGTGAACCCTTGTCGAGCCCTGGTCTGAACATACGCTTCCCACTCGTCCCAGCGCGCCCTGCCGGGGCAGGACCAGCAGGTGTCGCCGAGCCAGAAGAACGGAGTCCCGTCCGGCCACTGCAGTGATCTTCGGTTAGCGGCGACCTCGAGGTTCGGCATCTTCATCTCTCCTCCGTACTGCGTCCGCCCAGAAATCTATACGGAGATCCGGTGGATAATCAACACGGATTTTCAATTCGCGAAAGAAAAAGCGAACATTTTTCCTGTCGCATGCGCAGAAAGTTCAAGAAGATGATAATCCTGTGCAAGCACGGCGACCAAGGCCATGGTGACATTGGAGTCCATGGGTTGCCTCGCAACTGCCGGATTGGCCGAAAAACCTGCCGACGGCGACACCTGTCGCGTACATCCTTCATTCAACCACGAAATCGTTCCATGGAATGCACCCGCCTTCGGGCGCAAAGGAGAGGAGGTCAGCGGCGAAACTCGAATCATGTTTGACTTTCATCGACAGGAAAATGAAACCAAATTTCGCGATGGTCACACGTGTGTTGAACAACGGTATCACGCGCAGTAGCGCGAGAATGCGAAGGAGGAGTGCGATGAGGAAGAGTCTTGGTGTTCTCATGATCCTTTTCCTGCTGTTGGCGGCAAGCGGTCTGGTGTTTGCCGCTGGTCCGAACATCCGGTTCTCCAATTTCTGGACTGACGCGACGGACACCGGCAAGATGTTCGCATCCGGGTTCAAGGCATTCGCGGAAAAGAACAAGGGCCTGGCAAACTACACGATGGAGATCGCCCAGTTCGACGATCAGCGGGCCAAGATCAAGGTCGACCTTGCCGCGAACAACCTGCCTGATGTGTTCATATACTGGGACTACGGCTCGTACAGCACGATGGCAGATGCCGGGTTGCTCCTGGAGGTGCACGACTACCTGAACGCGACGAAGAATCTGAAGTGGAGCGACATCCCCCAGGGTGCCTGGGACTCCAATACGCCCGACGGGAAGAACTACTACGGCATCCCGATGAAGGGATTCGTCGACTACTTCGTGGCCAACCGGGATATCTTCAAGAAATACAACCTGAAATACCCGCAGACGCTCGACGACCTGTACGCGGTCGGGAAGGTGCTTTCCAGGAACGGCATCATCCCGCTGGCAATCGGGTCCAAGGGGGGAAATGCCGGCCACTTCCTCCACGCGGAAATCCTCCAGCAGTACGTCGACATGGATTGGATGAAGGGACTGACGACGGGAAAGGTGAAGTTCGACAGCCCTGAAATGCTGAAGGCTTCCCAGCTCTGCCTCGACATGGCAAAGGCCGGGCTCTTCCCCAAGGACACCGTGGCAAGCGGCGACTTTGCGCCTCCCGCCTCCCTCATGAACCAGGAACAGGCAGCCATGATCAACGCCCAGACCTGGATGATCAGCATGTTCAAGAACGACATCGCGAAGAAATTCGACTACCTGGCGATACCCAGGATGCCGGGCGCCAAGCGTGACCCCTCGACATTCCGAATCGCGGTCGCGAACAACTCGTGGCTGATCAACAAGCAGTCCTTCAACGATCCGGCCAAGCAGAAAGCCATGATCGCGCTGCTGGACTGGGCGAACTCCGACCAGGTGATCGGGTACATCGCCCAGGGTGGAGACTGGATCGTCAAGAGCATGAAGCTGGATCCGACCAAGCTGCTCCCCTTCTACGTGCAGATCCAGAACTGGGAGAAGGCCAAGCCGAAGGAAGCCGCCACGATGGTGTATTCCGTGCTGCCTGATCCCGTTGTCCAGGAGGCGTACGTCTCCGCGCTGGACGAGCTCTGGGCGCAGTCCATCTCGGCCGAGACGTTCGTCAAGAAAGTCCAGGGCGCTCTGGACAAGTTCTTCAACGGGTAGGAAACCTCCTTCGTTGTTCAAACAGAGGGCCGTCGGCCGGCAGACCGGCGACGAGCCCTCTCTTGTTCTCTGTGGTGCGCGGAAAGGGCGGGCATGAGGTCGAAGCTGCACAGGGGCGACAATCTCTTCAGCGCGGTTTTCGTGTCTCCCGCGTTCGTCTTCTATACCGTCTTCGTCATTTACGCGATCGGACTCTCGTTTTTCTACACGATGACGAAGTGGAAAGGCGTGGGTACCCCGTCATTCGTGTGGTTCCGCAACTACGTGAACCTGGTGCGGGACCCCGAGTACTGGCAGGTCGCGGGGAACAGCTTCACCCTGGTGCTCCTCGCGTTGTTCATACAGAACCCGGTGGCCCTCGTCCTGGCGTACCTCACATCGCGGATCAAGTTCGGCTTCAAGCCGATCCGTTCTATCATCTTCCTGCCGTGCGTGATTTCAGCCGCCACCACGGGGCTGATGTTTCAGCTCCTGTTCAACGCCGACATCGGGATCTTCAACGGGATCCTGAAGGCGATCGGGCTGGGGTTCTTCCAGCGCGTGTGGCTCTCTGATTCCAAGGTTGTTCTCTTTGCCGTCGCGCTGCCGCAGGTGTGGCAATACCTGGGCATACAGTTCATCATCTTCCTGGCGGCGATACAGTCGATCCCCCAGGAGATCATCGAAAGCGCACGGATGGACGGCGCGACCGGCGGGAATCTCATCCTGCGCATCATTGTCCCCCTGCTGTGGGAAGTGATCGCGATCTGCATCATCCTCACGGTCACCGGCTCGCTGAAAGCGTTCGACATGTCCTGGATCATGACCTGGGGAGGGCCGGGGCTGAGCTCGGCATACATCTCGGTTCTCATGTACCGGCACGCGTTCAAGGGTTTCAATTTCAGCTATGGTACCACGATCGCAATGACGATCCTCCTGTGGTCCGTGCTGTTCATCGTCGTGTTTCGCTCGATATTTCGCAAACGGGGTGTCGTGTACTAGGAGGCAGGCGGAATGGGACTCCGGCCGGGTATTGACGCGCTGAAGGAAGGATTCTTCCGTTCGCTGATCTACGCCCTCCTCATCGGCTATGCCCTGGTGAGCCTGGTGCCATTCTTCTGGGCGGTCATCAGCTCGCTGAAGGACAACGATTCCATCCTTCGCCAGCCCTTCAGCCTGCCGAAGGTCTTTCTCTGGGGCAACTACCCCCGCGCGTGGCTGGAAGCGCACATGGGTCTGTACACGTTCAACACCGCCTTGTACGCGATCATCTCCACCGTGACCATACTCCTCACCTCGACCATGGCGGCGTACGTCATTGCGCGGGTCAGGAAGGGGAACCTCCTGTACCTGTATTTCACCCTCGGGATCATGATCCCCATCCACACGGTCCTTCTGCCTTCCTTCATCCTGATCCGCAACTTCGGGCTCTTCAACTCCCGGCTGAGCGTCATCCTGCTGTACATCGCGTTCAACATGTCGCTGAGCATCTTCATCATGGTCGGCTTCCTCAAGGGGATCCCGCATGAGCTGGAGGAGGCGGCTTTCATGGACGGGGCGACCCGGTCGCAGACTTTTTTCCGGATCATCTTTCCCATTTCCCAGCCGGCCCTCGCCACGACCGGAGTGCTCACGTTTCTAGGGGTGTGGAACGAGTTCCTGATTCCCCTCATCCTGCTCACCAACCGCGCGCTGAAGGTCCTGACCAACGGCATCAACGACCTGCGGGAGCAGTACGGCCAGAACTACGGCCTCATTGGCGCGGGCCTGTGCATCTCTTTCCTGCCCATGATAATGCTGTACATCGCCTTTCAGGAGCAGGTGATCGCGGGGATGACGGCTGGCGCGGTAAAGGGCTGACCGCGGAGGTCGGCACCGCGCCTCATCCCTTCACCGCTCCCGCGGTGAGTCCTTTCACGACGCGCTCCTGGAAGATGACGTAGATCAGGATAGCCGGCACGATGAGCACGGTGGCCCCGGCGGCCATGAGCCCCTGGTCGCTCGAGTACTGCCCCCGCAAGTTGTACACGGTGAGGTTCAGCGTTCGAAGGGCAGGTTTGGAGAGAAGGATCAGCGCGAAGAGAAACTCGTTCCAGATGCCCAGGAACGTGAAGGTCCCGACGGTCGCGATCCCGGATTGGGTGAGTGGCAGCGCAATGCGGAAAAAGATGCGGACGGGACCGTACCCGTCGATGACGGCGGCCTCGATGAGCTCATCCGGGATGCCTTTGCGCATGAACCCGGTCAGCACGAAGATCGCGAAGGACAGGCTCGTGGCGACGTAGACGATCAGAATGCCCAATCGCGAGTTGAGCAGCCCCATGTTGCGCATGGTGACGAACAGCGGGATCAGCAGG
>Ga0335071_10002951_pt1 | contig 18080 bp, 17 predicted proteins | sample Lox_Sample_15_FD_206724 | JGI IMG/M metagenome (GOLD analysis project Ga0335071, IMG submission 206724) | Soil microbial communities from Loxahatchee National Wildlife Refuge, Florida, United States - Lox_Sample_1.5 | ecosystem: Environmental > Terrestrial > Soil > Wetlands | place: USA... | reverse complement strand
CAGGTCACGAACTTTCATGTCGACGGTAGATCAAACTACGCGATCCCCGTCAAGAAAATGTGAGCAAGTAGTACTAGGCATCGGGTGGAGGAGGCGGGTAGGGGCGGTCAAGCGCCGATCCCCGTTCGTCGGGTTCCCGGGCGACGGGACCTTGAACGGAGAGGGCAGGAATGGGCCGACGCAGGGTCCGTACCAGTTCCAGGGCGGGATTCGCGGCCACGAGCGCCCGCGTGTAGGGGTGCTTCGGCCGGAAGTAGACGTCGTCGGCCGGGCCAAGTTCGACGATGCGGCCGCGATCCATGACCGCGATCCGGTCGGATACGTAACGGACCATGGACAGGTCGTGGGCGATGAAGAGGATGGTCAGCCCCATGCTTCGCCGGAGCCGGGCGAGCAGGTTCACCACCTGAGCCTGGACCGAGACGTCCAGGGCGGAGATGGGCTCATCGCACACCAGCACTTCCGGCTCGAGCGCCAAGGCGCGAGCGATCCCGATGCGCTGCCGCTGCCCACCCGAGAACTCGTGGGGAAATCGTGACATGTCGTCCGGCGAGAGGCCGACGCGCCCCAGGAGCAGGGCGGCACGCGATACGGCTTCGGCACGGCGCCAGAGACCGTGGATGAGCGGTCCTTCGGTGACGATCTCGCGGACGGTCATGCGGGGGTCGAGCGAGGAGTAGGGGTCCTGGAAGATCATCTGGATCTTGCGGCCCAGCCGCCGGAAGTCCCCCGCCCGGTAACGAACCGGAAGTGGCTCACCGCGGAAGAGGATGCTCCCGCCGGTGGGTGGATGGAGTCCGACCACGGTGCGCGCCAGCGTCGACTTCCCGCACCCCGACTCCCCCACCAGGCCCACAGCCTCCCGCTCGCCGATGGTCAGGCTCACCCCATCCACCGCGCGCACCACCTTGCCGTGGCCGAGGTGGAAGTGCTTTCGAACCTCGCGCAGTTCGAGCAGGGGGGTCACGAGGAGGCCTCCACCTGGCCGTCGGCCTGCAGCTCCGGTGGGCGGTGGGCCCGGGCGTCGTGCAGCCAGCAGCGGCTCTCGTGTCCCGTCTTCACCGTAAGGAGCGGAGGGTCCCGGGACTCGCAGACCTGCATGGCCCAGGGGCATCGGTCGAAGTAAGCGCAGCCCGCCGGAGGGCGGAAGAGGTCGGGCGGGCTCCCCTCGATCGGCACGAGCGGCCTTCGATCGCCCTCGCCGGCGTGGGGCATGGCCGCCTCTAGGCCGAGCGTGTACGGGTGCGCCGACCGTGCGAATACGTCCTCGACGGTACCGCGCTCCACGATCCGGCCGGCATACATGACCGCAACGTCGTCGGCCACCCGCGCCACAACGCCGAGGTCGTGGGTGATGAGGACGACGGCCATCCCGCGCTCGCGCTGCAGCTCCGTCAAGAGGGCGAGGATCTCGGCTTGGACCGTCACGTCGAGCGCCGTGGTCGGCTCGTCGGCGAGAAGCAGCGCCGGGCCACAGGCGATGGCCATGGCGATCATCACCCGCTGGCGCATTCCCCCCGAGAACTGGAAGGGATAGTCGTCCGCGCGAGCGCCGGCGTCGGCGATGCGCACGCGCTCGAGGAGCTCGATGGCCCGGTGCCGTGCGGGTCGGCCTGTGAGGCCCTCGTGGAAGCGGAGCGCCTCGGTGAGCTGCTTGCCGACCGGCATGGTCGGGTTGAGCGAGGTCATCGGGTCCTGGAAGATCACCCCCATCCGCTTCCCCCGGATCCGGTTCAGCTCCCTCGTCGACATCCCCAAGAGCTGCCGTCCCTCGAAACGGACCGAGCCGGACGTCACCCGGCCGGGCGGGGAGGGGACGAGGCCGGCCAAGGCATGAACGGTGGCGGACTTTCCACAGCCCGACTCGCCCACGATGGCGAGCGTCTTCCCCGGCTCGACCGAGAAGCCCACCCCCCGGACCGCCTGCACCGCTCCTCCGTAGGTGTCGAACTCCACCCCCAGGTCGCGAACCTCGAGCAGCGGGATCATCGCGACCTCAGCCGGGGATCGAGGGCGTCGCGCAACCCGTCGCCCAGGAGGTTGAAGGCCAGCACGCTCACGCTGATGAAGAGTGCGGGAATGACGAACTCGTGCGGGCTGGTGAGCAACGTCCCGAAGCCGTCGAGGCACATGCTGCCCCAGGAGGCGCGGGGGGGCGAAACCCCCATGCCCACGAAGGAGAGGAACGCCTCGGTGAAGATCGAGACGGGGACGGCGAAGGTGAAGGCCACCAGCACCACACCCAGCGTGTTGGGGAGCAGGTGGCGCGCCAGGAGGCGAGCCGGGCCGGCCCCAAGAAGCCGCGCCGCCTCCACGAACTCCGTTTCCCGTAGCTGGAGGATCTGCCCGCGCACCAGGCGGGCCTCGCCGGTCCAGGAGAGCGCCACCAGCCCCACGAGCAAGGCTGTGACGTCGCTCCGGCCCGGCCCCGATCCCAGCGCCACCCGCACCAGGATGAGGAACAGGATGAAGGGGAGCGAGAGAACGAAATCGGTGAACCGCATCAGCCACTGGTCGAGGCGACCCCCGTAGTATCCGGCCACCCCGCCGATGAGCACGCCCACGAGGATGGAGAGCAGCGGGGCGACGAACCCGATGGTGAGCAGCGTGACCTGCGCCCCGGCCATCATCCGGGCCAGCAGATCGCGCCCCAGCCCATCGGTCCCGAAGGGACGGACCGGGAAGGTGATCACCTGTCCCAGGGCCGCGTCCGGGCGCACCAGCCGGGCTGCATCCAGCGTGACCGCCGAGAGCGGTGTCGCCTCGAGTGTGGAAGCTCGGAGGGAATCGGAGACGTTCGTGGCGACGACCGAGTAGTAGTACGGTCGCGGGCGCAGGGCGAAGGTGTCCTCGAACGAAACGGTGTTGCCGGACTTCACCTCCCCGACCGGCAAGCCCAGGTAACCACCTCCGGGTGGCTCGGGGCTCCGATAGACGCGGTATCCGGCAGCGCCCCTCACCGGGGACCAGCGCAGCCGCACCGAGAGCGTGGTGGGCTGGCCCACGATCGTGAGCAGGGAGGGTGCCGGCAGGGTCGCTCCGTCGACGCCGTCGGGATGGGGCTCGACCCCCTTCGCGAGGATGTCCTCCATGGGAGGTGGGTCGGGCAGGACCGTTGCCCGCCGTCCCCGGCCGGGCGGTTCCGAGATCCGAGATAGATCGGGCTCGGCCGGGTCCACCCGCCACAGCAGCGGTCCGACGGTGGCGAACAGGAACAGCCCGATGACGATGGCGAGCGAGAGGAGCGCCTGCCGGTTCCGGCGGAGCCGGATCCAGGCGTCGGCCCAGTACGACAGGGAGGGCCGGGCCGATCGGCTCACCCGGGCCCGCCGCTCCGCGGGGGCGAACCCCTCGGCACCTTCGCCGAATGAGGCGGCTCTCACGAGCGCTCCCCGATCAAGCTGATGCGCGGGTCCACCAGTGCGTAGACGACGTCGGTGGCGATGACCATGAGCACGAGGAAGCTGCCGTAGAACACGGTCAGGCCCATGATCACGGTGTAGTCGAGCTGCTGAAACGCTTGCACGAAGTAACGTCCCAGTCCGGGAATGGCAAACACGGTCTCCACCACGAATCCACCGGTGGTGATAGCGGCGATGGCCGGACCGAGGTAGGAGAGCATGGGGAGGATGGCGTTCCGTAACTCGTGCGCGAGGAAGATGCGGGCCCAAGGCAACCCCTTGGCCCGGGCGGTCCGGATGTAGTCCTGGTGGACCACCTCGAGCAGGGAGGAGCGCATCAGCCGCGTGAAGAAGGCCATGGTGCCGAGCCCGAGCACCAGGGCCGGCATGAGCATGTGCCGGAACGATCCCCAGCCGGCCACGGGGAGGACCTCGAAGCCGACCGCGCGATTGAGGTCCACCATGAGGTACTGCCCCAGCCCAGCGAAGGCGAAGCTCGGCACCGAGATCCCGAGGATCACCAGGAAGAGCACGGTCCGGTCGGCGAGGCGTCCGTGTGCCCGTGCGGTCACCGCGCCGAACAGGATCCCGCCGGCGGTGGCGAACAGCAGCGAGAGCAACCCGAGCTCGGCCGAAACCGGAAAGTGGTGCCGGATGATGTCGTTCACCGAGCGGTTGGGCTGGGTGAAGGAGATTCCGAAGTCGCCCCGGACCGCGTTCTCGAGGAAGACGCCGTACTGGACGAGAACCGGCCGGTCCAGACCGTACCTGCGCCGCAGGTTTCGCTGGATCTCGGCGGTGCGGGCCTTGGCCCCGGCCAGCGGATCGCCGGGGACGGCGTGCATGGCCACGAAGGTGGCGGTGGCGATGAAGTACACGGTCACGAGTCCGGTGGCGAGTCGCTTCAGCGTGTAGCGGACCATGCGCGGAAGGGCTCCTCCTCGGAGATGCGGGCGTGCGTCAGATCCGGGTCGGGACCGATCCGGTGGCGGACGATGCCCTGCACCCGCAGGGACTGGAGGTACACGTAGGCGTCCTCGTAGAGCGGCAGGACGGCCAGGGCCTCGATGGCGATCCGCTCGGCCCGGGCCAGGTCGCTCATCCGCTTCGCCGGGTCCGCCTCCGACTGGGCGGCCCGGACGAGCGCGTCGTAACGCCCGTCCCGGTAGGCCCCGTGGTTGTTGGCGTTCCAGCTGGCGAAGAGGTCGGCGAAGGTCATGGGATCGTCGTAGTCCGGCACCCAGCCCGTCACGGCGATGTCGAAATCGCCGGCATTCTCCTTGGCCAGGACCTGCTTGAAGGTCTGCTTGTCGATGACGACGTCGAGTCCGAGGCGCTTCTTGAGCACGTACTGGAAGTACTCCGCCTCCCGGGCGGAGCCGGCGGTGGTGAAGGTCAGCCAGGAGAGCGGAGGGATCTTCCCCCCCAGTTCCTGGCGGGCGAGCTCCAGCTCCCGCCGCGCCTCGGTGAGATCGGGTCGAAGGGGGGGGAGGGGGTGCTCCTTCCGGAACGCCTCCTTCACCCCGGAAGTCCAGCTCGGGATGATGCCGGCCGCCGGGCGCGCCCCGGGGATGCCGATCACCGCGGAGATGAACTCCCGCGGGTCGTAGGCGAGCTGGATGGCCCGGCGGAGGTGCGCGTTGGCGGTGGCGCGGCCGGGGCGGTGGTTGAAGGCGAGGAACCAGGGCGACCCCTGGGCGAAGCTCTTCATGGGCAGGCGCTCCACCTCGGCGCGCCTGCTCTCGTCGCGCCCGATCGCCCGGAGGAAGTCGATGCTGCCGTCGCGGAACAGGTTCAGCCGCGCGTTGGGGTCGTTGGTGATGTACGGGATCTCGATTCGATCGAGCCGGACGGCGCGGGCATCCCAGTAGAGCGGATTCCGATCGAGGGTGAGCGAGGCCTCGTGGTCCCAGTGAGAGAGGACGAAGGGGCCATCGAAGAGCAGATCGGTGGGCGTCGCCCCGTAGCGGCCCTGGCGAGAGCGGTAGAAGTCCTCCCGCACCGGATCGAAGGTGGGGATGGCGACGAGCCCGAGGAAGTACGGGCAGGGCCGCTCGAACTCGACCTCGAGCGTGCGATCGTCCACGGCGCGCACACCCAGGGTCGTCGCGGGCAGCCTTCCGGCGTTGATGGCCTGGCCGTTCTTGAGGGTGTACATGACGAACGCGTACTCGGAGGCCGTGGCTGGGTCCACCACTTTCCGCCAGGCGAACACGAAGTCCTGCGCCGTCACCGGCCTGCCGTCCGACCAGCGCGCGTCCCCGCGGAGCCGGAACGTGGCGCCCGTCTCCCGTATGTCCCACGACTCGGCCACCCCGGGCCGGAGATCCCCGTGCTGCCCGTAAGTGACGAGCCCTTCCTCGACGTGGCCGAGGACGAAGGCGCTCTCGGTGTCGTTGGAACGGGTGGAGTCGAGCTGGGGAGGATCCTCGGTGATGGCGAGCCGCACCACCTGGTCGGCCCGCGCCACGAGCGGGAGCGTGGCGACGAGCGCCAGCAGTTGCCTGCTCCAGTTGCCCCGGATCGTCCTCGATGCGACTCGGCAAACTCCCAAACCACGATGTTCTAGCCGCGCGGTCGCTGGAGTTCCCTGCCAGGGGGAGGTCCCGGCGGGGGTAGGGGGCTTCGAGGTCGGCTCGATGGTTGCCCGCTCTCCCCCCGGGGGGGCAGGCAGGGCCCGTCGGAGCAGCGACCACATCTCACGCGTTTCGCGCTCGAGTGTGCTCCCTAGGGCCATCGCAAAGCGCTCGGCAGCGCCAGCGCTCCATTGTGTGTCGCGGCTCGGAATGGTCCTCGACCTGCCCGGCCGGACGGACGCGGCACGGCATGGGCCAGTCCCCGGCATCGCCGCTGTCACCTGGGACTACCGATGGCCGTGTGGACCGCGGTCAGGAAGCACCCGCGACATGGCTAGCCCCTCGGATACGCGACCACGGGGCCGGAGGTGTTGGGCGGGATCGTGCTCAGCGCGGTGGTGCCATGGCCCGCGGCCCACGTCGAGGCCGCGGTGGTCTTCTTCACCCGGGCGACCGTGACCAAAACCGTCTTCGCGGTCTCGGTGCACCGATGGGAGCTTCGGGAGAGCGCCACGCCGGCCGCGGCCCTGCGCCGGTTTCGGGAGGGACTCCGGCGGGAGGGATACACGGAAGGTGAAACGAGTATGGGCTTTCACAACCACGCAACAGGGCGGCGAGCGGCGGCTCGCGGCCGGGCAGGAGTGGCGTTCCGCGGCGGTCTTGGCTCTCGAGGATGCAGGCGGTGGTGGCGAGGGCCCTCCGCGGCGGACCCGACGAGCCGGGGCGGTGCAAACGAAACTGGCCCTCGAACGAGGTATGCCTGACCACGACCTCCCATGCCGGCGAGAGCCGCCGCCGACCATGCGGCGCCCCCTGGGCAACCTCGCCGCGCTGCGCGGCTCCATGCCACGTGCGGAGCACGGCGGCGCGACACCGGTCCGTAGGATACTCGCGGCGGCCGCTCCCGCCGCGGAGGGCCGAGCCAGGGGAGATCCGAGTGAACGGCGTCGAGAGGCAAGGGAGCGCACCGATCGGCAGGCTCCTCCTCCAATACTCGCTCCCCGCCGTGGCGGGCTTTCTCACGAATGCCCTCTACCAGCTCGTGGACCGCATCCTGGTCGGCCGCGGGGTCGGGACCGAGGGCATGGCGGCGGTCACCTGTGCCTACCCCCTCACCATCCTCAGCATGGGGATCGGCCTCTTGCTCGGCACCGGTACCGGCAACCACATCTCCACCTACCTGGGACAGGGCCGACCGGACCGGGCCGAGCGCGTGCTGGGCCAATCGGTCCGCCTCGGGCTCTTCCTGGGCGGTGCAGTCGCGCTCGTCTACACCATGCTCGCCCGCCCCATCCTGCGCCTCTGCGGGGCCGAGGGGCCGGTGCTGGACATGGCCGTGCCGTACCTGCGCGTCAGCGCCATCGGGCAGGTGTTCCTCATCTGCATCATCTCCATGGGCAACATCCTGCGGGTGCAGGGTCGGCCGGGACTGGGCCTGGCGTTCATGGCCGGAGGAAACGTCCTCAACGCCATCCTGGCTGCCTGGGCCATCTTCGGGCTCCGGCTCGGCGTGGTCGGGGCGGCGGCGGCCACCACCATCTCCGTCGGCGTGAACCTGGCCTTGCTGGTCGCCTTCGTCCAGGGCCCGCGGAGCATCCTGCACATCCGGCGGACCAATCTCGGCAAGGACGCGCCGCTGGCCCGGTCGATCCTCGGGCTGGGCGCGCCCATCCTCCTCATGCAGGTCCTGGGCATGCTGGTGTTCCTCGCCGCCAATCAGGGTGCGCTGGCGCTCGACGGCCCCCGCGGGGTGGCGGCGGTCGGTGTCTTCAACGCGGTGACCATGCTCCTCCTCTACCCGCAAGTGGGCGTCGCCCAGGCCATGCAGCCGCTCGTCGCCTACAACCGGGGCGCGGGCCGGTCGGACCGGGTCCGGGCGCTTCTGGGACGGGTGCTCATCATCACCACGGCCATGGGGTGCGTGTTCGGTGCCGCGGTCGCACTCTTGCCCGAGCCGGTCGCCGCCCTCTTCACCCGCACCGACGCACGGCTCGTGGAGATCGTCCGAAAGGGGCTCCCCTGGTTCATGATCTCGGTGGCGCTCTTCGGGCTATCGGGAACCGCCTCCCATTTCTTCTTGGCCATCCACAAGCCCCGCCAGGCCGGGCTCTTGCTCCTCGGCCGTCAGCTCCTGGCCATGCCGCTCTTCGTCTTCCTGCCGCGGCTGTTCGGTTTTCCCGGCCTCTACTTGGTTGCGGTCCTCTCCGATCTTCCCTTCGCGGTGGTGTCGGCAGCCCTGCTCCGCGTCGAGTGGCGCCGGCTCTCGTCGCCGGCGCCGCTCGCATCGGCGCCGTCCCTACCCGCTCTGGCCGACACCGCGGCGGGCGGCTGAGAACCTCCCCTGGCCGTCACCCCGCCCGAAGGGCGCGCTCCCGCAGCGCCGAGACGGGATCGGCTCCGGAGAAGAGCATCGCCTGCATCCCCACCGCCTGCGCGCCGGCCACGTTCGGAGGCCGATCGTCGACGAACAGCGCTTCCTCGGCCCTCACCACGAGCTTCGCCAGCGTCAGCTGGTAGATGGCCGGATCCGGCTTGAGGCACCCCACCTCCCAGGACACCACCATCGCGTCGAAGTACCGGGAGGTGACCTTCTGGGAGCGGAGCCGCTCGATCACCTCGGGGCCGCAGTTGGAGAGCAGGGCGGTCTGGCCCCCCGCCTCGCGGAACCCCCGGGCGATTTCCCATACCTCCTCGCGATACTGGGTCCACGACTCCGCATCCAAGGCGGTCAGCCGGGGAACGGCCAGGTCCCGGCTCGCCTCGCGCAGCGGGCTGCCGGCATCCCGCAGGACCGCATCCCAGTACCGTCGGGCGTTCCCGGCCAGGTCGTACTCGTCGCGATGGGCCCAGTAGGCAGCGGTGAAGGCGGCCAGTGGTGTCGCCGCGGTCTCGGCCATGTGCCGGACCAGTTCGGCTGGCTGGGGGTGGACCAGCACTTCGCCGAGGTCGAGTACCAGCGCGCGGAGCCGGATCATCCCCGGTGGAATACAACGCGAATTGCATCCGGCGAAGGACGTGGATGGGTGCGACGAGCGCCCCGTCACGGTAGCATCGCGGGATGGTGCGCGGTCCGGCCCTGGAACTCGAAACCCCCGAGCGCGTGGCAGTCACCTTGGAACTGGCGGGGGTCGGGTCCCGCGCCTTCGCCTGGCTGGCTGACGCATTCTGCGTCTTCCTTGTGGGCGTGGCCGCGCTGCTCGCCTACTCCATATCCGGCGACCTGGTGCGGGACGTCCAGGCCCTCTCCTGGGTGGGACAGCTCCTGGCGCTGGCATTGGTGTTCCTGATGGGGTGGGGCTGGGATGTAGCCTGGGAGACCTTGGCGGGGGGAGTCACCCCGGGGAAGCGGCTCGCCGGCATTCGGGTGGTGCGCACCGATGGCGGCCCACCGGGCCTGGCCGAGTCACTCGTCCGCAACCTGCTCCGGTCCGTGGAGTTGCCGCTGGGCTACGCCCCGGCCATCCTGGCGGTGGCCCTTGGCCCGCGCCGACAGCGGCTCGGTGACCTCGTGGCGGGAACGCTGGTCGTTCGCCAGGAGCGGTTCGATCTCTCCCGCTACGACGTTCCGGCCGCACCCGCCGCGGCGGGCTTCACCTCGCTGCGCGGTCGGGTCGGGGCGGCGCTCGGGACCGAGGGGTTCGAGCGGGTCGTGGACTTCCTCCGCCGCCGTCCCGAGTTGGACCCTACGGCGCGGTCCCGGGTGGCGGCGCGGCTGGCAAAGAGCCTGGCGTCGCGGCTCGGGACTGCCGCGCCACCGGCCGGGGACGCCGAGGCCTTTCTCGAGGCGCTGGCCGCCTTCCACGCGGAGGGCCGGTGAGCGGCGAGGCCGGCACGCCGGTTCGATCGGTGGCGGCCTTCGTGCGCGCTCGTCGTGGCGCCTGGGCGCGCCTCGAGGAGCTCGCAGCCCGGGCGGGCAAGGCGCGGCTGCCGCTCGGGGAGGTGGCCGAAATGGACCGACTCTACCGCCGCGCCGCAGCCGACCTGGCGCTGGCCCACAGCCGATTTCCCCGTTCCGAGGCGGAGGGGTACCTCTCACAGCTCGTAGCCTCCGCCTACCGGGCGCTGTACCGGCCGCGGCGCCGCACCGCCGCCCTGGCCCGGCTGGTCCGCGAGCGGATCCCCGAGGTCGCGCGCCGCCGGCTGGGGGAGCTGGCGCTCGCCGCCGGACTCCTCGGGGCCGGAGCGATGGGTGGCGCGGCGGCGTTGACCGTCGATCCGAGCACGGCCGAGCTTCTGGTCCCCATGCCGGTGCGTGAGGCGGTGACGGTGGGCCGGCTCTGGACCGGCCACCTCCTCTCCGCCGCCCCCGGCTTCACCGGTGCGGCGCTGCTGCGCAACAACGTGAGCGTGGCTGCCCTGGCCTTCGGGCTGGGGCTGACCGCGGGCCTGGGGACAGCCGTGTTGCTCATCGTGAACGGGCTGCTGCTCGGCGCGGTGCTGGTCTACCTGGCCCAGCACTCCATGGCGGGTGACCTGCTGGCCTTCACCGCGGCGCACGCGCCACTGGAGATCTCTGCTCTGCTCCTGGCCGCTCAGGCGGGGTTCGCCCTGGCGCGCGCGCTGGTCGACCCGGGCGAGTGGCCACGCAGCGCCGCCCTCCAGGCCGCGGGGAGGGAGGCGGCCGCGCTGCTCGTCGTGGTCATCCCGGCGCTCACCGCGGCGGCGCTGCTCGAGGCGGGCGTCTCGCCGCTCGCTTCCTTTCCCTGGATGGCCAAGGCCGCCGTCGGCCTGGGGCTCACCGCTGCCCTGTGGGCTTGGCTACTCGGCGGCAGGCGCGCGCCCGCGGCATGACCGGTGCTCGCCGCCGCGCCGGGCTGCGCATCCCGAGCCGGACGCGCGTTTGCCCGGGCGGCCGAGCCTCGTGTGCGGGGCGGAGGCATGGAGCGGACGGAAAGCAGCCCTCCTCCGACGCAGTCGCCCGCGGCGGTCCATCAAGCGCGAACGAGCGAGCAATTCGTGACCCGGCCGCACCGCCTCGGCGCGGGCGAGGAGGGCCCGCGACGCCGAAGCCCGGCAAAGCCGGTATCGACCTGGACCCGGCGACGTCCGCCGACACCGGCCGGCGCCGCACGATGGTGCCGCGACGGCCTCACCGCCTCCACCGCACCCGCACCGTCGTGGACAGGGTGGCGGGGCGGAGCGCGGGGCCACGGGCCCGGGGGCGCAGCTCGATGACATGCCGCGGGTCGGCGAGCGGAATGGAGGGGGGAGCCCGTCCGGCACTCCGCGCGGCCACCGGCCGGCGCTCCTGGTGCCGGAGCTCGGCATCGAGCCGCGCGAACCAGCGCGCGGCGTTGGCACGGATACCGGCCCAGCGGATCTGCTCCGGGGAAGCGGCCGGGGTGGCACCCTCGGCCGCCGGGATGCCATCCTCGGCCGGCCGGGGACCGACTAGCCGCGCCCCGGCGCCGCGTCGGAACACCTCGCTATAGAGCGAGGAGTGGGTGCGGGCGCAGAACGGACACTGGAAGTAGCGGATCGGGCTGCCCGGAACCGACCAGCTCGTCATCACTACCCCGCAGTGCGTGCACTCCGCCGTGGGTTCCATCTTCTGGCGGTGATATCGCCCGCTTTCGCGGGGGTCAAGAAACGGGCCGCTCGCCCGGCGGGGTGGGCTCCTCCTGGGGACACGCCCCGTGAAGGCGCCCCCCTGCTCACGACCTGGCGGCGCCAAGCCGCCGGCGCCCATCCTTGCCGTGGCCAGCCGGCGCCTTCACCCGCTACGAGGTCACAATGCCCAGCCCCATCCTCGTCAACCTGGACGGCGAACTGCTTCGGCCAGCCGAGGCCAAGATCTCGGTGCTGGACCGCGGCTTCCTCCACGGCGACAGCGTCTACGAGGTCATCCGCACCTACCGGGGACGGCCATTCGAGCTGGCCGCGCACCTCGAGCGGCTGACCCACTCCGCAAAGCGGCTGGCGCTCGCGCCGCGCTGGAGTACCGACCGGGTCGAGGTCGAGCTGTACCGCACCCTGCGGGCCGTGGAGGGGCTTCCACCCCCGCCGCCCGACCCCCTGGCGGCACCGTGGAACGCCGGCCAGTGGTCCATCCGGGTGGTGATGACTCGCGGTGCGGGCGAGGTCGGGCTCGACCCGGCCCTGGCCGTCGATCCGCAGGCGGTGCTGATCGTCCAGCCACTGGCCGGCCCAGCGGCGCGTGCTTACGCGGAGGGGGTGAAGGTCATCCTGGCCAGCACCCCGCGCCCCCCGCCCGAGGCGGTCGATCCCACCGCCAAGACGGGTGGCCGGGTGGGGCACGTCCTGGCGGTCCGCGAGGCGCGCGACGCCGGCGCCGAGGAGGCCCTGTTTCTCGATGCACAGGGGCGGGTGACCGAGGGCTGCTCCTCGAACGTCTTCGCAGTCCGCGGCGGCAGGCTGGTCACGCCGTCTTTGGCCGCGGGCATCCTCGCTGGCGTGACCCGGGCGGTCGTGCTCCGGCTGGCGCGGCAGCAAGGGGTGGGGGTGGAGGAGACTGCGCTCCGCCCCGGTGATCTCTACTCGGCGGAGGAAGTCTTCATCACCTCCACCGCCCGCGAGGTGCTGCCGGTCACCCGGGTCGACCGGACCGTGATCGGAGCCGGTATCCCCGGGTCCCTCACTCGCCGCCTGCAGGAGAGCTTTCGGGCGGCGACGGCGTCGCTGTAGGTACCACGGTGCCGCCGTGCGCGCCCCGGCGCCGGGGAAACCATTCCCCCCGTCCCGCCCGCGACCGGCGTAAGCTTGGCAACATGCCTCGCTGGCAGGCCCGGTACGCGCTGGCCGTCCTCGCCGCCGCGGTCCTGGCCGCGGCCGCCCGCGCCGATCCCCAGGCCGATCGAGCCCTGCGCGCCCTCGAGTCGAGCTCCTCCTTGAAGGTGCGATCGCAGGCGGCGCTGGTGCTGGGGCAGCTCCGCGCCCGCGAGGCTCTGCCAGCCCTGAGGCGGGCGGCCAGCTCCGATCCGGCCTCGGCGGTCCGGATCGCCGCCGTGGCCGCGCTGGCCAGGCTGGGGGGTGCCGAGGCGCGAGCGGCCCTCGAGGCGGTACAGAGGGGTGACGGGGACGCCGGCGTACGCGCCGCGGCGTCCGGGGCCCTTTCAGATCTGGCCTCCGCTCCGCCGACGTTGCGACCCAACACGGCGGTCTCACTCGAGGACGCCGTCGGCACCGGAGGCGGGCCGGCCGATCGCCTGGCGCTGCGGGATGCGTTGGGCCGCAGGCTCAGCGAGGCAGGCTTCCAGGTGCAGCAGTCGGGCGGCCTGCGGCTCAAGCCCTCCATCGTCCGGCTTGACGTGGAGCGGGGAGGCGACCGCACGGTGGTGGCGGTGCGGGCGGAGCTGGTGGCGGTGGAGGGCGGCGGGAGGATGGCGGCCATGCTCGAGGGTGGGGCCCGGCTCTCCGCCCGGGGGACATTGGGGGAGCGAGAGCTGGCCGCGGTCTCGGTCCGGGCGGTGGACGAGGTGGCCAAGATCCTGGTCGACGACCTCGCCGCCAAGCTCGGGGAGAGGTAGAAGGAACCATGACCAACGCCGAGCTCCAGGTCACCTCCGCCGAGCCCCCGGCTCACGAGCCCGGCGGCCATGCCCGCCGGCACGTGCGCAACTACCTCCTCGATACAGCCCTGCAGCTCAAGCTCGCGAGCTACCTCGTGGCCGTGGCGACCGCGCTCTCGCTCGGGCTGGGATGGCTCTTGTGGAGGGCCTATCGCGAGACCAGCGAGGTGGTGGAGCTCTCCGACGCCGACGTCAGCGCGGCGCTGCAGAGCGCCTTCACCCACGTGGACCGGCTCCGCATCGTGGTGGTGGCCGTGGCGCTGATCGCGGTCCTTCTCTGCCTGCTCGCGGCAGCGGTGGTGATCACCCACCGCATCGCCGGGCCGGCCTATGCCATCGGCCGGACCTGCCGGCGGGTGGCGGAGGGCGACCTGTCGCTGCCGCCGCCGCTGCGCTCTCGGGATCTGCTGACCGATCTCGGCGACGAGGTGGCTGCCATGGTGCGGGCGCTCCGCGGACGCGAGACCCGTCAGCGCGACCTCATCGCCGCGGCGGCGGCGGCGCTGCGCGACCCGCTCGCTCCGGCCCAGGCGCGGCAGGAGATGGCGCGGCACCTGGAGTCGCTGGCCTCGGAGATGGAGCGCCGCCTGGCGCCGTGAAGCAGGGCTGGCTCCTCCCCGCGGTGGCGATCAGCGCTTGCCTGAGCGGGCGCGCGACGCTTCCCCTCCAGCCGGCGGAACAGGTCGAGGCGCCCCCGGAGCCGGCTGCCGAGGTCGAGGAGCCTTCGCCCGCCGAGGCCGACCTGGCCGAGTTGCCGCCGCCGCTCCCTCCTCCGGACCTGGCCGCGCCGCCCGCGCCTCCACCGGCGGGCGCCGGGGTGGCCGATCCCTTGGACCTGCTCTGGGGACACCGGCTGGAGCTCTCCGCCCAGGGAGAGCCGCTCATCACCATCGGCCTCATGGGCGGGCAGCGCGAGATCGCATTCCGGCCGCGCGGCCCGGGGCGGATCGCCCTCCGGGGAGGGAGTGTGGTCGAGGTTCCGGCCGGGGTCCGGCTCGTCGTGCGCGTACACGACGTGCGCCCTGCCCGGTTCGCCTGGTCGGCGGTGATCGCCGAGGAGGGGTCGGCGGGCCAAAACGCCCGCGCCCGGAAGGGCGCGATCGAGGCCCTGGGAGTGGCGGCGCGGCTGAGGGTCACGGGCGCGGTGTACGGCATTGGCGGCCGGGTGGTGGACACACGCCGCGAGCAGCTGGCGGTGGAGGGCGACGGGAGCGAGGCGGCGGCGCGGGCCGCGGTGGAGGCGCTCCGGGCGAGGGGCCTCGTCGCCTCGCTCGACCAGGAGGTGGTGGAGCGTCCCGCGGGCACCCTGGAATTGCTCGGTCCGGGCGGGGCGCCGCTGGGTGTGGCAGACACGGCTCTGACCCTGGAGGTCGAGGCGGACTCGGGGTTCTTGGTGGAGGGGGTCGAGAACGGGCTGGGCGCCGCCCGGGCCCGCGAGGACCGGTCCTACAAGGGACGACTCCTCGTCACCCTGGACGCGGGTGGCGGGCTGACGGCCGTGCACGGGGTACCCCTCGAGGAGCTGCTGCGCGGAATCGTCCCCAGCGAGATGCCGGCGAGCGCGCCGCTCGAGGCGCTCAAGGCCCAGGCGGTGACGGCTCGCTCCAATGTCATGGCCCAGGTCGGCCTCCGCCATCTGGCCGATCCGTTCATGCTCTGCGCCGAGGTCCATTGCCAGGCGTACCGGGGCGACGGGGCCCGGACCGCACGCACCGACGAGGCGGTGCTGGCCACCCGCGGCGAGGCGCTCTTCGGGTCCGACGACCGGCGGCTCGTGGACGGCGTCTACTCGGCCATGTGCGGCGGGTACGGCGAGGACAACGACACGGTGTGGGGCGAGGCCCCCTCGCCGCGACTCCGGGGACGCCCCGACCTTCCGCCCGAGGAAGCGAGGCGGTGGGCAGGGGGACTCGCCCGCGAACCAACTCTGCGCGCCTTTCTGGCTGCCGCCCGGGGCGCCTACTGCCGATTGCCGCCGGCCCGGCGGGATCGTTTTCGCTGGGAGCGCCGCCTCGATTCGTCGCGGCTGCAGGAACTGGGCGAGGCGCTCGGGGTCGGGAGGATCGAAGCGCTGCGGGTCACCTCGCGCGGCGTGTCCGGGCGGGCCCGTACCCTGCGGGTCGAGGGGGAACGGGGGACCGTGGAACTCAGCCCCGAGCTTCGCATCCGTCGCGCCCTGGGCGACCTCCCCTCGGCCATGTTCGTCATCGACCGCGAAGGGTCGTCGCTCGTGCTTCGCGGGGGTGGGTGGGGTCATGGCGTCGGGCTCTGCCAGTGGGGAGCAGTGGGCCGGGCCATGACCGGCCAGGGATACCAGGAGATCCTGCGGGCCTACTTCGCCGGCGCAGAGGTGGCGAAGGTCTACTAGCCCCATCTAACCAGGAGTCCCGGGCAGGGTTCACCCCTGGTGCCCTCTGTCCCCGGGCGACTCCTTGGCGGCATCCGGCGACGCCAGGTCGCTCAGGTGGAGAGTGTGCGTCCGCTTTCGCCGGCGAAGCGCCAGGAGCGCCACCGCTGCCGCGGCGAGCCCAAGCATGCCCATGAGCGCCTCGACCAGGGCCACCCGCGAGAGCAGCGAGGCGGCGCCACCGGTCACGAGCCGGGCCGCATGGCGCGCCTCCCACGCTTTGAAGAAAAGGAAGGTGGCGCCCAGCGTGAGGAGCACCGCCCGGAGCAGGACGCGGGCGCGGTTGAGGCGCACGAGCCAGGTATGACACGGCCGGGGACAGAAGGCGAGGCGGCCGGGTCGGCCCGGTCACCTCGCGCCCCGCGGGCCATGGTGGCGCCTCCGGCGGTGAGCCGTGCATCCTCAGGCGGGTGTGATGCCCGAGCCGATCGGCGCCTGCCATGCACCCACAGTGGATCTCCGGCGCACACGCGCCTGCCCGGCCGGTCGCCGCACAGGACGCGTTCGGGCCGGTGCCAGGGCCTGGTGGTCGCCGCAGCTTCCCATCGGCGGCACGCTCCTCGCCACCGGACGAAACGGGATGGACCGCGAATGCACCGTGCTGGTCGTGGAGGATGACGAGGCTGCCCGCAGTGCGCTCACCGGGTTCTTGGAGGCGGCCGGGTACCGGGTGCGATGGGCGGTGACCGGCGCCGAGGCGCTGACAGCCCTCGGCTCGGGGCCGGCCGACGCGGTGCTGCTCGACCTGGTCCTGCCGGAGCCGGATGGGTTCGAGGTGCTGCGGCGGACCCGGGCCGGCGACCCCGCCCTGCCGGTGGTTGTGCTCTCGGCCCTGGCCCAGGCCGAAGACGTGGTCCGGGCCATGAAGCTGGGTGCCACCGACTACCTTCCCAAGCCCTTCGATCCGGCCGAGCTCGATCTGGTGCTGCGGCGGGCGCTGGACACCCGCCGGCGGAGCGAGGCCGAGCCGTCCCCGGCCGAGCCGGAGGGAGTACCCGAAGGCGACGCGGTGGTCCCGGTGCTCTCCGGCGCCATGGAGCGGGTGCGGGAGCTCGTGGAACGGATCGCCGACACCGACGTGCCGGTGCTGCTCGTGGGGGAGAGTGGGGTGGGCAAGGACGTCATCGCCCGGCGCATCCACTCCCGGAGCCGGCGTGCCGAGCGTCCGTTCGTGAAGATCAACTGTGCCGCCCTCCCGGGAGAGCTCTTGGAGAGCGAGCTCTTCGGGCATGAGAAGGGAGCATTCACCGGAGCGCACGCCGAGAAGCCGGGCAAGTTCGAGCTGGCCCATCAGGGGACCATCTTCCTCGACGAGATCGGAGAGATGGATCCACGGCTCCAGGCCAAGTTGCTCCAGGTGCTGCAGGACGAGGAGTTCTATCGGGTGGGCGGAAAGCGGCCGGTCCGGGTAGACGCGCGAGTGCTCACCGCCACGAACCGCGTCCTCGAGGTGGCCATCCGCCAGGGCACGTTCCGAGAGGACCTCTTCTACCGCCTCAACGTGGTCACGGTGCGGGTCCCTCCCCTGCGCGAGCGCAAGGAGGAGATCGGCCCGCTGGTGCGCCACTTCGTGGACAAGTACCGACGCCGCTACCGGGGCGGGCTGGAGGAGGTCCCTCCCGAGGTGATGGAGCGCTTCCTGGCCTATGACTGGCCCGGGAACGTGCGGGAGCTCGAGAACCTGGTGCGGCGGCTCGTGGTGCTGCGCGAGCCCTCCATGGTGCTCGGGGAGCTGGTCGCGGCCCGGGCGCTGCATTCCTCGCCGAACACCGCCGCCAACACCGTGCGCGACCCGGGCGGCACCCCCACCCCGCCACCCTTGCCCGACGACGCCCCGCTGAAGGAAGTGGCCCGCCGGGCGGCCCGAATCGCCGAGCGCGAGGCCATCCTCCGGGCGCTGAAGCGCACCGGTTGGAACAAACGCAAGGCCGCCCGGCGACTGCAGGTGAGCTACAAGGCGCTGCTCTACAAGATCCGCGACTGCCGGATCATCGATCCGCGCGACGCCAGCGTCATGGACTGACCTTCCGGCACAAGCTGCCGGCGAGCGCTCACGCCGCGGCCTCCTTGGCCGGCAGGGCACGCGAACGGCGCGGCCGGGGACCGGAGCGCGCGCTCACGAACAGCATCGAGACTCCTAGCCCGAGCAGCACCAGCGGCTCGAGCC